>Ga0206966_1088_pt1 | contig 28605 bp, 34 predicted proteins | sample Alteio_BWOrgHeat_23_FD_152970 | JGI IMG/M metagenome (GOLD analysis project Ga0206966, IMG submission 152970) | Enriched cells from forest soil in Barre Woods Harvard Forest LTER site, Petersham, Massachusetts, United States -... | ecosystem: Environmental > Terrestrial > Soil > Temperate forest >...
ATCGAACGCGCCATGAGCGGTGAGATTGGCAAGCGTTGGCTGACGCTAGCGGAAGGAAAGCAATTGCTGGAGAACACCAAAGGTACATCGGCCCACATGCCGATATTGCTTGGTCTACGCTTCGGCCTAAGGTCGGGCGAAGCCCTAGGCCTTGCTTGGAACGAAGTAGACCTAGCGGCAGGCGTCCTACGCGTAAGGCAACAAGTGGTCTGCCTGAAAGGGACCCCCCGCTATTTAACGCCGCCCAAAAGCGCGGCGGGCATTCGCGATATGCCCATCCCTAAGGACATCAAGGACGAACTGACCCGAGCAAAAGCCGACGCGCAATCACGCGGCCACGAATGGGTATGCGTCGATGAAGACGGCACGCCGCTACATCCAAAGCACGTTTCCCGGACCATCAAGAATGCCGTGACCAAAGCCGGATTCGACGGCTCGGACGGCACCGAAGTGCCGACGAGCCACGACTTCAGATCAACGTATTTGAGCTGGCTTGCAAATCACGCAAATAACGGTACAGGCGTAAAGCCCCATGTACTCATTGCGCTGGCGGGCCATTCCGACATCGAAATGGCGATGCGGTACTACGTGAAGGCAGAGTCTGAAGACCTGGCGACTGCGGTTAACTCGATTGCTATTTAGCTACGGCCTTTCTTACGGGCAAAGGGATTTTCACCGTCGAAGTCCCGGATATAGTCTTCGAGCATGGCGCGGCTCACACGCCGTGAGCGCTCCGTGCCCGGAGCTACGCCCGAGCGCAAGTAGCCTTGCGCTACCAGCGCCTCGACGGTTCTTTCGCTAAGCGAAAGAACCGTCGCGCATTCGGCCAGCGTAAACAGCTCCTTTTGCAGCGGAGCTTCACGCAATGAAAAGCTGACACTGGGGGCATTGTCCTGGACAAAGCCCTTTAATGATTGCTCCTTAGCCGATGGTCGCGCCGCCATTTGTTCGCCCTAATTCCCTTAGTAATATCATAACGTCGAATTCAGGCTTACGCGTTGCGTAAGCCTGAATTCTTACTGGAGATAGATTCAATGCGCCTTCTTACTTGCTGCATCCGGCTCCGCCGGAAGCTTTTGCACGTGAACCTCGATTGACTCAACGAACGGCGCATCCGGATCGGCTGGCATCGGCCAGCGTGATTCGTCGTACTCTTGAACGAACTCGCAGCGCTCGTCCGCAATGGCGTCGGCGATGGCGGTCAGATTACGGCCAAGGATGACGAAGACGGCAAATGTGTAGACGAGGCACAATTCTGTGCCATAGATGCCATCCTCGACAACTCGGAGCAGGTAGCCGTAGGGGACACGCTCCCAAGCATGGTTCGTGGGCCGAAAGGCCAGCCGAACTTGTCGGCGGTCAACCGCCTTGAACGCTTGGTAATCATCGCTTCCGTAAGGTGCGCTCGACTCCCCTGTCGGACTCTTTTGTTTTCGAAACTGTGCCAGAGGATCGCTCATGGTAGCGCTGTCTATCCTAATCCCTTAATAGAACATTAACACAAATTAACAACTAGGGGAACAAAAATCTACTCGCCCGGAGCCTCTACATCCCGCTGTCTGCCTCGGATTTCCTGGATTAGAGCGTTCCGTTGCCGTTCTTCGCGCAAATGGGTTACCAGCGGAATTTCCGGTGCCTCAGGCTGCGGCTGGTAGTGCGGTTGCCCGAATACGTTGTATCCGGTTGTGCCGTAGGTTATGACCCGATGGATGTCATCTCGGACAGCGGCTACAGCCGATACTGCCCGTCGTTTGGCGTCTTCGCTTAATGCCATGATCTATTTTATCCGGGTCCGTCCGGCCCGCCAACATCGCGCTCCCTTCGCTTTTCTACATACTTACGCCAATTGCCGCCCGAGGATTCATCGGCAAGGAATTCCCGAGAGCGATCATAAATCCGGGAGAGAGCGACTCCGGCTCGATCTCGCCAACTTGGGCCAAGGCCCTCTTGGCGAACCTCGCCGGATTGTTCGACGTCTCTAATCGCCGGTAGCACCAGATTCCGCACCCTAACGCGCCTAGCGTCCCTGACCCTATCCGGATCATGCACTTTGCCAGAGCGCTGCATATTCATGGCCGAGACGCCGATTTTTGGCTCAGGAGCGCGGTCGATCCCCTGGTCGGCTAGCGACCGGTGATCGACACGAACGTTTACACCAGCGGAGGCTAATGCCCGGTTCTCAACCTCTTCCCAGGACTCGCGCCAGAGGTCCAGATCACCTTTAGCGCCCCATCCGACATCCCCCCGACCGTTGAATTTCCCGGCGGTACTGGGCTTCAGACCAAACCCGTCTTCGCCCATTGGACGCAAGGTACAGAGGATATGGGCATGGGGATTCTTGCCGTCCTTAGATCGGTGGACGGCAAGGTCGACCACAAAACCCTTCGAGACCAACTCTTCCTTGCACCAGTTCCTAGCCGCTTCGATCTGGCCTTTCTGGTCGAGCTCGACCGGCAGAGAAATGACGAACTCGCGAGCGAGTTGCGAATCTTTCCGCTTTTCCACGCGCTCAATGTCGTTCCAAAGCTGCTGCCGCTTCTCCCTTGATTCCGGCGCTTGCAGCCATTCGGGTGCGTCCTCCCTACAGAGGATTTCCTTATGGATCACTTCCTGAGAACGCGACCGATAGTCCCATGTCTTATCGACCCGGTCGTCGTGCAGCCGCTCCCCTGAGCGGTAGGCAGACTTTGCGACGATGGAGACCTGCTTTCCGGCAATAGCCTGGCCCGCCCGGTCCTTCGCCTGGCGTCCTAGAATCTTTGCCTCTAAACGGTACAATGCCACGTCTTTTTTCCCGTGGGCGGTCCACGCCCAGTCCCAAACATAGCCCGCGAGCCTACGCGAGCACATCAGCCCCTTACGGAGCGAGCGGTTAGCGAGCGGAGTAAGGGCGCGGTTATATGTTGCTACGCAACATCGCGCCGGGAGGTTCAATCGCCACCTCCTGGACCTGGCTCTAATCCTATCAAAACCGGGGGTTTTGATCAAGGAAATCCGACTTTCCTTGGACCTATCCGACTAGGAGCGTTCCTGCCCCTGGTAACCCAGACCAACCCTGCGCCGGTTGGATGCGCGGCAGGGCATTCCCCTGCACCCATTACTTTCCTTTGGACAAGCTCCCTTTGATGTGGCATAATGACACACAAAGGAGAGCTCGCCTATGCACACCGAAACCACTGATTCCGGCTATGCCCGCTTGAGTTGCCGCGTCAGCGTCCGCATCAAGCACCAGGCCGAAGAGGCCGCTGCATTGCTCGGCCAGTCGATTACCGACTTTACCGAATCGGCCCTGGCCGACAAGGCCCAGGCCGTACTTGAACGCCATGAGCGCATAACCCTGTCCGACCGCGACTTCGCCCGCTTCGTCGCGGCGATTGAGAACCCCGCGCCGCCGACAGAGGCTTTGAAGAAAGCTATGGCCGACTATCGCGCTTTGCAAGCGCGGCATCCGGATGCCGGTCTTTGATCGCGGCGGTCGTCTTTGAAACCCTGCAAGCCCACCACGACCGGCAGTCGTTCGACTGCGGTCATCCGGCCCTTAATCAGTTCTTGCAGCGTCAGGCCCGCCAGAACGCCGACCGTAAAGTCGGTGTAACCCATGTAGCCGTCTCAGAGGCGGGCGACACTAAGATTCGCGCCTACTACACACTGGTGACCCGGACCGTAAATGCTGACATCATCCCGGCCAAGAAACTGCCCGCTGGGGATATTGGCGTCGTCCTGCTTGGCCGCTTGGCCGTAGACAACAGCGCCAAAAGCGCAGGTTTGGGACGCCTATGCGTTCTCCGTGCCATGGTTCAAGTTGCCCACGCCGCCGACGAGATCGGCATATTTGCGCTTGTGCTCGACGCCATAGATGAACGAGCCAGAGCTTGGTATTTGGGCTTGGATTTTGGATTTGAGACGCTATTGGACGATCCGAACCATCTTTATTTGTCGGTCGAAACGATCCGCAAAAGCGGAGCCGCTTGACCAGAATTAACCGCCGACGAGATTGACCCCGCAGCCTTGTCAGTTGGTAGCAAAGAGCCCTTACTCAAGGCTTCATAATCCCTATAGTTATGCTATTCCGGAGGCGTCCCCAATCCAAGGATGAACCCCCGCTATTTCACCCGACGACGCTAATCCGCGATTGGGGAGGCGGAGAAGGATTCCGCCTGTCCGACGCCTTGACCGGCGTTGCCGTCTTCGGCGCGACCGGGTCAGGAAAGACCAGCGGACCCGCAAAGCACCTTGCATACGGCTATCTGGCAAACGACTTCGGGGGCCTCGTCTTATGCGCCAAGAAGGAGGAGCGCAGCCAATGGGAACAGTGGGCCCACGACACCGGACGAACCAAAGACCTCGTTATCGTGGACAAGGAAGAGCAGTGGCGCTTCAATTTTCTCAATTGGGAAGCCGCCCGCCCAGGCGAAGGCGGAGGCTTCACCATCAATGTCGTAGCCCTGCTTGATGAGATCGCCAGGGCACTTGCCAGCGCGGAGGGAAAGTCGGAGGGCGGAGGCGGCAATAACAAATTCTTCGAGGACGCCCTCCATCACATGAATACCAACCTCGTGGATTTACCCATCTTCGCCGGGTTGCCGGTATCACTCCCTCTAATGCGCTCGATTGTGAATTCCGCGCCCACATCCAGCGAGCAATTAAGAAGCGAGGAATGGCAGGCAAGCAGTGCTTGCGCCGCCATCCTTCGCGAGGCAGATCATGCCACCCTTCTAGCCGATTCGGCCACCCGAGCCGACTTCGAGGAATGCCGCAATTACTGGCTGATCGAATATCCAGCCCTATCCGAAAAGACGCGCAGCATCATCGCCCTGTCCTTTTCCATGCTGGTCAGGCCATTTATCACCCGTCCCCTCAGGCAGCTTTTTTCAGAAGATACGACAATTTTTCCGGAACGCGCCTTTGAAGGCAAAATCATCATCATTGACCTGCCGATACAGGAATATCGACTTGCCGGTCGAGTCGCTCAACTGGTTTGGAAATACTGCTTCCAGGTGGCCGTCCTGCGTCGGACGCAACCCTCGAAAGGCTATCTCCGCCCCGTTTTCCTTTGGGCGGACGAAGCGCAGAACTTCGTCACTGCCTTCGACGCAGAATACCAAGCCGTTGCCCGATCGGCAGGCGGTTGCACCGTCTACCTGACGCAGAACAGAGAGTCGTACAAACGCGTCCTGGGTAACGAGGACGCCGTCGATTCCTTGCTTGGAAATCTCCAATGCAAGTTCTTTTGCCAGAACTCCGGCGATACCAACGAGTGGGCGGCGAGGCTCTTAGGCGAGCGTTACGTCAACATCACCGGAACCAATGTCGGTCGCGGACACGAAGGCCACCAACACGCCGGAATCTCGACCAACGAGCAGAAGCGCTACTTCGTTGAGCCTTCGACCTTCACGACCTTAAAGCGTGGCGGCGACGCTCACAACCGCCAAGTCGAGGCCATCGTTTACAATGGCGGCAAGCAATTTCGGTCGCCAAGCAATCAGGAATTGTTACCATTTAAACTGCTGACATTCAACCAATAGTCGAGCGTCCCTCCGCCTTGCCAGCGGCTTGGTGGTTGAGTTGCAGAACTCTCCGAATTCGCCCAGGAAGTCGAGGTGCGGGTCCACAACAAGGAGCTTGTCAACATGAGTGCTATGGGTTGAGGGACAGAGAGCGACCCGACATCGACCTGCTATAAGATTGCTTGAATCAGCGACCTGGCACGGTCGGACTCTTCTCCGGCTTCTTCTTATGACCAAAGAGTTCGTCGTACATCCTCTTTGATTCCCTAGCGGTCCTCTCTATAAATTCCTCATCCGACTCAGCAAGGAGCTCTGGGGGTAGCTTCTTTAGATCTTCATCCGCCATCTCATCGATGGTCTTGGCTTTAGGCGGAAGATCCCGGGCTTTAGGCGGTAACTCGGTCATTAGTTGGTCCTCTGACTGTAATTGCTCAATCAGTCGAAGGCTCCACGCCTCCTCCCTTATCAATTGAGCCACGATAGCCCCCTTACTTAATCCCTTCCAGCGCTTTTGTAAAGCGAGAATATCTAGAAGAGCATGGGCCTCTCGAGTAACGACTATCTCACTTTCCTCCATCTGCGTTGCGCCCCTCCTCATTGATGACTTCAAGTTTTCCATGTATTATTTGCTGAACAGAAGCCAGAAGATAACCGGAATGACGAAGCTTCGGGGAATGTCGTTCCTTTAGTAATTCATTAATGCTCTCGTTTGCCTCGACAAATCTCTCCTTTCCCCTACTGGAAGAAGAAAGCTTATCGAAACGGCCCATTTGCACCTTTAAGATGGCGTAGGACGTGCCTTGCCAATAACGATACATTGACCCAACATGCTCCTCGATTTTCTCGTACTTCACTCCGGCCGTCCATTTTGATAAATTGGGTAACGATAGAATTCGGCTCAAGAATAGAAAATCGTCTTTGATCCTTTCCTTGTTTGCCGCGCGCGATTTGTTCCAGGCGGAAAATGATTCATCAAGTGATTGCCTTGCCTGAACAAAGTCTCGCTGAAACATATGCGCCTCGGCAAAGAGCACTGACCAACCTCGACACTGGGTGTCTAAATCGTGATTGGAATACGCCTGACTATTGGAACCGCCCTTCCTTTTACCCAGTGCATTCAACTCAGTTGCCAAATATAGGGCGTCATCTAGAGCGTCGATTGAGACGATATCGTCGCTATGTACTAGAACTCTCAATATGTAACGTACAGCAAATCGAGTCCCGCCGCGACAAATCGCACGGAGTAATTCTAAGTGCCGCCCCCGTTTATCGAGCGGTGCTAGTTCAATATTAGATTTTACTAACTCACAGAAAACTCTGTATTGCTTTAGGTCAGAGCTACAGGCCGCTTCGTCATGATAGTGTGCCGATGCATTCAAACGGAGCCGCGCAACGTCGACTGAATAATAATTGTGGTCATCATCGTTATCCAAGAGCTGCAATTGCTTTTCGAGAAAGTCGAGTATATGTGTGGCTAACCAATAGTCGCCGTAATATGTTGCGATGTTGACTAATTTGGCTCCAATCTCAAACCGCAAATGGATGTCGCTCCAAAGGGGGGCATAAAGGCCGTATGCAGTACCTGAATGTCTGTAAAGCGTATCATCCAGCGTCAAAGCCATGAGTTCCCACAATCGTATGAGCTCACCAAAATGACCACCAGCTTCAGCTTTTACTTTGTCGGGAAAGTATAGAAAATCGAGCAGGCCATGTAGCCGGTGGTTGCTAGGAGTTGGTTCAAAGAGACCTTCTTGATAAGCATCTCCAAGTAGCTTATATCTGAGTGTATCGCTGTGCGGGACATTGCTTTTTGCGTGCTTATAACTCGATGCATGCACATCGCAGAAATGGATGATATCTCCAAGAAAAGGATACAAAGTATAAGAATTGCGATCAAGATGCAAGAGCAGACCTTCTTGGTCAGTCCTGCCTTCAACCGACTTAACGTTCGGGTATGGCCATGTGTCTGGCTTTGACTTTCGGTCTATCCAGTCCGCGCTAACCTCGCTCAGTGCTTCTGAGCCGTTGACCTTGCGGGTCGCTCTTAGACGAACGATTTCTTTGCACTCCTCACTGTCGAGTCTGAAATGAATATCTGGCGGCAGGGACTTCATGATTTCGTCTTTCAATCGGCACAGAAGGCCGTGACTCGCGCTGCCGTCCATTCTAGCCTGACGCGCTGGTCATTACTGGCGTTCCGATTGGACGACATTATACGAATTTTGGACGACTGTGTCCGGTTTTCCCTGTAAGTGATTGCGCGAGTGTTGCACGAGTTATGGTGAGTGACAGGCCCGTCATCGGCGCTGTGAGCTTATATGGACACAACACAAAACAATCGACAACCGGGGCCAGATGTTATGTATCAGGCCCACGCACAGGTCAGTCTTCGCGTTGAGGAGGAACGACTTGAACCCTTGGAAAAGGAAAAATCGCGTCGTCAGGGCCTTCGGGCGCAACGGCTCGAGCGTCAGCAAGCTGACGTCGATCGCCACAACTCCAAGATCGAAAAGGAGATCGAGGACGAGACTAACCAGCGTCGGGGCGAACTGGACCGCATCGACGGACAAATTGCCGAGTTAGAGGAGACCCTCAGAGATGTCGGCAGTCGGGCAGACGATGCCGAGGCGGGGGAAGATGATATCCACGTCACGCCCCCAATCGAGATCATTCGAAAGCTGGGTCTGCCGGGCCCCGTATTGAAAGAGAAGGCAACCAGAATCATAAAACCGGTGCTGACGGTTACGAGCGTCGTGGTATCCGGGTTCAGCATCGGCATCGTAATCCACATTCTCACGCCGAAACACCTTTTCGATCACATGGACGCGGTTATCACGAGCCTGATTTTCGGGGCGGCAGTGAGCTTAGGCTTATTCGGCTTGGCCACGAAAGGTTGGGGCCTTTACGGTAGGCGTGTGGTCAGTCGCGTTGATTCCCGCTTGACCCTCGCATTCCTTTCGGTATTGACCTTTGTTCTGTTGGCAATCTTTGCCTTCCTCGATGGTCATGCCCTGTATCTGATCAATGCCAGCCGCATTGACTTTAAGCCTGAATTGCAAACAGATCGCTTGACCTCATTACTTATAGGTCTGGGCCTCAGCGGCTTATACATCGGCGGACTGTCTGTCACCGGCTACGTGGATGGATACAACGATGCGCTCACCGAGACCGTAAAGGCCATGCAGGACGTGGAGAGGCAGAAAGTCCATAACGATCCTCTCAACCTGGCGCGGGCTTATGAGTCGCGTAAGTGGCGGCGCAAACACGAGGCTTGTCAGGCCCGTCTCGACGGCTGCTTGCGGGAACGGGCACGAGTCGAGAAGGCTCTTGCAGACAGGCTTCAGCAGTTGAAGTCCAGCTTGAAGGACAGGCCAGACCAACTGCCTCTTGACGAAGAGGATCGCGAACTAGAAGCCCAGATTGTCGCTCAACGGCAGAGAGTCCACGCAGCGACCATTCGCTGCGCAGGGAGCGAAATATGAACGCAAGACATTCTCTATGCGGTGCGGGTCTGCTACTGACACTTGTGGCAATCGGCTGTTCAAAGCCGATTGCATCGAGCCCAGCAGCGAAGACACTGACCTTGATCGCAGTCGACAACTCCGGTTCAACAGACTCCATGCGCAAGCAGTTGGTTTCTATGGCTTACGACGTCGCAACCGACCTGAATGCCAGCACCGATGAATTCAAGGCCTATGCCTTTGCCGGCGACATTCGCGAAGTCACTTCGGAAGTTCCAACGGACGAAGACGCATTCGCGGCGACCCTAAGTAAGGCCGTCATGCCGACATCAAAGGATCATGGAACCGATTACTCCAAAGTCCTGGCTCGTCTGGCAGACGTGAGCGCCTCAAACCCCGCACATGCCATCCGGTTATTCATAGCCGGAGACGGACTCACCGATTTCGAATCAGCCGAAGTAAATCGCAGATTCGAGCAAGCCGGTAAGGATCTGGCAGCAAACCCTCGAATCACCACGATCCTGATTTATGGTGCCGAGACTGGTGCACGCGAGAGGTTCGAGCGCTATTTGAAAGGCGGCTCCTATCAACTCCATTTCGTTGACCTGGGACAGAACTTGCCGCCCCTTCCCTAACAGCTGAGACCGGGCCTTGGTGATCCAAGGCCCCAACCCTCTATTCATCCGTTAACCCTTGTCAGAACCAGTGCTAAACCGCATGAAGCAAACAGCCAGCCCAGCCATGCAATTCCAGGAGCTTTGCTACCTGCCCGCCTATACGGTCATGGTCTTTATGCGGAGCCGGATTGGCCTTCGCCTTCTCAGTCCATTGCAGATGCTACGTGCCGCCATGCTGCTCTACCTCTATTCCCAACTCGGCGTGTTTTGGCTTCACGGCTCGTTGTTTGATGTGCGTCTTGTCGAGGGCTTTGGTGCGGCCTTCATCCTGCTCGCCGTTGTCCATTACATCCGCAGTTGGCGGGCTCTTAATCGCGGAGACAAATGGCACAGCCTGTCCAGCGGCATCTCGCATATCGGGTCCAAGCTTTGCTTACCGGGATTCCTGCTACGGAACCGCCACGTCTATCGCACCATCGATCCGCTGATCGTCGTCCTCGTCGGTTTTTGCTTACTGAAGCTCTCGATGCCATTCGCCCTGTGGCTGTTTCTATCTGCCTTCTCGCTTCAATCCTTCGAGCAGGCCCGCTATCTCGCCGCGCTAACGCGCGACATCGACATCGCCGACAGCCTCACCGAAGCGGAGATTCAGCAGCAGACGGTCGAGCATTTCAGCCGAGGCACCACCAAGTCCCGGCGCCTTTCGCCAACCGCCAATGCCGTTCCTTCTGGCATTGGCCTCGACATCACTAGCCGTATCGCCGAGCGGAAAGCTGGAGAAAGCACCAATGATAGTCCACAAACCCTCGATTCGGCCTAACCAAATAAATACATTGAATTACATCAGCCGTACTACTATGATTCAATCGGTCGGCTACCTAGGAGTGACCATCGTGAAATTGCCCGTCCCTTTAGCTCTGATCTTAGCGTTCTTTACTACATCCGTTACTCTGGCCGATAGCGAGATCGTGTCTTCCGCGGTGCCTACGCCCGACCCCGAGACCGTCCATGCCATTTCCTCTCGCCTTGACGACGTGCCGACAAAGTCCGACGGATTGCGCAGCAGTGATGACGTAGCAGTAGCGCTCCAAGGCGTGAAAGGCGTTGCTAAAGCACAATCGTTCCCGGACGGCTCCACGGTCGTTGTTCTTTCCAACGGCTCCGCGTTCACTATCGTGAATGATCGCCCCCACGTTGGAAAAGGTCCGGAATAGTCTCCTTTCTTTTCGATCCCTCTTCGTTCTTCTCGACCCGAATCTAACAACATGAAAACCTACAAACTTCTCGTGGGAGCAGCCATGCTATCGGCGCTCGCCACTCTTCTATCGTCTTGCGCTGGCAGCGGCAGTACTGCACCTAAGAACCTTCCGATCGCCCCATCACAACGACTAAGTATCGCCAACACTGTCGGTCAACGATTGTCGACTGTGCAAACTGATTCCAGCGGCCTGCGTGACCCAGCGGCAATAGTTGCCGCCCTTGCCGGAACCCCCGGCATTATTAACGTCCAAGCGCAACCCGATGGATCGGTGACCATGCAATTCACAGACGGTTTGCCGCTCACGATCGTAAACGACCGGCCGCAAGTTACAAGCCCCAGTATCACGTCGCAAACACTCAGTCCGCTCACGGTTCCCGCAAACGGTAATGTGGCCTTTGAGAATGGGCTTGATGCCACTTACAACACGCTCAACACATCACAAGCCTCCGCTTCTTTTGTATCAGGCGGCTATAACGGACCGTCGTTAGGCGGTTCTTCCGTTCAGGAGTTAAGGCAGCTTGGCAGCCGAGAGTTAGGTCTATTGTATTTCGCTGGACATGGAGGCCAAGTAGCCTACTTGAAAGACCCGACAAGCAGTTCTAGCGCACAAATCCTGGGGTATGGCTTATGGACCTCGACGGTGTTTTCCGGTGAAGGGTTTGCAGCCTACAAGGACGACTATTACGCTCACATTCTCGGACTCATGACAGATGGTCAAAAGGATGCCACCGGAAACTACATCATGCACTACGCCATCCTGCCAGCCTTCATTGCAAAGTATAAGTGGACGTTTTCCGCCGACAGCTTGGTAGTGCTCGACGCTTGCAGCACGGATATTGACGAAGCGGACAGCATTCGCCAAGCTCTTTTCCTAGCTGGTGCAAGTTCGCTAGTTGGCTGGACGGCTAAGGAATCTTATGGCGGATCAGTTTCCGCGTTTCTCTTTGATAGGATGCTCGGCGCTTACAAGATTGCCCCGATCCCGAATGACAAACGCCCGTTATCCCTGTCAGAGGCTATTTCGATGCTTCCATCATTTCCGCAAACTCCAAGTCCCCAAGTCTTTGTGAACCAAAACGACAGTGCCAATTATTTCTTAGGTTTGGAGCCAACGATAACTTCCGCGTCTGTGACGGGTACCACCCTAACCTTGTCAGGCGTATTCGGCTTACCGGATGGATCAAACAGCACAGTTTCCTTAAATGGAGTGCAGGCCACAGACGTGGCGATGACTTCGCGTGGCCTTACCTGTACTATCCCGCAATCCTCGCTTGCGCAGGTTCCCGTTATTGCCACCGTTCGCACCGCTGATGGGAGAACGCTCACATCGAATACCGTCACGGTGTCGGACTTTTCAATCGTCGGAAATTGGAATTGGACTCGAACGACTGATCCCGTCGGATCGGGAACGGCTTACTTCAATGCCGATGGAACCTGGGGGGGTGTGGGACCAGCTGGACCGTTTACGGGAACTTACACTAACATAAATGGCACCATCGTGCTTGACGGAAACCAAACTGTAGCATGGACTGACACGAATCACCTTGGCGATACAGGGTCGCAAGGCGTCTACTTTTTGACGCGTGTCCCTTCGGGCCAAAAGCTCAGCAAGCGCCGTTAAGGATGACTCACGCCATACTCTTCACGCTGGCCGGGTCGGTGGTCCGGTTGGCGTGATACAACGCAACTATTTCGGTATCTGTCAGCCTCAACGGCAAAGCGAGGTTCCCCGACGCAAGCCAAAAATCGACCAGTATCTCCGCTGATAGGCGGTTTCTACAAGACTTTCCGGAGGTGTGCGAGAAGGCCCTATCGTTAGACCACTACCACCGCGAAAACCCCTTTGAGAAGTTCAAGATTTGGGTATCTTCCAGAAGTGATCTGTCTGCATTAAAGCTGGGATGTACTACCGGTGACTGAAACGTAACGCGAACGGAGCCCAGGGGAGTTCAAGCAAAGATGAACAATGCAATTTCGACGTGGTTGAACTCTCAGCATCCGTGGTTACAAGAAGCGGCACATCGACTTCTCAGCAAGGATGCCATCGATGGTGGCGACATCGCGGACTTTGTTCGAATCATAAAGACGCCACTGGTTGCGACGACTCCAAAAGCCGTTCCACGCACCTACCCTGCCATCGGAGCGAGTGGAGCAGGAGCCGCAGCCGTCCGCCTCACGTCGATTGGTGACATCGTCGGGATCGATAACCTGGCCCCAAGACAGCCGCTCACCTTCCCGAGCGGCAACCTCACGGTGGTTTATGGTCATACCGGGGCTGGGAAATCCGGGTATGCCAGAATCCTGAAAAAAGTGTGCGGCAAGGCCGGGGCCCCAGACTTAAAGCCGAACGTCTTCAAGGTAACGCCACCCGTCAGGCAGTGCACCGTCGCGTTCGATGTCGCAGGAGTTCCGAAGCAAGTCCAATGGACAGCCAACTCAGCTTCCATTCCCGATCTGCAACCCGTTGATATTTTTGACACGACGAGCGGCAGGCTTTATCTCGAATCCGAGACCGAGGTTTCATTCAGTCCGCCAGAGTTAGTGCTTTTCTCTGACCTTGTCGTCGTCTGTAAGAGAGTCGAAGCCATCTTTACCGCCGAGGAAACAGCGCTTCCGAAGTTGCTACCGCAATTACCGCCCCTCTATTCGCCAACAAAAGTCGGTACCCGCTTTAACGGACTTACAGCGCTGGCGAAACCGCTCGAACTCGCCGCTCTTTATCCCTGGACGAAAGAGGACGAGACCAAATTGCAGGAGTTGAACGCGAAGAAGGCGGTCACCGATCCTGCATCTGAGGCGACAAAGCGAAGGGCAGTGAAATTGCGACTGGACGGCCTGATAGCCAAGCTCGTCGGTGCCAGGAAGGCAGTCACTCCGGAGGCTTGTAATGAGATCTACGACTCGGTCAAGGCGGCGGAACTTGCGCGAAGGGCGGCGACTGAGGGGGTGGCTGCGCTTACACAATCGGCAAAGCTGGATGGCGTCGGCACGGCGACCTGGCAGGCACTTTGGGAGGCGGCACGGGCCTACTCAACCGGCGAGGCCTATCCGGACCAGTCCTACCCATACGTGACCGATGGAGCGAGGTGCGTGCTTTGTCAGCAGGAGCTTGCCGCTGAGGCCAGACGCCGCCTCCTTGACTTTGAAGGCTATGTGACGGGAACCTTGGAAACGGCAGCCAAAAAGGCGGGGGTTCTTGCAAAACAGCGGCTGGATGCTTTGCCTGCGATACCCGAAGACGAAGCGCTGGCCACTACTTGCCAGGCCGCCGAACTTTCGCCGGAAGTAACCGAGCAATTGAAAGCGGCGTGGCTTGAAATTAAAGACGTTGCCGACCATCTGCGATTGGTTCCCCTTGCCGAGATTCCGAAAGGACTTCAAATTGTCGACTGTCCTTTGATGGCGCAACTAACGGCCCTGTCCGAGGCCGCCGAAACCGCCGCGCAGGGGTTTGACAAAGACGCGCTTACCTTCGATGGAAAGCAGGTTGCCGAAGCTATCCTCGAGCTAGAGGCAAAGAAATGGACTGCCACGCAGAAAAATGCGATTGACGCCGAAATCGTCCGCTTGAAGTCGATTGCACAAATTCATCAGTGGAGCAAACTGACTTCGACCACTAACCTGTCGAAGAAAGCGGGTGATCTATCCGAAGCTTTGATCACAGACGCATACGTAGCCAGATTCAATGCCGAACTCAAAAAGTTGGGTGCAGGTCGCATTCAGGTGGAACTGGTGAAGACCCGCGTCATGCAGGGGCAGGTGAAGCATAAAATCCAACTCAAGGGCCTTCGCTCAGTGCATGCGGGAGAAATTCTAAGCGAAGGCGAGAATAGAATCGTCACCCTCGCCGCCTTCCTCGCTACGGTCACCGCCAAGCCGGACCGAGCGCCATTTGTGTTTGACGATCCGATTTCATCGCTGGATCAAACCTACGAAGAAAGCACGATTGACCGGTTAATAGAACTTAGCCAAGACCGCCAGGTCATCGTATTCACGCATCGCCTAAGTCTGGTAGGCATCATCAGTGACAAGGCTGATCCGAAGATCGTTACAATCAAGCACGAAGCCTGGGGTGCCGGGCAGCCGGGTGAGGTCCCGCTCTTTGCAAAGAAGCCCGAAGGGGCGCTGAAAGATCTTAAAGGGGGAAGGCTTCCCCGAGCGAAGAAGGCTCTGGAGAACGAGGGCGCAGACACGTATTATCCCCTTGCGAAGTCCATTTGCAGCGATATAAGAATCTTAGTCGAGCGAATTGTTGAGCTGGTCTTGCTCGCTGACGTGATCCAGCGACACCGCAGAGCCGTCAATACATACGGGAAAATTCATCAGCTGTCGAAGATAACTCGCGACGACTGCGCTCTCGTTGAAAAATTCATGTCCAAATACTCCAGCTATGAGCATAGCCAGCCGTCCGAATCTCCCGTCGCACTGCCGACGCCAGCGGAATTCGAAGCCGACCTGGACGAACTTCTAGCTTGGCACGAGGAGTTCAAGAACCGCGCCGCATGAATTGATTGCCGACAACGCTAGAAAAAGTTCCCTCATTCCAAGGATACTAACCTGAAAGTGAGAGTTGGTCCGGCTCATCGCCTTCCTCAGCATCACCGACTGTCAGCATTCTCGTCGCCTTCCCTGTAAGAGCTTTGCGGCTCTTTGCTCCGAGCGTCGTTAATCGAGTTGACGTATTCGTGATTTGCTTTTCTACGCGCCGCGAACTGCTGTCATACGCATCGGATGCCGCTTTGAGCGCGATTCCAAGCTTCGCGAAATCTTCAAGGAACCTGGTGATCTCCGTGTTCAATTTGGCCCCTTCGTCAGCGATGAGTTGAGCATTCACCGCGATCTTTTGCTCGTTCCATCCATAGCGTATGACCTTGAGAAGGCCGATCAGGGTGCCGGGCGTGGTGATTAGTACCTTCTTGCTCAGCGCATCTTCCATCAGCGTCGGCTCGGTCTCCAGTGCCATGGCGAGAAAGGATTCATTGGGGAGGAACATCACGACAAAGTCCGGGCTTTCCGCGATCTTTTGCATATAGTCGATCTTCGCTAGGCCTGCCACGTGGTTCCTAACGGCACGGGCGTGCCTAAGCAGCGCCGCGTTCCTTTCTTCGTCGGTCGTGGCCTCAATGTATTGTAGGAATGGGTCCATCGGCGTCTTAGCATCAACGGCAATCTTTCGGCCCCCAGGCATGCGCACGATCATGTCGGGACGAATCCTATCGTCATCGAGACTGACGGATCCTTCCTGGAATTCCACATCGCAGTGATCCTCCATGCCAGCCAATTCGATGCAATTCCGAAGCTGGACTTCGCCCCATCGACCCCGAACATTCGGCTTCCGAAGAGCATCCTTCAGACCCCCTGCTTGACGCGCCACCTCGGCGGCCTGAACAATCGACTGCTTTAGTTGCTCCTCGATCGTGCCGAAAGCCTTCTCACGCTTCGATTCCATCTCTCTCGCGGCATCGCCGACTGCTTTGAGTCCCTCTTGGATCGGCTTCACAAGTTGTTTGATTTCTGCTTCGCGCTTAGCAAGGTCGGCATCCGCTTCCTGATGTTGGAGAGCAAGGACTTTCTTGGCCGTGTTCAAGAAGGTCTCGCTGTTGTCCTTAAGTGCGCTTGCTGAAAGCTCTGCGAACAGCGCCTTGAATTCGGCTTTGAGATGATTGAATTGCTCTCGTTCTTCGTTGAGTGATCTTTCGCGCTCCTCGATGGCCGTTGTCATGGAGGAACACTTCCGCTCCAGTTCGGTCATGGTCGCTTGATTCTCACGAGCAGTTTCGAGCAGTCCGGCGATCTGAGCCTTGAGATCGCTTTTGCTCGCATCGAATAGTTCTCGCTCTTCTTTGAGCGCTCTTTCCCGTTCGCCGATCGTGGTATTCAAGGACGAGCACTCTCCCGTCAACGAAATTATTGTCTGGTCACGCTCTTTAAGCGTTTCAGCCAGCGTTGCTGCCGACTCAGCCGCCGCGCAGACCGATGCCAATTCAACCTCGAGTTTCTGGCGAGCTCTTTCAGCGTCCTCCGCCTTGGTGCGATCCGCTGCCGCATCCGATTCCGCCTTAATCAATCGCGGTCTAATGATGAGGAAAACGATTGCGGCCCCGGCGGCCAGCCCTAACAAACTCCAAATCCCTTCCATTTGTCATGAAGTATAAGCCTATTGATCCAATGTCGAGCACCTGGAGCGGGGCTTCACCGCTGCCCGCCGAACCAGCGTATATCCTGAAAACCTGACAATCAACCCGCTCGGTCCGTGTCTCCAGCATCAGAATCCTCGTGACAATCAACGTAGAAAGCCATAATATCAAGTAGTAGAGGAGAGGCATACCATGAGTTACGAGATTCATCTCAACATCCCTGAGGACAGCCAACGCGGGCATCTCATCGCCTCGCTTGCTGCCGAGCAGCACCTTACGCCCAGCCAGGCCGTCGAGAGCATCATCGACCTGGTAGCCCAGAAGCAAATTCCTACAGCCCGCAAAGAAGGCAAGAGCCGGATTCCCGGACTGCCTAGCGAACCGATGAGCGTGGAAGACGCTGCTGTAGTTGACGAAGCCAAGGCCATAGTCATGGCCGCCCGTCGCCAGCGAAGCGCCGATAGGCGAGCCCGCCGCGAGGCATTGGCAGAGACCCGGCCGGAAACGCCCGATGCCCTCATCGGTTTTCTTGCCGATGCTCCCGAAATAGCCGAGAACATTCGTCAACTGGCTCACGAGCGCCGCCGCCACGCCTTTGGCTTCTGATGCGAGAGACGCTGATCGACACGGACATCCTTTCCGAGATCATGGAGGGGAAGGACGCCGCACTCGCCGCCCGGGCGAAGCAATACTATCGGGTTTTTCGGCAATACACCATCAGCGCAGCTACCTACGCGGAAATTCGCGCCGGGCTGGCGTATAACCCCAAGCCCAAGGACGTTCGCAGCTTCGAGATCATCGAACCGCTGCTTGATGTCCTTCCCATCGAGAAAGAGGAAGCCGCCACCGCCGGGCAAATCATCGGATTGCTCAAATCCAAGGGCTTGCCCCTTGGAGCCCTCGACGACCTTGACCCTTTCATCGCCGCTACTGCCATCGAGCAACAGATGGTTCTTGCCACCGGCAACATGGCGCATTACCAACGCATCGTCGATCTCGGCTTCCCGCTGGAACTTGAGAACTGGCGCGTGGTTTAACCTTCGTTCGGCGGGGCTACCGCTGGATCGTTACCGTCGACTCATCCGGCGGCATCCTCTCATATTCCCTGGCCCGAGCCTCGTGACTCGCCGCCAGTTCATCGAATTTCAGAGCGACCCGGCGTAATTCTTCGTCCCTTCGCCTTCGGAAGCTCGCCGCCTGTTCGCGGAAGAAACTCGCAGCTTGACGCTCAATCTCTGCGGCATTTTTCGGTGAAACCGTACTCGTTTCCACTCTTGCGCTTTGCCTCGTCAACGGGTGACCGGCATCATGACGATCGTTCTGTCCACCGGCATCGCGTCGAATTTCGAAGCCAGCCCTTCATGCTCGGCGGCCATCTCTTCAAATCCAAGCGCCAAGGCTATCGCTTCTTCATCACCCTTACTGCGTAACCATGCCGCCGTCTCCCGCATAGACTGTGCTGAGCGCCGTTCTTCGTTTGCCGCAACCGTTGATGTAACTACCGCTGTTTGCATCCTTGCATTCCTAGACGGACGTCAACCAGTTTTCGTTTCTCTTTCCATTCCTTCATGGCTGGTCAGATTCTCCTTTTCTCAAGCCGCATTCCTTGCCACCTCGCTTTTAACCGGCCAATGTGCGGGTCACGTTCTCTAAGGTCAATGACGAATTGTCCCCTGGCGAGCCATTCCTCGCGCCCCAAAATTCTATGACCCGATCTCTCAAAACACCCGCTTTTTCATGGCCGTAAGCGAGGCTGCATGGTGCGGCCTCCAAACACAAAAGGAGAACCGACCATGACTTACACCAATTCAAAGCAGGCCAACGAAACTCCGAAGCCGCCAATCGCAAAGCTACGCATCGGACTCGTGGGCGCCAACATCTGGCAGCGCATCACCGAGGAAGACGCCTTCTACTCAGTCAGCTTCGAGCGCCGCTACCGCGACAATGACGGCAACTGGCAATCCACCCACAGCTACAACGTCGATGACCTGCTCATCCTCGCAAAGTTGGCCGACCAGGCCCACACGGAAATCACCAAGCTCCGCTCCGGAGGAGCCGACTGATCATCACCCGAGGGGTGGCAAATCCGCCACCCCTCAAACCTCAACATCGAGAGGAATTCGATATGACAACCGACCGCAAAACCTTGCTGGAAGAATTAGAGCAGATCGACGAAGCACTATGCGACGGCAAGGCGACCGAAGGCCAGGAAGAACGAGGGCAACAACTGGTCACCCTTGCCAATGCCGCCCCGCAACTCCGAGATGCTCTAGAGTTTTTCTTCACGGTCATGTTCGACTACGAAAACTTCGAGCGCTTCGAGACCAAAATCCGCAAGGGATACGTGAACCAAGCTATTCGCCAAGCTTGCGAAGCCCTCATCGCAGCCAATGGAGGGTTCCTATGACCCTCCCACTTAACACGATCATAAACGACGACTGCCTAAACGTGCTCCAAAGCCTTCCCGCCAGAAGCATCGACTTCGTTCTCACCGATCCGCCCTATATCACCCGCTACAAATCCCGCGACGGGCGCACCGTCCCGAACGATGATAACGACGCATGGCTCAAACCAGCTTTCGCCGAAATCTATCGCCAACTCCGGAAGGACAGCTTTTGCGTCAGCTTCTATGGTTGGCCGCATGCCGATAAGTTCCTCCAGGCGTTTCGTGCCGCAGGATTCCGACCCGTTGGGCACTTCATGTTTCCGAAGACCTACACCTCGTCATCGCGATACGTTCGATACCAGCATGAATGCGCTTACCTCTTGGCCAAGGGCTATCCCATGCAGCCCAAGAACGCCATCGGCGACGTTATCCATTGGAAATACACCGGCAACCGGTTGCACCCGACGCAGAAACCACTCTGCGTCCTGTCCCCTCTCATAGAGGCATTCTCGCAGTCAAACGCTACTGTTCTCGATCCATTCGCCGGTTCTGGTTCATCACTACTTGCAGCCAAAATACTAGGCCGCAACTATTTGGGTATCGAGCTCGATCCGGCCTACCACGCAGTCGCGTCCGAGCGGCTTGCCCAGGCGTGAGGCATCCGGATCGGTGGCGTCCGGCTTGGTCTGACGATTTCCCGAGTCGCAGCCTCCCCGCCTTGCGGGTCCCCTCCCTGACGGGCATCCGCACACGGGAAACCGAATAGCCCTTCACCTGTTGTGTGGCACGTACCACCGCTACGCCGCCGGTCAAACACTCCGCTTGTCCAGTTTGCTCCCCAAGGCGGCCGCACTCCGTCGAAAATCCACCTGATCGCTCGTTTCCCCGATTTCACGAACCATAAATCGGGGAAACGAATGATCCCACTCGCTGCGCTCGGGCCGGTTCCCGACGGGCGCGACCACCTCGGGTCCCCCCTTCCCGGCGCTCCGGATTTGACCGGCATCTCCGCTCTTTGGGTTCTAGTTACAAATGTTCTTTTAGGCATTCGCATGCAAAGAAGGCGGCAAGATCGGCTCCGCCGCCGGTCGAGTTTTTGTCTCGCGTGGTCTCCGCCCAAGGCGGCCACACTCCGCCGAAAATCCACCTGATCGCTCGTTCCCCCGATTTCACGAACCATAAATCGTGGAAACGAATGATCCCCTCGCTACGCTCGGGCCGGTTCCCGGCGGGCGTGGCCACCTCGGGTCCCCCCACGCGAGCCAAAAATCGCCCAGCACCTCCGCTGTTAGCCGATGTCTACAAGGCTCTCCGGAAGCGTCCTGACCGACCTATCGGTCGATCAGGCATTCGCAGCGGGACAGGACACGATTGATCAAGCGAAGGTTCGCAAGCGCAATCTGTCGATCACCTTGCTTTTCCGCGAGTTGACGCTCCACGTCGATTCGTAGGGCAACGAGTTCTGCCTGTGACATGCGTAGCAGTTCGTAAAGGGTGAACAGTCGCATACGGGTCTCCTTTGTTTCTGACCGCGTACATCGCGGCCTTCTGGAGACGCCGAAGCGCTGACGGAGGACGACCGCATCGCTTGCGACCGGAACGAAGAGGAGGAGTGCATGCACTTGCGGCTCGTGGCTCGACACAAAGCGCAATATCGACGGAAGTAGGCCGGGTGTGCGCCCGGCTAGGACGCATAAGGACGACACACGACTATGAGTCACACGGACAGATTTAGAGTCACAGGCGGCACAATGGTGCCCTCACAGAAGCCCGCATAAGCGAAAGTCAGCGAACGAAGAAAAGACATTGGACAACCAAGAATGGCGAGGATATTGTCTGCCTACCTAGAGCCATTGCGGAGGATGATTTTCTTTCACACTAGCTTACACAGTCCACAAACAACCATGTTTTTCTCTAATAAATTCAACGTATTACGCCAGACCACAGGGGACTTAAAAACGATTCCTGAGACCACGCCACTCTGAATTAATTCAGTGAAATCAGCATGATTCTAGTTGACCGGCACCCCGATCCGTGTTACACATAAGTTACACAAAAAACGCCATTTGGCTGTCGTTTAACACTAGGGGAAAAGTTGATGCCAGAGCATCACACTTTCATGGACGGAAGGCTCCACGTTTACCGCCGCGAGAACAGCGGCAAGTGGCAATGCTCTGCCTTTATCGCTGGCAAGAACTGGCGCGTCTCGACCAAGGAAGACAGTCTTGCACGCGCGAAGGATGTTGCAGAAGATTGGTATCTCGGCCTTCGAGGAAAAAACCATGCTGGGATTCTCCAGACCGGCAAGACCTTTCGAGAAGTGGCAAAGCGGTTCCTAGCGGAATTCGAAATCCTCACGAGCGGAGAGCGACACGCCGGTTATGTCGACAAGATGGATCGCCAAATTCGAGTTCACCTGAACCCATTCTTTGGCGACTATATCGTCACTGAAATCACCCCCGGCTTGTTCCAGGACTACCGCATTCACCGTATGACTTCCCGTAAAGACAAAAAGACGGGCGAACCCAAACGCCCGTCGAGAAGCACTCTTCACCACGAGACCGTGACGCTGCGGCACATCCTGAAGACCGCCAATCGCCACGGTTGGCTTCCGTACTTGCCTGATCTTTCGACGCCTTACAAAGCGTCGGGCAAAATCACGCATCGAGCTTGGTTTTCGCCGGAAGAATATAAGCGCCTTTACGAAGCGACGCGAGAAAGAGCGAAGCACCCTCTGAATCCCAGATGGAAGAAGCAATGTGAACAGCTTCACGACTACGTTCTGTTTATGACCAATACGGGACTCCGCCCTGACGAAGCTTCCCGCCTCGAATTTCGAGATGTCGCCATCGTCACCGATGAAGCGACAGGCGAACGCATCCTCGAAATTGAAGTCCGAGGCAAGCGGGGAGTTGGTTACTGCAAGAGCATGCCGGGTGCAGTAATGCCCTTTCAACGCGTGAAGAAACGCATGAATGGCCAACCCACGCAAATAATCTTCGGAACTGTTCAACGTGAATTACTAAACGCCATCCTTACAGAGTTGAAGCTGAAAACTGACCGTGACGGAAATCGCCGTACGGCCTACAGCCTTCGTCACACGTACATTTGCATGCGCCTGATGGAGGGAGCCGACATTTATCAGGTCGCCAAGAATTGTCGCACCAGCGTCGAAATGATCGAGAAGTATTACGCGTCCCACATCAAGAACATGCTCGACGCCGCCGCTATTAATGTCCGCAAGAAGCCGAAGGCAAAGCGAATGACTCCCCCGAAGGAGGAGTAAATCCAGTTGCCTAATTGGACGCCGTCCTTTATTGAAGGAATTCCTAAAGAGCTCGCGTGGCGGAATTGGTAGACGCAACGGACTTAGCGATTGAGTGCTCCGGCGGAAACGCCGGAAGTAGAACTGCTCAAATTCGGGGAAAGCTTCCGGCGTTAGCCGATGCCAATCCCGAGCCAAGCCGAAGCGATTCGGAAGGTGTAGAGACTAGACGGGCAGCACCTATGGCGTGAAGCTATGGTGAAGGGATAGTCCAGACCCCAAACGCTGCGCACGCAGCGGCAGCGAAAGCTGTGGATGGTATGAAAATCCGTCGCCTTTTATCGGGCATGCCGGTTCGATTCCGGCCGCGAGCACCAGGAACCGCGATTAGTCATCGCGTAGGAACAATGATCGGCGTCTGTTTTTTCGATTTCGAACCCAAAGCACAAGTGAAGTTCAAAATCGAAAAAACAGACTTGGGCTTGAGTCAAAGAACGAATTGCGAATCCGACATCGAACTCGCCTGAGTTACTTCTTCTTGTCCATTCTTGCGGCTGCCCGTCGTACAGCATCCTCGCTGACCTTGCCTGTCGCATCTCTCATCTGCCCGAGTGTCGCATTCGGCGGGAACTGAGGAATCGGTTTAGGAAGATTCTTGTTTAGCGTATCACTCCGCTTCTGCTGAATCTCTCCAGTTTTGGGAGGGTTCTTGTCGCGGTGACGTCCATCGAGTCCAGGTTCTTTCATCGTTTTATACTCCTTTGAGGATTTGGTGCGAGACCAAATAAGTATACGCCACTCTACATGTTAGACCAAAGAAGGTCTAGATTCTGGTAGACACCGAGCTTGTGACTCCTGGCAATTCCGTCCAAACATGTCCGGCGAGTGCATGCGCACTACCATTTTATACTGCCATTTCAGGCGGGATTCCTTGTGGTTTGGTGCGGTCCCTTGCGCCGGTTTAGGTTCAAATTACCGACGATGTACCACAAAAAAGAGAGTGGTGGAGAATAGGGGACTCGAACCCCTGACCCCTTCCATGCCATGGAAGTGCTCTCCCAACTGAGCTAATTCCCCACTCGTGAGGAACGATTATACCGCGATGGAAGTGAATACGACGCCTACGATTAACCGGCCTTGTAGTCGCTGGTGCCGAATTCTCGGATGACGTACTCGTCGCCTTCCTTCTTGAGGAAGTACGTGTGGTACACCGAGGTTCGCTTGCCGGCGGGGTCGTTGTAGACGTGCTTGGCGACGACTTTGGCAGTGCCGTCGGCGTTCGCTTTGACGTTTAGGATCTCGTACCGGTCCGTCTTGGTGCTCTCGATGCCGTCGACGTAGGTGTCATAAAACTCGTTGGCTTTCAGCGAGTAGTTGTACTTACCGTCGGTGTAGATATTGACGTCGCCGCTGTGCGGGGCGACCCGATCCATCGCCTTGTGGTCGTCGTGCTCGAATGCTTCCACGATGTCCGTCACGGAGTTATCCAAAACAGGATTTTGAGCGGCTTGGTTGCCAGGCTGCCAGTCGTAATCGCTGCCGGACCAGTTGGTACTGGGGTAGCTGTCGACGATCTCGACGTTGGCGGCGGCGACATACGGCGGCAGACACGGATAGTAATACCAAGGCGAGATGTAGCACGGGTACAGGAACGGATCGAAGCAGTAGAACGGGAAGCAGAAGAAGCTGTCGCGCCAGCCCCATCCGTAACCAAAATATCCGAACCGGAATCCGCCGCGGACGAGTCCCCCGTGATTGTCTCCGATAACGCGCCCCAGCGTTCCTCCCGATCGGCCTAACAATCCATGCGGCGCCGTCCCGAATCCGCCACCGGTTAGATGAGAAGTCGCGCCGGAATTGATGTTATTGTTGCCAGTGGATCGGTTACTCCCGCTCCTGGAAAGGCTCGAGTGACTCTGTTCAAAACTGCTGTCACCTCTAGAAATGCCCCGGCTGCTCGATAAATACCTGCTGCCTGCGCCCATTCCCGACGTGCCGACATGGCCCGCGTACGCGCTGGAACCCATACGGTTCGCAGAAGAATAGCGACTCGGAGACGCGCCTTGACTATATGATCTGCCGGCAGAGCCGCTGTAGGTTCTAGACGAGTACCCCGAATAGCCACGGGTAGACCCGAAACTGCTTCCGGACCCGAAAGTTCGAGAAGAGTAACCGGAGTAACTTCGGCCACTCGAGTAGCTTCCGCTTCGTCCGCTGCCAAAGCCGCCCCCCGAGAATCCGCCACTTCGACCGCTTGAGACGCTGCCCCCGCCGCCACTACTGGAATGCCCTGTCCCTCCGCGCTGGCCGAACGCGAGGCAAACAACCAAACTCAGTGAACAGCCGATTAACAGTCGAAAAACGTCTTTTTTCATGACAACTCGTCTTAATGATTTCTACGTGTAAGCATAGCTACTGTTACCGGGTCCGGGACCGCAAATATATTCTGCTAAGCACAAACTTAGACGATTCAAAGGATCGTCTGCGGACAATCTTTAATAGCTGCTTGGCTTTTCGGCTCGGATTTGCTCGGCGACCGCTTTGATTCGTTTTCGAAGGTTCGATTGAGTTTCAAGCAACGCCTTTCGGTCATCTCGCGGTTCGGGGTGCTGGAGATCGTTATCCACTTCTCTAAGCTGCCGGACCTCCGATTTCAAGATCACGGAGTTGCTTGCCTTGGCGGCGCCCATGACCGGCGACACCCAGGCGACCCCGAAGACGGAAAATATCGAAGTCAAGATCGACATGAACTTGACGCGCTTTCGTATAGCTGTTGGGCAGTCGGCCGTCATGATCTTGCCGTCGGGCCGCAGGTAGTACCGAACGCAAACACGCCCCTCGGGATTCCCTATCAGATTCTCGGCAACCTGGCGATCCATGTTGCTGATGTTGTAGACCTTTAGCGAACATTGAGTGCAGAACCGAACCTGATCGGTTCCCTTCATGCCATTCCAACTAGCGGGACACGCTTTAACTACCTTTAGGCCGTCTAAAGCCACGTCGCTTTGAGCGTCTTTTGCCATAAGTGATTGTACGATGGCTTTCGGCTCTTGCAAATTCAAATCCAAAAATGCTCAAATCGTAGCCGGCATTAGAATATCGCTAACCCGAAGCAACGGGCGAGTGGCGACCATATCGCGAACAACCTGAACCAACTCGTCCGGCAATTGCTGGATTTTCTTCTTTCGTTCTTCCCGATCAAAGATCGTTCCCGCTTGCGAATCGCGGCTGAAAACATCTTCCACCCTGCTCCAGTCGTAATCGGCAATCCCACAGAATTCAAAGAACTTCTTCAAAACCGGTTCCGGAGTGGCGGTCAGATCTTCAAATCTCGCGGCACAGGCAGGCACACCGGCATCCATGAGTTTCAGATACCCTTCCATACAGGTAATCCACGCCAGCATGCGAATTTGTATTGGACTCATAGGTTCGCCCTCGTTTAGGTACTCGCGAAGAATCGGCAGGGTGTTTGACCACGATGTCTCCATTTTGCGACGCAAATCTCGATCGTTGAGATCAAGATTTTCTGGCCACCCCTTGAAGATCGCCCGCATCCAAGAAACGCCTTCCCGATACAAAAAGAAATGGTTCGCGCGACCAAACACTTCGCCCATCAGGTCGGCTAACACCAGCACTTCGCTTCGCATTTTGATGGCAACCGTGTCAGCCGGCAACCCGATTCTTGGTTTGCACCTCCAGCGAACCGAGCTTGCCAAAAGTCCTCGGAGGATTTCATCCGAGGAACCTGCACAACGGAAATTGACCATTTGAGTCAAATCGTCGGGCTCGGAGAGGCTATGAACGGATGGAACTGCTTCCAAAACCTTGCTCAGCAGTGTCGATCCACACCGGCCGACCGAGTGAACAAATAAGAGCCCTTGGGGTGGTTCGGGGATTTCCCTTGCCACTCTGTGAAAGATCGGCAGGGGCATCGATACCAAGCCCACCGCATTTTTCGCTTGTGCCTGATAGTAGAAAGGCGCGCGATCGACTGCGGCCGGATCGCTACATTCCACGAAAAGAGCGACGTCGCTCTGAAGATCGAAACAATAGAGGCTGAAGCCTGGATTGGCGAGTACTTCGTGCGGCGAAATCTCTTCCCTTGGCTCAGTCCTAAAATCCGTTGGCTTTACAACCCATACAGGGTGTGCCCGATTGACTTCCTTGATTTCGAGCCGGCGAGTGTCCATGGTGAGCAGGACACCGAGAATACGTCATAAGTCGCCTCTCACAACGTATCGATCTCTTAAAGATCGGCTGAGCAGGGCTTGCCCGATGATTAGACAAGCCTTGCGATTCGTTCCGACCTACTTATCCGCACTCTTCTTTTGGTCAGACGCATCGGGAGGCGCAGCAGTCTGCAGCGCAGCGAATCTTCCCTTCGCTCCAGGATGAGGCTTCATTGTAATCGATTCGTTATCTCGGGCCAGGCTGACTATGACTACGACGGCAATCAGGCAGGCGACTGATATGGAGGCAATCAACACTCTTGGTGAAATTGAGTTCTTCATTCGAATACCCCTTCAAATTGAAAGCATCGCCTCCGAATTCTTGCGATCGGGAGACGATGCGGAACCGACGATCTTCTACTTAGGCCAAATGACCGTCTGCTTCAGGATTAGCGGGGCAAGGAGATCGCATTCGATCGGCCCGATATCCGATTGGAGAATCTGCTTCGGATCGGAACACCAATCTCCGTAATGTGCGCTGTTTGCAGGTATCGCCACCGGTTCGACGGCGCCGCTATTGTATGCTGGCCAAGCGGCTCCGCCAGACCAAGTTCCGCCAAACCACTGCAAAAGCTTAGCGTGTCCATCTACGTACGTTTCATTGAACAAACCGCCGTGTCGAAGCTGGCTCTGATGGCTGATGGGTACGTTCTCGTAGAAGTATCGACTCAGAATGGAGCCCATACATACGGTGTACCAAGGCGTATCGGCAGATTCACCGAATGCAAACATATTTGCCGGTTGCGTAACCGTTGTCATGCTGATGCCCGCCGCATAATAGAGACCGCCGTTTGCCGGCACATAGGTAAATGGACCGTACAATCCTCCTTCAGTAGTGTTCAAATCGAAAGACTGCATCGGGCCCCAATTTGACCCGTAACTGATGCAACCTGCATTTGGCGCAGTGACAGGCAAGCCTTCGGCCGCGTCGCAGCCCTTGAACTGATCGTCGGGGCAGAGGAAAATGCCCGTATTCTTGGTGTACGGCTGTAAGAGTTGCCAATAATCTACGACTCCTAATGGCGCAAAATACTCCTCTACTGTTGGCGAAGTATCATCGGCATCGTTACAATACATCAAGAAGCTAAGGCCGGCTTGCTTGGTGTTGCTTAGGCAGGAAGTTCGCTTGGCGGCTTCCTTTGCCTGCGCAAAGACAGGAAAGAGGATCGCTGCTAAAATAGCTATAATTGCAATAACAACCAAGAGCTCGATAAGCGTGAATGCGGCAAATTTTTTCATAAGAACTCCAATAAAAAGCCTGATACACGCAGACGTCAATGTCGCGAAGTCAGCATCAGGTCGCTTACTATAAACCAGGTTACTTATCACTAGTATGATTTAATTGCTCTTTTTTACGCACTTTGTATCACATCGGGAACTCTTCCCGATTACTGCGGGTTGTCGAAAACCTGATTCGGATAGGGTCTTTGGCCCTACCTAAAGCTAGGTCAGATCTTAAAGATTTGATCTTGTTCCAACTACTTTGGTACCCAGAAACGTCTGCTTATTTTTGCCGGCAACAAGAGGGTACCAAGCAACATATTCCGCCACTGCAGCACTTAGCCGTGCAGGAGTTCTGAACCCACTCTTTTAGGGACCAAATCGATGGGTTCGCTTAGATAAGGCGCCAATCCACAACGAGCGCGCAAGATTCGCCTGGCGCCAACCGAGTTAAGGGACCGGTGATTTCCATTTCCATATACTTATCGGGGTCGGCATTGGAATAGACCGCTAAGAACTTC
>Ga0206966_1089_pt1 | contig 28472 bp, 28 predicted proteins | sample Alteio_BWOrgHeat_23_FD_152970 | JGI IMG/M metagenome (GOLD analysis project Ga0206966, IMG submission 152970) | Enriched cells from forest soil in Barre Woods Harvard Forest LTER site, Petersham, Massachusetts, United States -... | ecosystem: Environmental > Terrestrial > Soil > Temperate forest >...
CGGTGTAATAACGATCGTCGTGCGGGAGCAATCCGACCCGCTCGCCCTCAAACACGGTGCCCAGAAAGACGCGCTCCGATTTCCAGCGAAATTGCCCCTGCTGCTGCACCCGGCGCACCTTGAAGGCCAGATGGTATTCCGGTTCCCGCGTCCGGCCCGGATAGATGCGACTCGATGCAGCGTACACCGCAGCCGGCGTTTGCATGCCCAGCGCTTCATGCGGACGTAGTCCGTTGTAGTCGCGACGGAAGCGGTCGAAAGCGCGTTGCTGGGCGCGCGGGCTCGCCGCCGGCGGCGAAGCCGTCTCCTGCTTCAGCGTGCGATGCATGCGCTCATGCCGCCCGTTCTGTTCCGGATGTCCGGCCTGGATGCGTTCCGGACGAATGCCCAGCTTCATCCACCACAACGACAGCCGCGACACGCCGTTGACCGCGCGCGCCGCAAAAGGCGCTCCGTTGTCGCTGCGAATGGCCTCGGGCATGCCATATTCGCCGAAGGCCGCAGCAAAGATCGCCTGCACCCTCTCGGTGTCGGTCTTCTCCACAGCCTGGCAACGCAGCAGATAGCGGCTGTGCGCGTCGGTGATGGTCAAAGGATCGATGCGTGTTCCATCCTCTGTGCGGAACCAGCCCTTGAAATCAGCGCACCACACCCGGTTCGACTGGCTGGCCGCAGCAAACGGCTGGGTGTAGGGCGGCGCACGCGATGACGCTTTTTGCGGGCCATGGCCAGGCCTTCGCGCGCCAGCAGGGCGCCGATCGTGCTCGCCGCCGGCCATCGCACCTCCGGCTCAGCCTGCTCCAGCACCCACTTCAGTTTCCTCGGACCCCAGCGCATATGCTCCCGCCGCAGCTCCAGCACCATCTCCTCGATCTGCTGGGGCGTGCGGTTGCCGGGCTCATGCGGAGCTCGGCTGCCATCGCGCAAACCCTCCAGTCCTTCGCGCGCGTAGCGCCGCAGCCACACATACCCGGTCTCTCGCGAGACCCCGTAGTTCCGGCACAACTCCGCCATGTTCGACAACCCGCGTTCGTACTCCAAAACAAACCTCGTCCGCTCCTCCACTACACTGCTCGCTTTCCAGGGCATGTTCTGGTTCTACATACCCTCGCTGCAGTGTCAGGGATCTTCCCGGTCTGTTCTGTCAGCTATCTCTCCGGTCTGTACCGCGTCCTACTCAAGCCAACAGCAGGCTTGAGTAGGCCACCCTCGAGTCTTTCGGTTTTGCGCAAAGCGCGTGTGCCTGGACGGCCAGTCCTATACGCCGATGACGGCGCAAAGCTCCTTGACGGCTTCGGCGCTCTTTTTCAGGGCGGCGTCTTCTTCTGGAGTGAGCTTGATCTCGATGATCTGTTCGAGGCCGCGGGAGCCGAGTTTGCACGGGACTCCGATGTAGTAGCCGGTAATGCCGTACTCGCCTTCGAGGTAGACGGCGCAGGGCACGATCTTTTTCTTGTCTTTGAGGATGGCTTCGACCATCTCCACTGCGGCGGCCGATGGCGCGTAGTAGGCGCTGCCGGTCTTGAGGTGCTTGACGATCTCGGCTCCTCCATCGCGGGTGCGCTGCACGATGGCGTCGAGGCGCGATTTCTCGATGAGCTCGGTGATGGGGATGCCAGCGACGGTGGAGTAGCGCGGGAGGGGCACCATGGTGTCTCCGTGGCCGCCGAGGACGAAGGCGGTGACGTTTTCGACGGAGACGTTGAGCTCCTCAGCGATGAAGGTGCGGAAGCGGGCCGAGTCGAGGATGCCGGCCATGCCGATGACGCGCTCGCGGTTAAATTTCGCCTGGCGGTAAGCTGCCTGAGCCATCGCATCAAGCGGATTCGACACGATGATGAGGATGGTGTCCGGCGAATTGGCGATGACCTTGCCGACGACGTCGGACATGATCTTGTAGTTGGTGTGCAGGAGGTCGTCGCGGCTCATGCCGGGCTTGCGCGGGATACCGGCGGTGATGACGACGATGTCGGAATTGGCTGTGTCGGCGTAGTCGTTGGTGCCGACGATGTGACAGTCGCGCTTCTCGATGGGCATGGCCTCAAGCAGGTCGAGTCCTTTGCCCTGGGGGACACCTTCGACGACATCGACGAGGACGACGTCGGCGAGCTCCTTGGCAGCAATCCAGTGGGCGGCGGTGGCTCCTACGTTGCCGGCTCCTACGATAGTGACTTTCTTACGCATAGTTCTCCTTCTTCAAATACAGCCATTAGACATTAGGGACTAGCATTAGCGCGCCGAAGGCGCCGTTGTCTGGACGGCCAGTCCCATGTTTTCAATCATGCGGGTGGCGAACTCGCTGGTCTTCACTTTTGTCGCGCCTTGCATCTGGCGCTCGAAATCGTAGGTGACGACTTTTTGCTGGATGGTCTTCTCCATCGACGACTCAATGAGGCGCGCGGCCTCTTTCCAGCCAAGGAATTCGAAGAGCATGACACCGGAGAGGATGACCGATCCGGGATTGATGACGTCTTTGTCGGCGTACTTGGGCGCGGTGCCGTGCGTGGCTTCGAAGACGGCGTATCCATCGCCGATGTTGGCGCCAGGGGCGATGCCGAGGCCTCCCACCTGCGCGGCGCAAGCATCGGAGATGTAGTCGCCATTGAGGTTGGGGCAGGCCAGAATCGAGTACTCCTCAGGACGGATGATGACCTGCTGAAAGATGGAGTCGGCGATGCGGTCGTTGATGAGGACTTTCTTCTTCCACTGTCCGTTGCCGTGCGATTTGCCGATCGAGTCGAGGACCTGGCGGACCTCGGCGTAGAGCGCGTTGCGGAATTCATCGTTGCCGAATTCGAGGCCCGGCTCGATGAGGGCGGCGTTTTCTTCGATGGTGAGCTTGGGGTTGGCTTCGACATTGCCGAGGATCCAGCTTTCGCGCTCAGTGACGACGTGGTCGCGGAATTCTTCGACGGCGAGCTCGTATCCCCACTCGCGGAACGCGCCTTCGGTGAACTTCTGGATGTTGCCCTTGTGCACGAGGGTGACGGACTTGCGGCCGTATTCGAGCGCGTACTCGATGGCCCGGCGGACGAGGCGTTTGGTTCCGGTGATCGAGATAGGCTTGATGCCGATGCCGGAATCGGTGCGGACTTTTTTCTTGCCGCCCTTGAGCATGTCATCGTTCAGAAACCTGATGAGCTTCTCCGCTTCGGGTGTTCCTTCGCGGAACTCGATGCCGGCGTAGACGTCCTCGGTGTTCTCGCGGAAGATCACGACGTCGAGTTTTTCCGGATGCTTCACAGGGCTGGGCACACCGGCGTAGTACTTCACGGGGCGGATGCAGGAATAGAGGTCGAGGATCTGGCGCAGGGCGACGTTGAGCGAGCGGATGCCTCCGCCGACGGGCGTGGTGAGCGGACCCTTGATGGAGACGCGGAGATCGCGGGCGGCGTTCACACTGTCATCGGGGAGCCAGGTTTTGAATTCGCGGAAGGCCTTTTCGCCGGCATAAATTTCGAACCATTTGACGGAGCGCTTGCCTCCGTATGCTTTCTCGACGGCGGCGTCGAAGACTCGTTGGGAGGCGCGCCAGATATCGCGGCCAGTGCCGTCGCCTTCGATGAAGGGAATGATGGGATGGTCGGGAATGTTGAACTTTCCGTCGGCATACTGAATCGGCTCGCCGCCAGTGGGCAGCGGCAGTCCGTTATAGCTCGTCTGCATGTAGGTGGATGTCCTTCGATGAATGCGGGATTAGGCTAACATCCAAACTTATCATCCGCTGAAGACCAGTGGCAACGCGGACTGGCCGTCCAGTCACACACCGCTTCGCGGCCAATTCACTCCTGGCATGTACAGCATATGATTTGGATATGCTCTTTCGTTCTGTTGGACGTGTTGTGAAATTGTTGGCCCTGATGTTCGGGGCGTGGTGCTCTATGGGGTTCGCGCAAACACAGCAGCCGGTGCGGGTAGTGATTGTAGGTCTTGAGCACGGACACGTATCTGGGTTTCTGCATGCGTTTCCTGAGCAGCATGATGTGGAACTCGTCGGGATTGTCGATGCTGACGCGGCGCTGCGGGCGAAGTATGAGCAGGAGTCTCATCTGGATCATGCGCTGTTCTTTTCGCGGCTTGAGGATGCGATCGCTGCCGCGCATCCGAAGGCTCTACTGGTGTACACGCCGATTGGAGAGCATCGCAAGGTGATTGAAGCAGCTGCCGCGCAGGGGCTGGACGTGATGGTGGAGAAGCCGCTGACGTTGTCGCTCGATGACGCGCTGGCGATTCGCAAGGCGGCAAGAGAAAACCATGTTCAGGTGCTCGTGAATTACGAGACTACGTGGTACTCGAGCAATCGCGCTGTCTATGACATGGTGGCGCAGGGCAAGCTGGGCGATCTGCGCAAGGTAGTCGTGCATGATGGCCATCAGGGACCGGAGGAGATCAACGTGGAGCCGGAATTTTTGAAGTGGCTGACCGATCCAGCGGAAAATGGCGCGGGCGCGCTCTACGACTTTGGCTGCTATGGAGCCGACCTGATGACGTGGCTGATGCACGGCGAGGTTCCCCTGAGCGTGACAGCCGTGGCGCAGACGGATAAACCGGAGAAGTATCCGCGCGTGGATGATGATGCGACGATCGTGCTGGGCTATCCGCATATGCAGGCAGTGCTGATGCCTTCATGGAACTGGCCGTTTGCCCGGAAGGATATGGAGGTCTATGGCACGAAGGGGTACGCGAACGCGGTGAACCCAACCCAGGTGCGGACTAGATTTAGCGAGCAGGCTCCGGATGAGACATCAACCGCTCCGGTACTCGCGTCTCCCGAGGATACTTCCCTGCACTACCTGGCGGCGGTGGTGCGAGGAGAGCTGAAACCTCAGGGCGATCTGACGGCGTTGGATACGAATGTTGTCGTAATGCAGATTCTGGATGCGGCGAGAGAGTCTGCGCGGACCCGGAAGACCGTAGAGTTGAAGCCGCTGCCGCAGTGAGTTCCGGAAGAAAATGCCCACATGTAAAAGGCTTAAGAATGTTAAACTTGGAATGATAGTGAGCGGAATATGGACAAGAAAATCCGTAGAATTACCGATCGCAGACAGCAGCAGATCGAGACGTATAAGGCGTTGAATAGCTGATAGTAGACGGCTAGGCAGTCGGCGTTCACTCGGAACCACGTGCGACCAAAGACCTCAACGTTCTTCATACGAACAGACGTCAGGAACAGCGAAGCTGTATTTCGTGCCCTTGGAGCGTACGGTGCCCCGCTCGAAGGTTTGACAGCCGAAAATTTCAGAGACGAGCCCGCTTCAATTTTTCAGATTGGAATTCCGCTGCGCATCGACATTCTTCAGTCAATCGATGGTGTGGCTTTTTGATGATGCGTGGATCGAAGGGCTGGTGGACGGAGAGATTAGCGCGCACATCATCTCGAAAGAGCACCTGATCCAGAACAAACTTGCTTTAGGGCGGACTCGCGATTTGGCCGATGTTGAGGCGATACGCGATGCGAATCCCGAGGCCGACGCAGAATGAGCACGAGCTGAAGGACTACTATAAAAATATGCGCAGTCGCCTACTTCAGCTTCTTCTTGCCATGTTGTGCGGCAGCTTTTGCGCGGCACAGGCTGCAGCCGCGCAGCAGTATTCCGCGGAGAAGCCTTTAGGGGCCGCAGCGCAGAAGACTCCTGCATATCTCAAGAATGCCGGCATTGATCAGCGGCTCAATTCGGCGCTTCCGCTTGGCGATCATTTTCGCGATGAAACGGGTCAGGACGTGTTGCTGGGGCGGTATTTCGGGCAGCGTCCAGTCGTGATGGCTCTGGTGTACTTCAAGTGCAGCATGCTGTGTCCGCAGGTGCTACACGGGCTGGCGGGCGTACTGCCGCAGACGGGTTTCCACGCAGGCCATCAGTATGACGTTGTGGTAATGAGCATCGACCCGGCGGATACGCCTGCGGATGCTGTCGAGGCAAAACAGCATTTTATGGGTATGCTTGGGTTGGCGGGCGCGACGGAGAATGTGCACTTTCTCACCGGGCCGCAGCCGTCGATCACCGATCTGGCAGAGGCCACTGGCTTCCACTACGTTCGCGTGCCTGGACCGGATGGAAAGATGGATCAGTTCGCGCACTCCAGCGTGATCATGATTGCGACGCCGGACGGGCGCATGTCGAAGTACCTCTCGGGGATTGAATATCAACCGCGCGATGTGAGGCTGGCGCTGATCGAGGCGACCGACAGGAAGATCGGTTCGCTGAGCGATATGGTGCTGCTGTATTGCTGCAACTATTCACCGAGCCAGGGACGGTACACGGTTGCTGTGCTGCGTGTGATGGGGATTGCGGCGATGGGTTCAGTTGGGGCGCTCGTCGGAATCCTTTACCTATTGAATAAAAAGCCGAAGCAGCTTGCAGCCTGAAGCCTGTTACCCTGAAGAATTAAATCAACAAACATTTTTCTAGTCCGCGTGTGCGCGGAGTGCGATTGGACAAGTTTTGCCTGAGCAAACCATTGACATCCATGACTGGAAGCCGAGCCATAATCCATGGGCCGTGACGATGACGGTGACGCTGGCCACGTTCATGGAGGTGCTGGATACCTCGATTGCGAATGTGGCGCTGCCGCATATTGCCGGGTCGATGGGCGCAAGTCCGGAAGAAGCGACATGGGTGTTGACGAGCTACCTGGTGTCCAGCGCGATTATTCTGCCCATTTCCGGATGGCTGATGGTGCGCTTCGGACGTAAGCGCTTCTACATGGCGTGCGTGATGATGTTCACGGTGTGCTCGCTGCTGTGCGGACTGGCGCCGACGCTGCCCCTTTTGATTTTTGCGCGTATTTTGCAGGGCCTGGGCGGAGGCGGGTTGGCTCCGAGCGAACAGGCGATCGTGGCCGATTCGTTCCCGGCGGCCAAACGCGGACAGGCCTTCGCGGTTTATGGGATGGCGGTGGTTTGCGCGCCAGCCATCGGACCAACTCTGGGCGGATGGATCACAGACAACTTCAACTGGCACTGGATTTTCTTTATCAATCTACCGGTGGGACTGATCTCGCTGTACTTGAGCAACAGGATGGTCGAAGATCCACCCTATCTGAAAGCCAAGAGGAGCAACCTTGCCAAGGTCGACATGATGGGCTTAGGCCTGGTGGCCGTGGGGGTCGGATGCCTTGAGTTTGTGCTCGACAAGGGGCAGGAAAAAGACTGGTTCGGCGATCCGATGATCACCACGTTTGCCATTCTTGCGGCCTGTACGCTCACGTTCTTTGTCTGGTGGGAGTGGCGGCATCCCGATCCGGTTGTGGACTTAAAACTTTTGAAGAACCGAAACTTCGGGACCTCGGTGTTTCTGCAGTTTGTGCTAGGGATGGTGCTATTTGGATCGACGGTGCTGATTCCACAATTTCTGCAGTTGCTGATGGGTTATACGGCGGAACGATCGGGGATGGCGCTTTCGCCGGGGGCGTTGGTGCTGATTGTGGCGATGCCGATTGCCGGACGCCTGGTGACCAAGGTAGACGCCCGGCTACTCGCGTCCATTGGGTATTTCATGACCGCTGCGGGACTGTACAACCTGACACGGCTGGACCTGGATGTGAATTTCGGAACGATTGTTTTGTGGCGCTCGATGCAGGTAATGGGCCTGTCGTTTGTGTTTATCCCCATCAGCACGCTGAACTATATCGGCGTTCCGCGAGATAAGAACAATCAGATTGCGAGCTTTTCGAACTTTGCCCGGAACATGGGTGGATCGGTAGGCACGGCGATGCTGACGACGTTCCTGCAGAGAACTCAGCAGACTCATCAGGCGGTGCTGGGAACACATGTTATTCCAGGCAGTGCAGCGTATTCGGGGTTCATCGACGCAACCAAGTCTGCGCTGATGAAGCTGGGGCACAGCGCCGATTCAGCCGCGCAAATGGCGATGGGGCAGGCCTACCAGACAATGTTGCGGCAGGCCTCCATGCTGAGTTATCAAAATGCCTTCTGGTGGCTGAGCGTGATCGTCTTGTGCTTGGTTCCACTCCCGTTTGTCATGCGCAAGCCGCCCAAGGCCAAAGGTGCTCCACAAGAAGCCATGGGGCACTAGAGGCTGATAGTCCCGGTACGATTTATTTGGCGACCTTTTTACCGCGGCAACATCAACAATGTGATACTTATCATTGAGTTGAATGCGCCAGGTTGCACGCGGTCAACCGCCACCAGAGGTGTAGAGATTGGGAAAAAGCATGGTCCCGAAGCGGTTGTTCTTTACCAAGGGCGTCGGGAAACACAAGGAACGTCTTACCTCGTTCGAATTAGCGCTACGCGATGCGGGCATTGCTGCCCAGAATCTGGTTCGCGTTTCATCGATCTTCCCGCCTCAGGCGAAATTAATCACCCGCAAGGAAGGACTGAGATACCTTTATCCGGGTGAAGTTGTATTTGCCGTGGTTGCGGAGAATTCGACGCGCGAACCGCATCGGCTGGTGGCCTCAAGCATTGGCGTGGCGATTCCAACAGATCGTGACACCTATGGTTACTTAAGCGAACACCACAGCTTCGGCGAGACGGAAGAGCAGGCGGGCGAGTATGCCGAAGAACTGGCGGCTGAGATGCTGGCCACCACGCTGGATGTGGATTTCGATCCGGATACGAGTTGGGATGAAAAGAAAGAGATTTACCGGATCTCCAATAAAATCGTGCGCACGACAAATGTGACGCAGTCTGCGATTGGAGACAAGCGCGGGTTGTGGACGACAACGATTGCGGCGGCAATTTTGATTTTTGAATAACGCGTCCCGCAGGACGCAACCAAGCTGGGCGCGGGCCGCAAAGCTTCGCGCCCTTTGTGTGTTCTACGACAGTGAATTTGTAACGATAGCGAGAATATTTATGCCAACGAAGCTGAATTATCGAGTGGGGCTGGTGCAGATGAGCTGCGGGCCCGATCCGGATGCAAACCTAGACAAGGCTGCCGATCGCGTGCGCGAGGCAGCTCGGGAAGGCGCCGAGGTGGTGTGCCTGCCCGAGCTCTTCCGCGCACAGTATTTTTGCCAGCGCGAAGACATCGCATTGTTCGATCTGGCCGAGCCGATACCCGGCCCGAGTACGAAACGGTTGAGTGCGGTGGCTCGCGAGGAAAAAGTGGTAGTCGTCGCTTCCCTCTTCGAGCGGCGAGCGGCAGGGTTATATCACAACACGGCGGCCGTGCTGCATAAAGATGGCTCTTTGGCCGGGCTCTACCGGAAAATGCACATTCCGGACGATCCGCTGTATTACGAAAAGTTTTATTTCACGCCCGGCGATCTGGGCTTCAAGGCATTCGATACCGCGGTGGGTAAGATCGGTACGCTAGTGTGCTGGGACCAGTGGTATCCGGAGGGCGCGAGGTTGACCGCACTGCAGGGAGCAAATCTGATTTTCTATCCGACGGCGATTGGATGGCATCCCGCGGAAAAGGAAGAGTTTGGCGAAGCGCAGTATGATGCATGGCAGACGATCCAGCGGGCGCATGCGATCGCCAACGGGGTATACGTCGCTGCAGTGAATCGCGTCGGAGTGGAACATGGGGACGTGCGTGGAAATCGCGTGCAGGGGCCTGGCCTTGAGTTTTGGGGCGGGTCGTTTTTCGCCGATCCATTCGGGCGTGTAATTGCGAAGGCGGCGCACGATAAGGAAGATATCCTGACCGCGGAAATTGATTTGCGATTGCTTGAAGACACACGGCGGAACTGGCCATTTCTACGCGACCGACGCATCGACGCCTACACGCCGATTGTTCACCGGTTTCTGGACGAGCCCCGGAGCGAAATTAAATGACAGGAGAACATGCTCAAGAAGGAGTGCCCCGCGAGCGTGGGTTTCGCATGCCGGCGGAATGGGCTCCGCACACAGCAACGTGGATTGCGTGGCCGCACAATGCTACCGACTGGCCGGGGAAATTTCAGGCGATTCCGTGGGTGTACGCAGACATTGTGCGACATCTGTCGGCGGTTGAGGATGTTCGCATTCTGGTAAATGATGCTGAGGCTGAGAAGCGCGCGCGTAGCATTCTAAGACGCGCAGGAGCTATTTTGGCACGTATCCATTTTCACCGCTGGCCGACGAACCGGGTGTGGACGCGGGACTCAGGACCGATTTTTGTGAAGAACCCCCAGGGTGAGATTGCTGTTACGAACTGGAGGTTCAATGCCTGGGCGAAATATGACAACTGGCAGCTGGACGATCATATTCCGGGGCATGTGGCTCAACTGCTGGAGCTGCCGGAGTGGGTGCCGACGGCAGGCGGGCACCGTGTGGTGCTCGAAGGCGGATCAATCGATACGAATGGCGCTGGTGTGCTGCTGACGACGGAAGAATGCCTGCTGAGCGAGGTACAGGAGCGGAATCCCGGGTTAAGCCGCGCAGGAATAGAACGGGTGTTTCATGATTATCTCGGGATTGATCAGGTGATCTGGCTGAATCGGGGAGTGATGGGTGACGATACGCATGGCCACGTGGACGATATTACTCGTTTCGTCGCTGAGGACAAGATTGTCACGGTGATGGAGACGAATCGAGCGGATGAGAATCATTTGCCATTAGCGGAAAACCTCGATCGCCTGAAGTCGGCGCGAAATCTACAAGGCAAGCCCTTTCAGGTTGTAGAACTCCCTATGCCCGCGCCTGTGGTTTTTGAAGAGCAGCGGCTGCCAGCGAGCTACGGAAACTTTTACATTGCCAACGGACTAGTTCTTGTGCCAACCTTCAACGATCCTAACGATCGCAAGGCTCTGAACACGCTGGCGGAGATTTTTCCGGATCGCAAAGTGACGGGTATCCATTGCGGTGATTTCATATGGGGGCTGGGCGCTCTGCACTGCATGACGCAACAGCAACCGTTGTAGTACGGAGTACTTCAATGCCAAGGAATAATCTTGAGTGGCTGGACGGCTGGTACCAGCGGCAATGTAATGGGGAGTGGGAGCACACGCAGGGAGTGCGCCTAAAATCGCTGGACGATCCGGGCTGGCATTTGACCATCAATCTGGCGGGAACTTCGGCGGTGAATGCCCGTCCGCAACAGCTGCGTCTGGATACGCAGAGCGGCGGCTGGTTAGCATGCTCGATTGCCGGCGAGTGCTTCGAAGGGTCGGGTGACCCTCGCAAGCTAGAGCAGATCATCGGTGTCTTTCGGCGCTGGGTGGAGACGGAGAGGCAGACGGGCTCGTAGCGGCGCTGCTGGAAATTTCTTTCGATACCATTAATGGGATGTCGAACCCGGATATAGACCTTATGCGCGAGGCTCTGGCGGAAGCGCAGGCTGCGGCCGAGGCGGGCGAGGTTCCGATTGGAGCTGTGGCCGTGGTTAGCGGCGAAATCGTCGGACGCGGGCAGAATCGCGTGCTGCGCGATGTGGATCCGACTGCACATGCGGAAATGATTGCGCTGCGCGCTGCGGCGCAGATGCTCGAAAATTATCGACTTCTGGAGTGCGAGCTGTTCGTTACGCTGGAGCCCTGCGCAATGTGCGCAGGAGCCATGATTCATGCGCGACTGAAGCGTCTGGTCTATGCGGCTAGCGACCGGAAGGCAGGCGCGGCGGGATCGGTACTTGAGGTGCTGAACCATCCGCGGCTGAATCACCAGATGGCGGTAACGAGCGGCGTGCTGGCTGACGAGTGCGGCGAGCTGCTGCGGGGGTTTTTCAAAGAGCGCCGAGCGTGACACCTAGCTACGAGTGAGCGTCCTGATGAGATCGGGAAATTGCGAGTAGTCGCGCAGGAGTGAACCGCGGCGACCGGTTTCGTAGTCGGCGTAGTCAAAGCCTGGGCTGACAGTGCAGCCCAGGAGCGCGACCTGACCTCCGGGCAGCAGGCGAGAACCTTGCCATAGATTCTTCGGAACGATGAGCTGTGGACGCTGGCCTCGCGCAAGATCGTTGCCGAGAATGACCGTGCGCGCGGAGCCATCGGGCATGAGTTGGAGCATTTCGACAGGATCTCCGTAGTAAAAGTGGAAAATCTCATCGGACGCGAGGCGGTGCATCTCGGAAAAGGTATCGGGCTCGAGCAAATAATAGATGCAGGTTCCGGCGCGGCGGTCGGCGGGATAGCGCGCGGGAAGCGCCGCATGAGGAATCATTTCTTTTGAGCACCACGTCTGGATGAACGATCCACCTTCGCAAGGGTGAGGCGCGAGGTTGAGGAGCTTCTTAATCTCGTCTGCTGTCATGGGGAATGATAGCCGAATCAGCCATTAGCGATTAGGGATCGGCCATTAGCACCCAACATACAGGGATGTGAAACGGCGAGCTCCGGGAACCACGGATTGAGTCCGGTGTCTATTCGGGTAGAGGTCTCGCTCTCTCAACTTTCTCGTTGGGAGAGGCCATGTTCGAAGACAGTCTGGTTGAGTCCACGGGACGCATTCGCACTCGCAGCATATGGTTTGCGATTGGCTCGTTTTTTTTGCAGGCGGCGCTGCTCATGGCGCTGATCCTAATTTCCTACTTCTATCCGGTCGCACTGCCCAGGCATGCACTGATGATGAGGCTCCTAGCGCCTCCGCCGCCACCGATGCGGACCGAGTTACCGGCGCATACTGCTGCTACGCGCGCGGCGAGCCCGATGATACTGGCTACCCTGACGGCTCCGACCGTGGTTCCGCGACACGCAGCAATGGTGGACGATCGCCCGCCGGGAGCCATCGATGTGAGTGGCGGCAAACACGACTCGGGTATGGGCCTGCCGGATGCTCTTTGGAGAACGGCTGTGCCTCGACCGGCAGTCGTCGAGCCGAGCCCCAGGCAGGGACCACTGCGGATTTCAGCGGGAGTAGCGGCAGGACGACTGATCGCACCGATCCGGCCCATGTATCCCGTGATCGCAAGAAGTGCACGCATTCAGGGGATAGTGATCATAGAAGCGACAATATCGAAGGAAGGCATGGTGGAACATGCTCGCGTTGTGAGGGGTCATCCGATGCTCGCAGACGCGGCGTTGAATGCTATCGTGCAAGCGCGCTATCTACCCTACAAGCTGAACGGCAATCCAATTGAGGTAGAAACAACGATCCAGGTTGTGTTCACGTTGAACGAGTAGATCGCCGATGTCATAAGAGAAGATCCATTTATGATGAAGATATGGAGCTGGTTCTCTACTCTGCCGCCTGGTGCCGTGATTGCCGGGAAGCCAAGCGCTTTCTGGAAACGCACAACATTGCTTACACCGAGATCGATATCGAGTCCACGCCAGGAGCTGTGGCTGAGTTGCTGGTGAACGTGGGCAAGCGCGCGATTCCTCAATTTGTAATCGACGGTGAGTGGGTGCAGCCATACAGGCCAGGGCGAGGCTTTCTTTATGAAGAGATGAGCGAGCGGCTGGGCCTTGTGCGGTAATTTCTACCGTCGCGACTTAAAGTTATTCCGCTTATCCGGGCACCTGCTCAATGGATGTTTCCGGCTGATGGTTGAGGGGACCTGAAAAGGGCAGGCGGCGAAGGCGCTGCCGCAGAGTTTCACGTCTCCAGGAAAGGGTGCGGGCATGGAGCATGTCCTGGAGCGTAATGATTCCCACGGTCCTTCCCGTTTCCGGTTCTATTACTGAGGTCTCGAATATCTGCGCCGTGGCCATACGCTCGACGACAAGGCGAAGCGTTTCTTCAGGATACGCGAACTGCGCCTCCTGCAAACCGAGTTGATTTGCGGGCCCTTCAATTCTGTCGATGCGCTTACGCATGACCTGCGCTACCGTCATCCCTTCAAGGGGATCAACGGAGTACTCACGGCTTAGGTGATAGCCTCGGCGGCTCAATCGCTCAGTAAGAATCGACCGGCGCTGTAACAGCACGGTGAATGCATAGGCGGCTACGGAAGCAGCGAGCAGGGGTAGCATCAGGCCATAGTTGTGGGTCAATTCCATCGCGAGCACAGCCGCGGTAAGCGGACAACCGATCGCGCCAGCGAGCACAGCAGCCATACCAACCAGCGCCCATGCTCCTGTTTCGAGTGGAGGCAATCCGGGGGTAAGCAGCGCCCCGAAGGCTCCGCCGATCATCAGCAGCGGTGCGAGAATCCCGCCTGAAGTTCCGGAACCCAGTGAGAAAGACCAGATGATGCTCTTGACGATGAGCACTCCGAGAATGAGATGCCAGGTGGTATCTCCACCAACCAGCGATGCGATGACGTCGTAGCCAGTACCGAGCGCTTGGGGAAAGATAAGGCCGCCGATGCCGATGAGGAGGCCGCCGATGGCCGGCCACCACATCCAGTGGATAGGCAGATGATTCTCGAAGAGGTCTTCGCTGGCATAGACGGCGCGGCTGAGTATGAGGGCGAGCGCGCCTCCGATGACTCCGAGAACGAGCGCGGCGAAGACGGCGCGGGGCGATACGCTCACAGCGATGGCTGGCATGGAAAAGAGTGGACCGGGGCCGAGAAAGAATCGGCGCAATGTTCCCGCGGTGGTTGCGGCAACGGCAACGGGTACGAGCGAGCGGGGGCGCCATTCAAAAAGCAACAATTCGACGGCCAACAAGATGGCAGCAAGTGGCGTGGAGAAGACACCGGCCATGCCCGCGGCGGCTCCTGCAACGAGCAGCGTGGACCTTTCTGCGTCGCTCAGATGAAACATCTGCGCAAAAAGTGAACCCACGGACCCAGCCGTCATGATGATGGGGCCTTCTGCGCCGAACGGTCCTCCGGAACCGATGGCGATGGCAGCGGAAAGGGGCTTGAAAAGAGCGACCCGCGCGTCAACCTTTGCGCCGTGGATCAAAATGGCTTCGATGGCTTCGGGCATGCCATGACCACGGATTTTGTCTGATCCAAAGCGTGCCATAAGGCCGATGAGCAGGCCGCCGATGATAGGCACAAATACGGCAAGCCAGCCCATATGATGGGTTGCCGGGGATACGAATTTCCAGCTTAGGCGCTGAAAATAAAACAGATTGGTGGCGAGATAGATAAGGTGTAACAACAGATAGGCAAGTACCGCTCCGGCCAGACCCAGGATGAGCGCGAGCGCGCTGAGAATGAGCATTCGCGGATCAGCATTGAAGTCGCGTAACGGCGAACGAGAGCTGGACAGCGATTGATCGCCTACAGTCAAGAAGCCCTCCTCGCGTTACGCGGGGAAGAATTTGTCTTCATGGCCAGAATCCGGCGAAGCGCGCGAATCAGTTCAGGACCGGCCTGATTAAGCTCCTCAAGGTGATAGGAGGCAAGCGCGGCTAACACGCGTTCGCCTTGCGGCGTGACGCGCAACAGAATACGACGTTGATCCGTGGGATCCTGGACGCGCCGGAGCAACCCCTGCTCGATGGTACGATCCACCAGCTCAACGGCACTGTTGTGCTTGAGCAGCATGCGGGCAGCAACATGAGCGATGGTGGGATCAAGATCATCAGGCATCCCGCTGACGCACTGAAGAAGCTGATATTGCTGCGGACGAAGACCAGCCTGCTCTGCGGCAACATTGCTGAAATGAAGAAATCGGCGAAGCTGAAAACGAAATTCGGCAAGACGCTGGAATTCTGTGCGGGTCGGTACATCGTCAACCCCATGTCCGCTTGGCGCCGGGGAGCGACCGGATTCCTCCAGAAGACGTGTTGCAATAATGGTCATATATCCATCGTATCACGATATATCGCATTACGATGAATATGACCACACTCTCTGGAGAGCGGCGGATTCTATTCTCCTGCTGGGGCCATCCCCGAAGCCGCTTTTGAGGTGGCTCCCGGGTCAGCAAGAATGGCGCGGGCATCGGCTTCGTCTTTGGCGCTTACCTGGAGCTGCAGCGGGCCGAGACCTGGCTGGAGGATGGCAGCGTTTTCTCCGGAGAGAAATGTTTCGATGCCGGCAGATTGCAGGCGTAAGCGGGCCATTTCGGCCTCGAGCGGTTCAGTAAAGTTTGCGATGGTAACTACGTCAGACATGATTTCCTTTCTCCAGGACCGGTTCACAGTTCAACCACAACACAATTCTAGGATGCACGAAGGATAGAATGGAGGGTTTGATATGGTTCGGGGGGGATTCCTTCATTGATTGCACGTTACACACGGCCTGAGATGGGCCAAATCTGGAGCGACGAAAATAAATATCGCATGTGGCTGGAGGTTGAGGCCGCGGCGAGTGAAACGCTGGCCGAGGATGGAATTGTTCCGCCGGAGGCGGCCAAGGCGATCCGGGAACGGGGCCGGATCGACGTTGCTCGCATTCAGGAGATCGAAGCCGAGGTAAGGCATGACGTTATCGCCTTCACAACCGCAGTCGCTGAGCATGTAGGGCCAGAATCGCGGTGGCTACACTACGGGCTGACTTCGACCGACGTAGTGGACACGGCACAGGCTCTGCAGCTGAAAGCAGCCTCGGCGATTCTGCGGGATGACCTGCTGCAGCTGATCGAAATGCTGAAGAAGCGCGCGCTTGAGTTCAAACACACGCCCATGATCGGGCGGACGCATGGTGTTCATGCCGAGCCGACCACGTTTGGATTGAAGCTACTGAACTGGTATGCCGAGATGCAGCGCAATCTTACCCGCATGGATGCGGCAGCGGAGCAGATTCAAGTTGGGAAGCTGTCGGGCGCGGTCGGGACCTTTGGGCATCTGAAGCCGGAGCATGAGGAGCGCATCTGCGCAAAGCTTGGGCTGAAGCCGGCTCCGGTGGCGACACAGGTGGTGCAGCGGGACCGGCATGCGCATTACATTTCGACGCTGGCGATTATCACGGCGACGCTGGACAAGATGGCGACAGAACTGCGGCACCTGCAACGGACTGAAGTGCGCGAGGCTGAAGAGTATTTTTCGGAGAAGCAAAAAGGCTCATCGGCGATGCCGCACAAGCGAAATCCTATTACCGGCGAACAGATCAGCGGGCTGGCGCGGGTGGTGCGGGCGAATGCACAGACAGCTTACGAAAATGTCGCGCTGTGGCATGAGCGGGATATCTCGCACTCGTCGGCTGAGCGCGTGATTTTTCCCGACTCGACTATTTTGACGGACTATCTGCTGGCAAAGACAGCGAACCTGATCGAGAAGCTAATGGTGTATCCGCAGAGGATGCTCAAAAATCTTGAGAGCACGGGCGGACTGATCTTCAGTGGTCAATTGCTACTGGATCTGGCTGAGGCTGGCATGCTGCGCGAGGATGCGTATCGTCTGGTGCAGAAGCATGCAATGAATGCATGGCAGAACGAGCTGGTGTTTCGCGACCTTGTGACGCAGGACGGTGAGATCACAGGAAGACTAAGCACGGACAAGCTGGCGCGGACCTTCGATCTGAATCGGCAGCTTGGCAATGTCGATGCTATTTTTGAGCGGGTTCTGAAGGAGGCATAGATGCTGCGATCAGGCTGTATCCTGGCACTTGCAGTTGTGCTTGGCTGCGTCCCTTCTTTGGCCGTTGCACAGCGCGATGTACGAGTGCCTGCTTCCTGTACGCCGCAGATCAATCAGAAGCTCTTCAGCCTGCTCGGTTCGGGGCAGCGCGCGAACGTCGACAATGTGATGGTCTGTGGGATCACTATCAGTTCTTCGCGGACGCAACGCGGTGGCCCACACGGCAGCCATGAAATTCTGCCGCTGCGCGTGACCATGCCCGACGGTAATGAGCGGCTGGTGGAAGTCGTCATCAATGACGCGCTCGATGGCGTCGTCACGGCTCCGGTGAACGCCTCTGTCTTTGCATTTGGACAGGCGTTCTTTCCCTCGTCCGGCAAGTTCGCTGCCGGCATTCATGACGTCCACTGCTCTACGCATCAGAGAGCAAACAATGGCTGGGTGGTGGTCAATGGCGTCAAACACCCGGCAAATTGCCAGTATTAGGATTATTCTCTCCGGGGGGGAGCAACCTGGATGACCACCTTCACCCCGGGCAACATCGCGGCGCTGATTATTGCAACCAGCTTCGCCGCTGGTCTCAACGTCTACGCCACGGTGTTGACGCTGGGGTTGTTAGCTCATGCGCATTGGGTAGTTTTGCCGCCGGGCCTCGAGATTCTCGCTAACTGGTGGGTCATCGGCGTCAGCGGAGCCATGTTCGCTCTGGAGTTTTTTGCCGATAAGATTCCTGCCTTCGACATGATCTGGAATGCGCTGCACACCTTCATACGGATTCCGGTCGCTGCCCTGATCGCTTACCAGGCGAGCGCACAGCTCTCTCCGCAAATGAAGCTGGTGGCGGCCCTGGCAGGAGGGACCATCGCGCTGGTATCGCACAGTTCTAAGACCGCGGTTCGCGCAGCCGTAACCATGAGCCCGGAACCACTCTCGAATATCGCGCTCAGTACGGGCGAGGATGTAGTTGCCGTCGGCATAACCTGGCTCATGACCCGTTACCCCTGGGTAGCAGCCGCCATCGCCGCAACGCTCATCCTGGGCGCCATCTTCGCAGTCCGATGGATCGTTCAACTTCTGCGCAAGGCCTGGAAACAACCTACTTCGGATACAGCTATGATCTCTTAGCGAGTTACTGAATGCCCGACGAACACATGCACTTCACTGTCGCCATGACCGGAGCAAGCGGAGCGATCTTTGGCCAGATATTGCTACGGGCGCTCGAGGCCGATGCGAGAGTAGAACATGTCCACTTTATTCCGTCAGAGAACTCGCTGCGGGTGCTCGCCGAGGAACTGCAATTGAGCGGGCGAAATGGATTGATTGAAAAACTGCTGGGCAACGCGCCGAAGAAGACGCAACAACTTGCGGAGAGCGATATTGGCGCGCCGGTTGCGAGCGGCAGCTATCCTACCGACGGCATGATTGTGCTGCCGTGCAGTGTGGGCACGCTAGCGGGAATCGCGAATGGCCTGGCGGAGAATCTTATCGAGCGCGCTGCCGATGTTTGCCTGAAGGAGCGACGGCCACTCGTTTTGTGCGTCCGCGAGACACCATTCAATAAAATTCATCTACGAAATATGACTCTAGCGGCGGATGCGGGGGCAACGATTTTCCCCGTCATCCCGGCGTTTTACAACAAGCCTGTCGATTCGGCGGAAATGGCGCAGCAGTTTGTCTTCCGGGTGCTCGCGCATATCGGCCTTCCGCAAAGCGGGGCCTACGTGTGGAAGGGCGAGTAGCCAGGGCCTAGCTTACTTCACTGCCGGTTGCGGGATTTCCTTGATCTGAACGGGAAGGGGCGGGCTGGCATTGAAAAACACCACGGTGTTCGGACCGATGCTGTCGGTGCATTCGCGGGCAGCAAGATGGCCGCAGCCGTCGTAAATCTCCAGTACTGACTGCGGCGTCTGGGCGTGGATTGCGTAAGCAATGGCGATCGGTGTGATGTGGTCCTGTTTTCCCCAAACAATCAGAAGGGGCATTTTGAGTCCAGCAAGCTTGCCGTCGAGCAGATCCGCGCCGGTGAGCATGGACTGCATGCTGCGTTGGACGATCCAGCCACTGCGCTGGGTCAGACGGAAGACATCGTGCTGGATGAGTGCGGGTACCGGGGGGACAGGACCGGGCGATAGCAGATCGTTCAGGGCTGCGAGTTTCGCGGGGTTGTCGGGCCAGAAGAGAGAAGTGTCGAAGGGGACGTCATAGCGCAGGCCGGCGCTGTCATAGATTGCGAGGCGACGAATGCGCTCCGGCTCGTCGAGGGCAACGCGCATCGCGATCCATCCACCCATAGACCAGCCGGCGAGGTCGGTTCGATCGAGCTTCTGGATGGCGATGAACTTCTCGACAATGCCGGCTTCCTGCGGAATAGAATAAGCCGCGTCCAGGGGACGTGCTGAACGGCCGTAGCCCAGTAGATCCAGCGCATAGACGCGATGGCCCCCATGGACGAGTTGCGGCATGAGATTGGCCCAGTCCTCTGCTCTGCCACCCAAGCCGTGCACAAGCACAATGGGTGGTCCGGAGCCGCCAGTGTAGTAGTGAACAGGATAGCCATCGACGTCGATGAATTTGCTCCTGATCCCGTCAAGCCTAAGTCGTGCCTGTACCACCGTGAAGAGCATTTCGAGGGGACGCAGACAGATATAAAGACCGAGGCCGATCACGAGGCAGATCAAGACGAGAAGTGCTCTCGCGCCAGGAGATTCTCGGTAGAGACGCGGCGGCCGTGCAGTGACAACGTTACAAGAATCGCTCAATGGTCATCCGCTCGCGTTCCAGCCGCCGTAGAGATAAATCGATAAGGATCGACCTAACCTGATTTTATATCGGGTAAGGCCTGGTTCAAGGGTACGGGAGCCCCGGCCATTTTGAAGGCTTTCTGGATGACCTCGGCAGTGAAGGCTGCGATAGGCTCCAATTCATCGAGAGCAGCCCAACGGACATCAGCTGCGTCAGTCGCGCAGGCGAGTTCGCCGCCGATCACGTGACAAAGATAGTCGACCAGCACGTAGTGATACTGGACGCGACCTTCTGCATCGCGTGAGATTCGGTCGAAGACTTCGACTATGGCAACCGGGTCAACGACTAGTCCGGTCTCTTCGAGGACTTCGCGGCGAATGCCCTCTTCAAGAGTTTCGCCGACTTCAAGCGCGCCTCCTGGTAAGGACCATTCGCCTTTGAGGGGCGCTTGTCCACGCTTGATAAGCAAGACGCGGTGATTGTCGAGAATCACGGCTCCAACGCCTACGATGGGCCTTTCAGGGTATTCGCGAGGCATCTGAGCCCGTCTTCACTAGAGTTTGATCGGTTTGCCGTATTCGCCGTCAAAAACGGTGCTGGCCATACTGAAGCGGCCGCCGTCGAATTTGTCGGAGCCGCTCACATGCCCCAGGGCGAGCAATGCCACTACGTGATAGCTCAACGGCAACTTCAGTACCTCGCGAACCTTCTCCTGCTCGAAGCCCTCCATCGGTGCGGTATCGTACCCGAGGACTTCGGCCATCAACATCATGGTGGTAAAGGCGAGCATTACCTGCTTGCTGAGCCAGGCGGTGAGGTTGGGATGATTCGACAGGTAATTGGGAATGTTCTGGCGGGCCTGCTCAGCGTAGTTTTCCGGCATTCCACCTTCGCAGCCCATGCGCAGCATTTCTTCGAGATCGCCATTGCGCCAGCCATCGGCGTCTCCGCAGGCAACGATGACAACGGAAGCCTCTTCGACCTTGGCCTGATTGAAGCTGGCCGAGCGCAGGCGCCGGCGCTGCTCGGGAGTTCGCACCACGATGAAGCGCCATGGCTGCATGTTGTATCCGCTGGGCGCATGCAGTCCAGCTTCAAGAATCTTCTTCAGGTCTGAGTTGGGAATGGCTGCGCCGTCGAAACTGGGCGTGGCTCGACGGTGCGCGATTGCCTGAGACAATGTCTTTTCCATCAAGTTCGCCATGCGGGCAACATTCCTTTTCAAATTCAGTGCGGGAATCGGAAACTTCCAACAACCTCAGAGATGTGCGTGCCTTCATTAAGGGATTTTATTCATCGGGAGTTCAATCGCATATGGGCTCTGCTTATCGGCATTCGCGTAGACCCAAAGTCCGTGAAAGCCCTGTCGCAGCTCCGGGTGCTCCGCAAGCAGGGCCTTCATCAACTCGACGATCTGGCTGTGCGTTGCGACCGGATCGGAAACGTCCTTTGCCTGATAGTTGATAACCAGATCTAGGCCGCCGGGAAAACTATCGGTTCGCATGCTGGTGATGTTGAAACTTTGACCGCCGCCTTTCAGAACGAGGGGCTCGGCGCCAGGAAGCTCGGCGGGCCTTACGGCCTGCGCTTCCTTCTGCAGTTTTTCTAGATTTGGGCTGGACAAAAAATCGACCGGGTTGAGCAGTGAAGCCGCGGTCTGGTAGTAGAGATATGCGTTCAGGTCCTGTTTCTTCTGGGCGTAGTTGCGAGCCGCGTTCCAGTACCAGACGCCATCATGGCCGGCGGCAGTGAGGGGGCGGATGAAGAGGCCGGCAAGCTTCCATTGAGCGCTGCCTAATGGATCATTCTGAAGCAACAGCGAGAGTTGCTGTGGATGTTCTACTCCCGTGGCGTGCAGAATGGCGAGCGCGTAGTCGCCCGGCGGAAGCTGAGGGATGGTCATGGAGATCACCAGCGAGGAGCCGGGCACGGAGCAGAAGAACTGCGTTTCGTCCTGAGTGGCCTTGAGGTCGGAGGCCTTCAAGGCGTAGACGGCGTTCACGGTGAGGGTGGCACCTTGAATCTGCGGCGCGACAGCCTGTATGCTCACGGCGACGGGGTCGAACTGAGCGGCAACTGGGGCGATGGTCGTCTGACGCACGGCATTGATATTGGCGCCCTGGATCTGAGTCCCGAGATTTCGTGCTGCCTGGATAAGGACTTCGCGCTCCGCGGGCGTCATCTGACTCCCGGTGATGCAGGAGACAGCCCGTGCCGATGGGGAGGACGCGAACACCGCCGCCAGGACAAGCAGAACTGCGAGATAAGAACGGCTTGGGGACCGGAGGTCGAGACAGATTGAGTCGAGACGCATAGAGTTGAGATTGAGGCGGCAAAAAGTCTTGAGCAAATTGAAACCACTGCTAGTCTAGTACAGAGTAGCGATATACGCGGCGGAAGCCGGGCGAAGCGGCGATTTGATGGAGCGCAAGAATCATCACGGAATAAGGTTCAAGGCCATCCTCTGGATGGGGTGGGCCTGCCTTGCGGTTTGCACGGCAAGCTGGGGACAGGTTGCTCAGCAGCTGGAAACGACCCCGCGAACGCATGGGCAATTTCCGCAAACGGCTCAGACTTACGGACCGGGTCATGCGAACCAACCTGTGGCCGCTCCAACTGCAGCGCCTTCCCTGCTCGACAAACCGCCTAAGCCGGCTACCGTCAACCTGGCACCTGGACATTTGACCATCCAGGCCGATAACTCGAGCCTGATAGATATCCTGGGCCAAGTGACGGCAGCCAGCGGAATGACGGTTGAAGGTCTGGGTCAGGACCAACGCATCTTCGGTAGCTATGGTCCGGGCGAGCCGCACGAGGTGCTTTCGGCGCTCCTGCACGGCTCGGGGTACAACATGGTGATGCTGGGCCAGACAGCGGCGGGCGCTCCCAGACAGCTCACGCTGAGTCCACGCGGCGCCGGGGTCTCGAATAACGGGCCGGGCCGACCGACGCAGACAAACCAGGACGATGAAGAGGATGAGGTCCAGACGCAGCCGGTGCCTGAGCCGCCTCCTCCGCCAGCGAACCCACAGCAGGGTCCTCCAACACAAAATGGCGTGCGAACTCCACAGCAGATGTTGCAGGAACTACAGCAGATGCGGCAACAGCAACAACAGCAACAACAGCAACAGCAACAACAGCAACAGCCTCAGTAAGACGTTATGATGATGGTCAGATTGGAGGATTCGTGCGCAAGTTCGCTTTCTTTCTCATGTTGTGCATTGCTGGGGGTGGTATGTCCGCCGCAGTGAAGAGCATTTACGATTTCACGATGAAATCCATTGACGGGAAACCGGTGAGCCTGTCGGAGTATCACGGCAAGGTTCTTCTTCTCGTGAACGTGGCCAGCAAGTGCGGGTTCACTCCGCAGTATGCAGGGCTGGAGGCGTTGTATGAAAAGTACAAGAATCAGGGCTTGATGATCGTCGGGGTTCCAGCTAACAACTTCGCGGGGCAGGAGCCGGGCACCAATGAGGAGATCAAGAAGTTCTGCAGCAACAAGTACAACGTTACCTTCCCAATGATGGCCAAGGTGTCGGTGCTGGGCCCGGACAAGACTCCACTGTACGTTTTCCTTACAGACAAATCGACTGACCCGCAGCTCGCGGGCGATATCAAGTGGAACTTCACGAAGTTTCTCTTCGACCGGAATGGCAAGCCGGTAGCGCGCTTCGAGCCGGATGTGACTCCGGATTCGCCACAGGTGACCTCGGCGGTCGAGGCCGCGTTGAAGCAATAGGTTTTCGGGAGACAATAGGGCAGATATGCGGGCAGGCACGTGTCTGCCCGTTTTGCCGGCAGGAAGACGCGAGTCTTACTCGTCCCTGTGCAGCTTCACAAAGGTGTACCTTCCCGTAACTTGAAAACGGGGTGCATCAGCATGGGCCCCGCTCTTTTCCTCCACCCATCCGTATAGAAACTCCGCGCCGAAAGACAGACTGCCAACTGGATTCCAAATGATGTTGGCTGACGAATAGGTGCTCTTGTGATACGTGGTGTCCGGCTGGAATTCGGTGTTCTGTAGATGTACCAATCCAAACGTCGCACTCGACCGAACAGATCTGGTCCACCAGTGCTGATATCCGATATACGGACCAAAGAGGGGCAGCGCTCGCAGCGATAGATCTGTCTCCGTCCTGGGGGTTGCATCCAGACCCATGCCCCCCGTGTCACCCGCATACCGCGATATTCCATGGCCATAAGCAAGCTGATAAACAATATTGTCCCTGCCGTAGACGCGCATCGTACCCGATACATTCACGCCCCATCCAAAGGATGACTCTTGTGGGCCTCCATTCGGCAGAAGCACAGCCAACTCTCTAAAGACACTTGACACCTGGAGATGCCCACGTTCCCATTCGTAGCGAAACTTTAATGCTCCGTCCGGAGCGGGAGTGATCGGGACTGCCGTGGCGCCATTCAAGGAGAAGTTGATTTGGGAATTCGGCATTTCCACGGAGACAGCGCCGCTCGCGCCCTTCCCCAGCGCGAAGCTGTATCTAGCCTGCGGAAGACGCACGTTGAGGCCCGGCGTTGGTCCCTGGGCGTCCAGCGAGTCCGGCCAAGCGTCAGGATCCATGAAATTCGTAAACGTCTGGCCCACGAGGATGTTAGCTATCTGAGCATAGGCGTGGCGCAGCCGCGGCGTAGTAGCCCCATTGGAACCGAAGAAATCGAACTGCATGAACATTCGCGCGGTTCCTATGTTGCTCACAGGAATGCGAAAGTCTGTCGAAAAGCGGCTCTCACGAATGCTCACATTGAAGTTGCTGGGACTCGACTCTGATGGAATCGGTATCGACGAAGGAATAAACGAGTCCGGCATCCCGGCAGGCCTCGGGTCATAGATAAAATCGCTCTTCATCGACCCATTGAGACGCAGCATGGTCTGGGTGCCCGGCAGAACAAAGAATCCAGGATACGTCGGCTCCAGTGGAGCGTTATAGAGACGCGGTGCGGCCTCTGGCTCTGCAGAGAATGTCTCGTAGTCCATGGTTTCCTTGCCCATGGCTGCTCGCTGCTGTTCCGAGGATAGCGGTACGGCGGGGGGCAACGGCGGCAGGGTTCTCTCGATGGCTCCCGTTTGCAGAGGCTCGGGCACAGGCCTCAGGTTCTTTACTGCCTGAGAAAGATTTGCCGCTCCGTGCATCGCATCCAGCTCGGACTGAATCTCGACCATTTGGGTCCGTAGCTCATCCATTCTGGTTTGCAGATTACGCTTCGCCTCCTGCTGCGCGTTCCCAGCGTCCTGTGCCATCATCTGCGTCGCGGCACAGAGGCCCACAAAAAGCAACAGGATTGTCTTCAGAGTTTTCCGCAAGCTCGATCCCACCGCCGCAGGACGATCAAACAAAAGCGTGTGTGCAGGTTAAATGCAGTTGCCGGAGGGTGTGTTGGTTAGCGTAAGACGCAGCCTTTGCCTTACTCGTTCGGGTGCAGCTTCACGAAGGTATACCTTCCCGACACCTGAATACGCGGCGCGTTGGCTGAAGCTCCATTCTTCTCCTCAACCCATCCATACATAAACTCCGCACCGAAAGACAGGCTGCCATATGCATTCCAGATAATGTTGGCAGATGAATAGGAGCTCTTGTGATAAGTGTTACCCGGCTGAAACGCAGTGTTCTGCAACTGCAGATATCCAAACGTCGCATTCGATCGGACGGACCTGCTCCACCAATGCTGATAACTGATCCACGGAGCAAAGAGCGGCAGTGCTTTCAGCGACAGATCCTCATCCGCTCTTGGGGCAGCGTCCAGGCCAAGGCCCCCGGTGTCGCCAGCATACCTTGAGATCCCATTGCCGTAGGCAACCTGATAATTCAGAGTGTCCCTGCCGACGACACGCCAGGTACTCGACAAATTCAGGCCCCATCCAAAAGCGGATTCCTGCGGGCCGCCGTTGGGCAGCTTGACCGCCAGATCCCGAAGGATCGTTGACAGATAGAAATGCCCCCTGGGCGCTTCGTAGCGTAGGTAAAGTCCCCCGTCCGGAGCGGGAGTGATCGGGGAAGCCGGTGAGCCCTCCACGGAAAAGGCGATATCAGAGTTCGGCTGCTCCACAGAGACCGCACCGCTGAAGCCGTCACCCAGCGGGAAGCTAAATCGAACCTGCGGGGGACGAGCGAGAAGACCAGAGGTGGGTCCCTGAAATTCGATTATGTCCGGCCATGCATCCGGGTCCATGAAAACTGTATTGGTCTGGCCTACCAGAAGGTTGTGAATCTGGCCATAGAAATGGCGCAGCCTCGGCGTCGTCGCCCCGTTGGAACCGAAGAAATCGAACTGTATGAACGTCCTCGCAGTTCCTATGTTGCTCACAGGTATGCGAAAGTCTGCCGAAAATCGGCTTTCACGTATGCTCGCGTTGAAATTGTTGGTGCTCGACGTTTGTGGAACCGGAATCGTCGACGGAATAAAAGAGTCTGCAAACCCCGCAGGTCTGGGGTCAAACATAACATCGGTCTTAAGGTTCCCATTGATGCGCAGCATGGTCTGGGTGCCTGGCAGTACAAAGAATCCGGGTAACGTGGGCTCCAGCGGAGCATTGAAAAGACGCGGAACAGGTTCCGACTCTTCGGAAAATGTCTCTTTTTCCGAGGTCTCCTTGCCTACAGCTTCCCGCTGCTGTTCCGAGGTTAACTGTACCGCAGGTGGCAATGGCGGCATTGTTCTCTCGACGAATCCTGTTTGCAGAGGCACGGGCACAGGTTTCAAGTCTTTCACTGCTTTAGAAAGGTCGTTCACTCCGTGCATCGCGTCCAGCTCGGACTGAATCTCGAGCATCTGCGAGTGAAGCTCATCCATCCTGGCCTGCAGCTTACGCATCGCCTCGTCCTGCGCGCTTCCCCCGTCCTGAGCCATCATCTGTGTTGCGCCACAAAGCGCCACGACCAGCATCGGCATTGCCTTCAGAATCGTCTGCATACCCGATCCCTCCGTAAGCATGGATTCCACCACCAACATCCTTCGTTCGATTGGGACAACAACTACCCGATCTGACCCAGCAACGATCTTTTAGACCGTGGGTGCCGTCGCAGTCTTTGTGTCGGCCGGCTGAATGCGCTCTATCTTGAAACCAGTGAATCCCAACGCCAGCGACATAAGTGGAGCGGCAATGTTGAAAAAACAGAACGGCAAGTATGCCATGGTGGGTATGCCAAGCGTGCCGGACATGAATGCGCCGCACGAGTTCCACGGCACGAGCGGCGATGTCACCGTTCCCCCATCCGCAGCCGGTCGTGACAGGTTTTGCGGTTTTAGGCCGCGTTTCTCGAACACGATGCTAAACATCCGCACCGGCAACACCAGTGCGATGTATTGGTCAGCGGCGATGATATTTAACCCAATCGCGGTCACAACAACTGCCGCAATCAAACTCCCGGTGGTTTTTACGCGTTCAAGAATCGGATCAATCAGTTTCGCCAGCAGGTTGAATTCTTCGAGTAGTGTGCCAAAAACCACCGCGCCGATAATGATCCAAAGCGTCGGCAACATGCTGCGCATGCCGCCGCGTGAAAGGAGGCTGTCAATCTCTTTGATGCCCGAATTCACAGAATAACCATTCGCCATCACCAGCCAAACGCTTCTGATATATGCTAACGGCGCCCAAATCGATGACCCGCTGACGATGTGTTCCATGGCCGGCCGTTGCAAAATCGTGGCCATGATGCCCGCGAGCAGCGCCGAGCTGAGAATTGCAAGTGAGGGCGGTACTTTGCGAATCGAAAGTATGATCAGAACGAGCAAAGGGAGCAGGTTCAACGGCGTAATCCAAAAGAGCTGATCCAGCTTGGAGAGTTCGCTCGCCGTGTCGACATTGTGGACGACGCCGCCTTCCCGGAAACTGAGAATCGCAAACCCAATGAAGGCAATGATGCAAGCAGGCCCTGTACTCCAAAGCATCGCGCGGATGTGCGTGAAGACGTCGATCTTCGCCAGCTCGGCTGTCAGGACGGTGGTCTCGGAAAGAGGGGATATTTTATCGCCTACGTAGGAGCCGGAAACGACCGCTCCGGCGGTAACGACTGGCGAGACCCCGACCATGGTTGCGAGTCCAACCAATCCGACGCCCATTGTCCCGGCCGTTGTCCAGGAACTCCCAATGCCGAGCGATATCACAACACAGATGGCAAACGCAGCAACATAGAAATAAGCTGGATGCAGCAGTTGAATGCCATAAAAGACCATGGTCGGAATAGTGCCCGACATATTCCAGGTACCAATCAGTGCGCCGACACCAAACAAAATAAAAAATGGGGTGGAGACGGACGCGAGTGCGGTTCCCGCGGATTTGGAGATCTCGTCCCAGGGATGCCCATTCTTGAGAAGGATCAGGGAGGCGACCGCGGCGCTGAGAATCAATGCGACCTGCATGGGACCGTCAACAGCGGCCAATCCAAACAGAAAGACGCCTCCCGCGACCAAGCCTATAAGGGTAACCACCGGAATGATCGCATCCACAAACGAGGGTTCCCTG
>Ga0206966_1091_pt1 | contig 28408 bp, 24 predicted proteins | sample Alteio_BWOrgHeat_23_FD_152970 | JGI IMG/M metagenome (GOLD analysis project Ga0206966, IMG submission 152970) | Enriched cells from forest soil in Barre Woods Harvard Forest LTER site, Petersham, Massachusetts, United States -... | ecosystem: Environmental > Terrestrial > Soil > Temperate forest >...
CTTCGAGCAACGCGCGTGCGGCGGCTTCCGATTCCGCTTCGACGACGCCCATGCCAAATGCGGACTCGGCGTCCATCACCGGTCCGTAAATCAGCACCTTTCCCTGCGCGAACAGCCCGCCGAAGTACGCCACGTGCTCGCGCATATGCGCACGCTCATCGTCCGTCATGTCCACCGGGAACGTCGGGCGTGGCGGAATCAGCTTCGCGAAGAAATGTTTCGTAGCCATCCGTCAGATCCTCCCTCGCCTCACAGCACCCCAACCTTAAGCGCGGAAACGACAACGGCGGCCCGCCGAAACGAGCCGCCGCAGAAAATGGATTGGTATTGTGAATGCACAGCGAAGCTCGGCGCCGGCGACACCTCTCCGCGCGAACCGATGCTCCTAGCGCGAGCGTCGCCGCCGTGCGGTGAAAATTACTCCGCGCCTGCGGCTTTCGCTTCGGCCTTCTCGCCGCCTTCCGCGCCTTCGATGTGCAGAGCCTTGATCTCCAGGCCGTGCTTGTTCATGTCGAAGCGCTGCTTGCGATCGAGCGCCTTCACGTAATCGCGCGTAGCCTTGGCCACCGCGCCGGGCAAGCTCGAGGCTTCCACGTTCACGTGGTGGTGCTCGCGGCCCTTTTCGCGGTCTTCATACGACAAAGTGATTTTGAACGTCTTCATAATTCCCCCTTAGATTTTGTTCTGGGATGTTCAAATCCTATCACCGATGCAAGCCGCTGTCGAAGCGCCCCTGTGAATTCGAGCGCCGGCCGATCTGGCCCGTTCCCTCCGCATCACCACAGGCGAAAGCTCATTTTAGAGTGCGGGAGCGAAGCTACCGCTTTGCGACACAAACGCCCACCCCATCCACGAAGCCTCGAACACCGCCGCTCCACACATCAACGGTCTGCTTGGCTCGGGCTTCAGCCTGCGCCTCTTCGAGTGTCTTCCGGGTGCAACACCTTCTGCATGCATACGGTGCGCACCGATCACCATCGCGGAGCCACGCATGAGACTCGCTGTACGAGCCAAGGCTCTCGCAAACCTGAACGTCGGCGGCAAAGCGGTAGGTTCGCTTCCGCACTCTAAAATAAGCGGCGGCTGCGCATCCGAAGATAAAGGACCAGAATGATCGACGGTACAAAGCCCGCGACGAACCAAGCCCCAACTCCGATTAGTTCCCACGCATGATATTCCGACGGATCGGCCCCCAAGCACACCGGCAGCCAGTACAGGCAATACGACAGGGCGATCGGAACCGCAATCGCCCACAGAAACCTGAAGCGTGGCGGAGCTTTCGAGCACATCAACCAAACGATGATCACCGATGCGACGGCCACCAGAATCGCGCCCGTGCCCAGAGACAGCGACCGAAGAAAAACGAGAACGCGGTGCATGGATATCCGACCGTTACGAACCTGCGCGGACCACTTCTCCATACGCGAGGTGTCCGCAGACGACAAGCCCTCCGCGCTCCAGCGCGCGGCGCGAGCCGGTCACCTCGGAATCGCATCGCGCCGCGGGAATCTTCCCCGCTTCGCGCACGGTGCGGCACAGCTCCTGCACGATGTAACTTCCGTAGCCGCGCTTGCGCCCCGCATCGCCGACGGCCATAAAAATATCCGCGTACGGCGGGTTGTAATGCGTCAGGTAGCCGCCCGTGCCGACGATGCCGTCTTTCCCCTCGAGCACCCACTCGGTGAGCACTTCCTGATTTTTCGAGAACGCTTCCGCCTCGGCTTCCGTGATGTGGCGGAATTTCATTCCGTCCGGCGCGGGAATGTGCGCCGGCTTCGGCCCATCGGAGAACAGAACTTTTTCGGCAGCGATGTTTTTCGTGGTGTCAAAGAGCATCCGCGTCGAGAGCGCGATGTTCGTCTGCGCCCGCACGTGCGTTGCGCGCGTCACAAGCAGCAGCTCGCGAAAAATCTCCAGCGCGTCGATGCGGTACTCAGGGTCGAGGTAGAACTCCACGATGTGGCGCGGGTAAAAGCGATTCGCGAGCGCCCCATAGCCCACCACTTTGCCGTCCGTGCTCAGCGCATACGCGTCCGCCAGCCAGCGCGGCAAAAACGAATCGTAGATGATCTGGCACTGCGCTTCCGCCCGATACGCCTGCCGCAGCGCGTCAATCTCCTGCGCCTGCACCCTCTTCGCCTCAATTTTCATGGCAAAGAGTGTAAAGCAACTCCACCGCTGGAAGTAGCATGGGCGTTCTCGCCGGCGTGCCTTTGTAGTTTTCCTCACCACAAAACCACACAGTCCCGCTTTGCGGGACTATGCCACGAAAAGCACTATAACGTCGGCTCGCGCCAGTGCCACCGCTTCTAGTCTTTTCGCAGCCGATCTAACACCACGCACTCTCCACTCAAGCACGGTCGCCGTTACGGTGCTTTGTGTGGCATAGGTATATTACCTGTGAGCTTTTTGTAGTCAGGCCTTCAGGCCGAACTGCGATACGATGCGCGTTCCGATGGCAACTGCCGCAACCAATTTCGCTCCCGTGCCCGCCGCGCCAAGCGCGCCACGCAACACTCGCAACGACACGCTCATCCTCGCCGGTGTCGCGTGCGTCGTCGCACTGATTCATATCGCCACGAACACGCGCTACGGCTTCCACCGCGACGAACTCCAAACCCTCACCGACGCATGGCACATGGAGTGGGGCTTCGTCGCCTACCCTCCGTTCACGCCGGCGATCGAACGCATCAGCTGGGCGCTATTCGGCCCGTCGCTCACGCTCATGCGGCTTGCGAGCGTGAGCGCGCAGGCGCTCGCGATTTTCTTCACCGGCTTGATGTCGCGAGAACTGGGCGGCCGCCGCCTCGCGCAAATCACCGCCGCGCTGTGCGTCGCGCTGGCGCCGCTGCCGATGTTCGAAGCCACCGAATTCCAATACTCTTCGTTTGACTACCTGTGGTGGACGCTCACCGCCTACTTCGTCCTCCGCCTGCTCAAATCCGAAAATCCGCGCTGGTGGCTCGCCATCGGTGCAAGCGTCGGCATGGGCCTGATGACCAAGTACACCATGGTTTTCTTTCTCGCCGGAATCGCCATTGGCACCATCGCAACTCCGACGCGGCGATTCATGAAGACCGGGTGGTTCTGGGCGGGCACCGCGCTCGCACTCGCGATCTGTGCGCCGAATCTAATTTGGCAAGCGCGTCACGATTGGATTTCCTACCACTTTCTTCACTACATTCACGGACGCGACGTGCGCCTCGGTCGCGCGGACGGCTTCCTGATCAACCAGTTTCTCCACTGCACGAACCTGGTCTCGGTGCCGGTCTGGATCGTCGGTCTCGTCGCGTATTTCCGCAACCGCCGCTACCGCATGCTCGGATGGATGTACGCGGTTCCGTTTCTGCTACTGCTCGTCAATAAAGGTCGCGACTACTACCTCGCCGCGGCGTACCCGATGCTGCTGGCGATGGGCGCGATGCGCCGCGAGCAGTGGATGTCCACGTTCCGCCGCAACCGCCAGATCGCGATGAACGTCGTGTTCTTCACTGCGCTCACGGCCGTGGGCGTTTTTGTTTCGCTGATCATCGTTCCGTGGCAATCGAGCGGCAAGCTCCACGACTTCGCGCTCGCGAAGAATGGCGATTTGCGTGAGGAAATCGGCTGGCAGGAATTTGCAAAGACGGTCGCGCTGATTCGCGATCAGCTGCCGCCCGAGGAGCGTGACGGCGCGCGCGTCCTCGTAGGCAATTATGGCGAAGCCGGCGCCATTGAACTATACGGCCCGGCGTACGGGCTTTCGCAGGAGCTCGAAGTCACCAACTCCGGCTGGTATCGCACGTTTCCGCAAACGCCGCCGACCGCGCTGATCGTTGCGGGCTGGGATCAGCAGGATCGCGACGAGCAGCTCACCGGCTGCCGTCTCGCCGGGCACAATGGCAACCCCCTCATCGTGGACAACGAAGAGAGCCGCGAACACGCGGACATCTACGTCTGCGACGGCACGCCGCGCAACGGGTGGCGCAAGTTCTGGGACGACATGCAGTGGTTTGGCTAACTCACCACCACAAAACCACACAGAAAATATTTCTATGCCACGAAAGGCACCATAGCATCGGCTTCCGCTCGTGCCGCCGCTTCTAGTCTTTTTGAGTTTTGCGCAGCCAAACCAAGACCACGCAGTCCGGCTTAAGCACGGTCGCAAGTTACAGTGCTCTGTGTGGCATAGGTATATTACCTGTGTGTTTTTCGCCAGCTCAGGCACCGCCCCCGCCAGATCACTACAAAGTGTTACACCCCAGTAATCCCCGCACACATTCCCCTATCCGCTAACACTGCGTTATGCTATTTTCCCCCGCATGCCAGATAACCAGCCCCAGTTCACCACCGCCAGCTACTCGCAATCGGACTCCGTAGAGCGCTGCGCCAGTTGCAAATCGCCGCTCACCGCCACCTACTATCGCGTGAATGGCGCGCTAGCCTGTGAGACCTGCGCCACGAAAGTCGGCGGCACCATTCCCAAAGATTCGCACGCGGCCTACATGCGCTCGCTGCTCTTCGGCTTCGGCGGCGCACTCGCCGGCCTCGCGATCTATTCGTTCGTGGGGATCGTCACGGGCCTCGAATTGGGCATCGTCGCGCTCGCGGTCGGCTACATCGTCGCGAAGGCTATGAAAGCGGGCTCGCGCGGCATCGGCGGGCAGCGCTATCAGATCGCTGCGGTGCTTTTCACCTACTTCGCCGTGTCGATGTCTGCCATTCCAATGGGCATCGCGTATTACATCAAGCAGAACGAGGCTCGGCGCGCGCAAGCCGCGGCGCAACTCGAAAAGCTCCGCCAAAATGCGCAGCAAGACGCAAACGCCCCGATCAAGGTGGACCCAACCCCGGACGCGGAAGCGGACGATTCGGAGGACGGCGTTGCCGCGCAGCCCAAAGCTTCCGCGCCTCCGCCGGCATCGTTTATCGGTATGCTTCTGCTGAGAGGACTCGCGTCGCCATTTCTCCGGCTAAACGCTGACTTCAGCGGGATCATCGGTCTTGTCATTCTTTTTGTTGGGATGCGCATTGCATGGCAAATGATGGGCAACTCCACGCGCTCCACTTCCGTGCTCGGCCCGTTCCGGCGAGGCGATTCCGCTGCAGCCCCCGCCGCGGCCACGCCTGCAGCTCCGCCACCCCCTCTGGGCTAGAATTTAGCATTCGCGTCCACGGCCTTGGCGACCACTCCCATCGAACTCGCTCTCCAGAAATGCGCGGCATGCGCAAACCCGCTGCCGCCGGGCGCGCTGGTGTGCCCGCTGTGCCACACGCTCGTCCACGCCGCAAATCTCGAGCAGCTCGCCGCCGGAGCGCGCCAACTCGAAACCGAAGGCCGCATATCAGACGCGCGCCAGGTGTGGATACACGCGCTGCCGCTGCTCCCCGCCGAATCCGAGCAAGCCAAGTGGACCAAAAATAAAATCGCGGCGCTGCACACCGAAATCGCAAACGTCGGCACCACAAAACCCTCCTCCGCGAATGACTGGGCCAAGAAATTCGGACCGCTCGCTCCTCTGCTCGTGCTGATTTCGAAGGCGAAGTTTCTGCTCGCGCTGCTGAAATTCAATTTCCTGTTCAGCTTTCTCTCGTTCATCTGGATTTATTGCGTGCTGTTCGGCTGGAAATTCGGGCTGGGCTTCGCGGTGCTGATTCTGATTCACGAGATGGGTCACTACATTGACGTTCGACTGCGCGGCCTGCCGGCGGAGCTGCCGATCTTCGTTCCGTTTTTTGGCGCGTATGTGCGGTGGCGCGGGCTCAACGTTTCGAAGCAAACCAGCGCATACGTAAGCCTCGCTGGGCCGCTCGCGGGATTCGTCGGGTCGGCCGCGTGTTGCTTCATCTATTTTCAGACGCGCGACCCGCTGTGGGCCGCGCTCGCGCACACCGGCGCGTGGCTCAACGTGCTGAACCTGATTCCCGTATTTATGCTGGACGGAGCTTCCGCGATGGACGCGCTGGCGCTGTGGGGCCGCATCGGCGTGATCACCACAAGCGTCGCGCTGTGGGCGCTGGTCGGCGACGGCGTTTTCATCCTCGTCGCGGCGGGAACAGGCTATCGCCTGTTCACCAAAGACAGGCCGAAGGAACCCAGCTTCGGCGCTACGGCTTACTTCATCGCCGTTCTCTGCTTGCTGGCACTCGTACTGAAAATCACTCCCGGCCAAGGCGCGTTCTCAACGCACTAGCTCGGCTGTGCGCAACGCGCATCGCTCTTCACCACATAGGAAGCGCGCCTTCAGGGGCGCTCGTCTCTCAAGCAGGTTGCGGCGCGCTGGCCGAAATTTTCTCCAGTGGTGGGTAGGACGTAGGACTCACGAAGCTGCGCTCCGGCACCATCGTGTTCTTGGTGATCGACTGCGCCATCATCACAATCGCTTCGCCGGCCGTGGCAGGAGTTACCACCGTCGCGCGAAGCGTGCCCGCGCGCACCCAGGTCTGCCCCGTCGTGGGCACTCCATCGACGCCCGTGTACGGCAGCGACTGCCACATCTCGCGTTCGACCGGATGCGGCACACCGAGCAGCGCCTTGCGCGCGCCCACGGCCATCGCATCATTCTGCGCCACCACGGCATCCACCGAATTTTTCTTCCCGGAGGTGAGCGTGAGCCACGATTCAATGCAACGCCGCGCACTCTCTTCCGTCCACTGCGCGCGCAGCGTCGTCAATTTAATTCCCGGCGGTAAGATGCGATTCATTCCCAGGATCCGCCCTTTCGTTGCCGGATTCTCCGACGGACCTTGAATGTAGAGGACGTGACCGCCCGCCGGCAGTAGCGCGCCGAGTTGCTTGGCTTGAATCTCTCCGACGGCTTCGTGATCGGTGCTCAACGAAAACACGGGCAGCTTCGTCGTGCGCCGCAGATCGCTCAAATATTCCGCGTCTCGATTCAGCACCGCCCAGCCGATCCCCGCGCTCACCGACGCCTTCGCCACCTGCGGCAGCGCAGTGCCTCCGACCGGCTCGACTACAATTCCGCTCGGCCGCTGCTCGGGCTGAGCCTGCACGTGCTTCAGAATCTGTGTGCTCTGCGTGATCGCGTTGCCGTCGGCAAAACAGATCTCCACATCCACGCCCACATTCTGCGCGGCGATGCGAGCAGACGCGGCCTGCTCCATCTGGTAATCGTTTTCTTTGGTGATCAGCGAACAGATAAAGCGAAGTCTGGGCACCGGCAACGCCCCTCGGAAGACGACATGGTCTTCCCGTTTTGGAACTGGCTACCTTGCGCCCAGTAAAGCATACGATTCGCACGTGTTAGCGCCGTTTTGTACGGTTTGTGCGCTGACTTTAAATAGCAACTCCGCACGGGGCGTGCGCCCGGCGACGCGCGGTTCCCAGGACAGGGTCGAGCCTGAAGGCGCTTGCTACTAGGCCGGCGAGAACGCCCATGCTACTTCCGGATCGGCTAGTGGCATGGGCATTTCTACCCGTGTGGGCGAGCCGCAATGCCCGCAACCGCACGGACTTCCCTGTAGTTCCGTGAAATTTCATCCCACTTCGCCTCTTTTATTTGTGAAATCGCGTCGCGCACCCAATCCGCCCGCGCACCGCGCACGTACCCACAGCGGCGTGTGCTCTCGGGCGCCTTCATCTTCATAAATTCGCAACGGGAGATCCTATGAGCACTAAGTTTCCGGCATTGGGCGATATTCCGCCCGCAAAAGCACTCGCATCGATTACCGAACTCAGCAAGAGCCGCGCGCTGGCACGGCGCAATTTTCTCCGCAACGTGGGACTGGCAGGCGCGGGCATGGCGGTAGGCGCCGTGCTCGAAGGCTGTTCCGGTTCGGGCATGAGCCACGCGCAATCGACCGTAATGCCCAGCGACGTGCTCAACTTCGCGCTCAACCTCGAATATCTCGAAGCGGAATTTTACGCAGTCGCAACCACGGGCAGCACGCTCAGCTCCAGCGTCACCGGCGGCGCGTCGATGGCCACGGGCGGGGCGAAAGTTCCCTTCGTCACGCAGGAAGTGCAGGACATGGCGTTTGAAATCGCGCAGGACGAAATGCTGCACGTCGCGTTTCTGCGCAGCGCGCTGGGCTCGTCGGCCGTCGCGGAACCTTCGATCAATCTCAACGCGCTCGGCATCGGCTTCGCCAACGAGAACGATTTCCTCACGCTCGCGCGTGCCTTTGAAGACACCGGCGTCAGCGCATATGCCGGCGCAGCGCCGTTGCTCGCGTCCAACACAACGTATCTCCAGGCGGCCGCGCAAATTTTGGCGGTCGAGGCGTATCACGCGGGCGGAATCCGCGCGAATCTGATCCTTAAGCAAAACAGCTGGCTGCCGCAGACCTCGGGCGCAGCGCTCGCTGCTCCCGCCGTTCCGGGTGCGCTCGATTCGATGGACGTGCCGCCGCAGGATCCGCAGCCGTTCTCGATCACCGCGGCCCACTACTTCACCACAATTCAAAGCCCCAACAACGCGCTGGCGGTGATTCGCAATCCGTCCGAAGTGCTGGCAATTGTTTACGCCAACGCGGCGGTCGGCACCAAGAGCGGTGGATTTTTCCCCAACGGGCTCAACGGCAACATCGCCACGATCACCACAACTTAAAAGTTCCGCTCCTCTGCGGAAAAGGCGCGACGCTCGCGGAGACCAGGGCTCTCCGCGGGCGCCGATGCCTTCTTCCGGCAGTAGAATTGGCATTTTTGCCTGTGTGCAGTTGCGTGTTGGCGATCGAAAAAATGATCAAGCTGCGACACATCGTGCTGTTCGCGCTCTTCTTTGCTGCTTGGGCGCAGCCCAGTCGCGCCGATTGCGTGGACGATAGCGTCGTCTCGCTCTTCCCCCGGAACGTAGCAGAATTTGCGTGCGCAAATCTCGACGCGGTGAAGACCCTCACGTGGTTCAACGATTTCAAGGGGCAAGTGCTGCCGTCGGAACTGTACGGATTCGACCAATTCCTCGTTTCCGCCGGAGTGAATCCGAATACGCAAGTGAAGCAGATCGTCTGGGCCGTCGGCTCCTCCACCACCGCCTCCGCCACAGGAACGAGGGGCGCGCCGCAATCGCAGCCCGACGGCAGTGACTTTTTGTCCGTACTGGTAGGCGAATTTGACGACGACTCAATCCGCTCAGCGCTCGATGCGCGCGGACTCACGAGCCGCACCTTCGAAGACCACGTGCTCTACCCCATCGGCTTTGGTGGGCGCGCATCCGAGCTTTATTTCACCGCACTGGATTCGGACCACGCCGCAGTGGGCACGCTCCCAATGCTGGCGGCACTGATTCGCGTCGATCGCGGCGAAGCGGATAGCCTGCTGGCGAATCAGCCTTTCGTGAACTTGATTCGCAAAGCCGACGGCGACTCCGCGTTCTGGGGCGTGTTCAATGGTTCCGGCACACGCTCGGCGATTCAGCAACTCGCGCCCGGCTCGTCGCAATTCACGGCGTCGGACAAATTGTTCCAGGATTTGCGGTCGCTGATTCTCACCGCTGACGTCACCGACTCCAGCGTCAGCGTGAAATTTCAGATCGAGATGGACACACCGGAAGATTCCGTGATGCTGTCGCAGATTTTGCAGTCGGCGATTCTGGTGAAGAAGTACATGGCCAAATCCGCCAGCCCGCCGAACACAGCGCTCGCCGCCGCGCTCGATAAATTCAGCGTCGCGCCACAGGGCGCAACCGTGGCTCTTTCCATGGAGCTACCCAACGACCAGCTCCGCGATTTGATCCTGGAGCGCACCTTCGCCGGAAATTAGACCCAACCGCGCAAGCGAGCCTAAAGGCTCGCCGTCACATGGGCAAAAATGTCCACGCTACTGCCGGAAGCTGCATCCCTTAGTAGCATGGGCGTTCTCGCCGGTGTGGGAGGAAGGCTTCAGCCTTCCTACGTGCCGACCACGCAGACGCACACATGCCGACGCGGCGCGCATCGATAAGCGCGTCGCAATCCGAGGAAGTTATTGTGTGGGGTGGTGTGGGTGCTTCTGCGCTGCGATGCGACGCTGGGGACTGGAAGGGCGTCGGGGCCAGCATCGCAGCGCTGTTTAGCGCGCTCGGTGGCGCGCCAGAGTGAAGTCGGAGTTAGGACTTCGATCCGCGCGTCGAAAACATCTGCGCGGCGGCCAGCAGCAGTTCGCGGTCGCGAGGTGGAATCCGCGGCAAAAGAATGCGCAGGCGGTTAAACATCTTCTGCTCTTTGCCGTGCGCGCCCCACACGATATCGTCGGCGCTGCGGCGCTTGCCGAGATTTCGCAGGTGCGGCTCTTCTCCTCCGTCGTAAAAAATCTGATACAACGGCACGTCGAACGCGTTCGAAAACTTTTCCAGAGTCTCCAGGCTCGGCACCGTGTGGCCGTTTTCAACGCGGCTCACATAGGCGCGAATCAAACCCGTCTTCTCCTCGATGTCCCCCTGAGACATGTTTTTCGATTCGCGTATCGCACGCAATCGCTCACCAATTAGCATTGTGTCCCCCGTTTAAAAAATACGGATCGGACCGCGCACAACATTCCCCGAGTGCGCAGCCGGCTCCGCTTGTTGCTCTGTGGATTGGCCCTGACTTACTTAGCCGCGGAAACCCGATCGCGCGACAGCACAGTTTCCTTGAATTCTTGCACACAACGGTCCAATTGGTGGCAAATATCTCCAACTTCCGCGGCGTCGGCGCGGTTGACCCCGTGTGCCTCGAATACGAAGCGGAGATCTTCGCGCAGGTTGTCCGGAGCGGTGCTGGTGGTGAAGCTCAGGACTTTCGGGAACGCGATCTCGCAGTGGGTTGAAGGCTTGGCGGGCGGCTTCGCGACAGGTTTCGATTCTTGTTTGTTGCCGGCTGGTTCGTCTGCTTTGGAGCGCGTCGCCATGGGTCGTCCTCTACCAGTTGGATGATGGCGAGCTGTGGAATGGCCCGTGGGTGACGAGCGAGATCATGATGCGTGGCTTTGTTCCAAATTGGAACAGCGCTGCGTCTAAATGAAGTTGGAAATCTAAAACTGCGCCGCAGTGGCGGCCGCCACGGTGACGTGCGGCACAGGCAACCGAACAGACACGGTTGTGCCGTGCGAATCCGACTCAATCTTCATCTCGCCTTTGAGCTGCTTCACACGCTCGCGCATGCCTACCACGCCGACGCTGGTGCCGCCGGCGTTAATCTCCGCCAGCTTCTCGGCGGGAATGCCGCGGCCCGAATCGCGAACCTGCACAGTAAGAGTCCCGTCGTTGCGCGCGATGCAAATGTCGGCCGTCTTCGAGCCGGAGTGGCGATGAATATTCGTCAGGCACTCCTGCACGATGCGAAAAGCAGTCAACTCGGTGTGATGCGGCAGGCGCTCCATCTCATCCGGCGCGTTGAGCGTCACAGTAAGATCGCCACGCTGGCTGAGCCCGTCCACGTACACGCGCAGCGCCGCCACGATGCCGATTTCGTCGAGCAGCGGCGGATGCAGCAAGTAAGAAGTCGTGCGCAGTTCCTTCGTCAGCTCACGCACAAAATTGTCGGTCTCGGCCAGCCCGTCGGTCAGCTCTGGATGCTTTTCGGCGAGACGCCGCACGTTCGAAAGGTTCATGCTGATGGCGGCGAGGATCTGTCCGGCGCTGTCGTGCAGCTCGCGGGCGATGTGGCGGCGTTCGTCGTCCTGCGTGCGGGTCATGCGGCCCCACACTTCCTCGAGCATCCGCGATTGACGCACCAGTTCTTCGTTGCGCTGGCGCAGCTCGGCGGTGCGCGCCAGCACCTCAGCCTCGCGCGACTCGGCCAGGTCGCGGTAGCGCTCTTCGCTTTTGCGCAGCGCAATTTCCGCCGATTTGCGCGCGGTGATGTCTGAAATCATGCCGCTCATCTGTTCCGCGCGCGACGGTTCGCCGGCAAACTGCACCTTCGCCGCCACGGCGAGCCAGCGTTGCGAGCCGTCCTGCAGCACCACGCGAATTTCCTCGTTCAGCACGCCGTCGCCGGCTGGATCGATCGACTTGGCCACCGAATCCGCGTAATGCTGGCGGTCGTCGGGATGGATCAACGTGGAGAGCGCGACCTTGAGCGACAGCTCCGAAGTCGCCTCGAGACCGAAAAGCCGCAGCACGGTCGAATCGGCGTCGGCAAAATCGCGCTGCGGATACCACTGAAATGTGCCGCCGTTCGCGGCTTTGAGCGCCAGATCCAGACGCGTGCGGTTGTTCTTCAGTTCCGTTTCGCTGCGCGCACGCTCTACGGCAGCCCAAGTCCGGTCCGCGGTTTCCTGCACGATCGAAATATCGTCCGCCGTCCAGTTGCGCGGCTCGGAGTAGTGAACTCCGAACAGGGCTCGGAACTGGCCGTCCTTCACCATCGGCACCGCAATGTGCGACGCGATTTGCAGTTTCGCGTAATTCGAGAGATCGGAGGGGGAAATCAGCGCCTCATCCAGGATGTTGCGCACCACCATGGTCCGGCCGGTGTGAAACTGCCTGAGCTGCTTCTCGCCGAAATCTTTAGCGCGGAATCTTCCCTTCAGCGATCCGACGTCCTCGACGTGATAGTCACCCTCGATAATAAAAATATCGCCGTCGGATGTGCTTTCCACGTCCGCATAGTAGGCGCGGCTCGCGCGCAATTGCTCGCACACGATGCGCGATGCCTCCGCCTGGATTTTTTGCGGATCGGCAAGCGGGCGCAGCGCGTCGCTCAGCTTCAGCAGGAATGTTTGGCGGTCCTGGTCGCGCCGCGAATTACTTTCCGTCTGTTTGCGCTCAGTGATGTCGCGCGCGATTTTGGATGCGCCGATGATGTTGCCATCGGCGTCGCGAACCGGCGAAATGGTGATCGAAAGATTCACCATTGTGCCGTCTTTCCGCATGCGCACGGTGTCGAAGTGCTCGATGCGTTCGCCGCGCGTAACCTTGTCGATGATGTCGGCTTCTTCGTGCAGCCGGTCCGGCGGAATAATCATCGAGATGTGCGCGCCGACCGCTTCGCTTGCCGTGTAGCCAAACAGGCGCTCGGCAGCGCCGTTCCAGCTGGTGATGATGCTGTCGAGGCGCTTGCTGATGATCGCGTCGTCGGACGAATCGACGATCGCGGCCAGCAAGCCGCTGACGGCCTGCGTTGGCGTGGGGCGCGGCGCGATTTGCGGTGCAGACGGCGCGAGCGTCGCGACGGGCGCTGCCGTGGACCCGGAAATTTTGGCGCCATTCTTCTTCGCGCCGGCGATTGCCGCACGGCTCGAAGCTTTTCCGTTTCCATTCGCCGTACGCGCGATTTCTTCGATCGCGGGAATCAGCGCTTCGGCCAGCGAATCTTTGCTGATGAACGCGCGCGCCTTCGCCTGCAGCGCTTCGTGCCGCGCAATCGACGGCGCATTCTGGCTGACAATGATGATGCTGGCTTCCGGCCGTTCGCGAAGGATTGCGCGCGTGGCTTCCATGCCGGTCATCCGCGGCATGTTCACGTCCATCAGGATAATGTCGGGGCGCAATTCGCGCGCTTTTTCCACGGCGTCGGCGCCGTCGAAAGCTTCGCCCACCACGTTCCAACCGGGATGTGAATTGATTAGATCGCAGATGCCGCGCCTTACGGCGGCATGATCATCCACGACGAGAATGTGAAGCTTGTCTGCCACGAGTCGTTCGATAGGAGGTTCCCTGGGGCGCGCCCTGCAACGAGTATAGAGGAGCGGTTCGTCGCGGCCATACAGCTTTTCACGTATAAACGCGCGCTTTCGCGCTCCGGAATGGCACACACGGCATCATGCCGCATGCGCTAATCCGACCATCAGTCACCACACGCTCCTAAGCCGGTGGAGAGGCGACTCATGCGCACCGCAATCGCCCCGCTTCCAACCCATCGCGCGCACCGCGCGCCCGTGCCGCAAACCCGTGCGCCCGCGGCGCGCGACCGACCGTCCGAAACGTATCGCTTGCAAACTGCAAGCCGCGTGCAGTACGCTGCGCGCATGGCATCGAAGGCATCCGGCCCGCGGCGCTCGGGCTGCCCCGTGAGTGTGTCCCTGGACATCTTCGGCGACCGCTGGTCGCTGATCATCGTCCGCGACCTGATGGTGCGCGGCTACCGCACGTTCAGCGAAATGGAACACGATGGAGACGGCATCGCCACGAACATCCTGAGCGACCGCCTGCGCAAGCTCGAAGCCTCCGGCATCCTCGGCACCGAGCCGGCGCCCGACGGCCGCAGCAACATTTACCGCCTTACCGAAAAGGGCATCGCGCTGGGCCCCGTGATGCTCGAGTTGCTAATTTGGGGCGCTCGCCACGAATCGACCGGAGCGCCCTGCGAAGTGATCGACCACCTCGCGGCGAATCGCCAGGTGGTGCTGGTCGAAACCTATCGCCGGTGGAGCGAGCGCGACCCAACGCCGCTGATTCCGCCGTTCACTGCGCTGCCGGAGCGACACGCGCGCAAACGCGCGCGCCCGAGACGCAAGATCGCGAAACGGAGAGCCGCCCGGTGAGTAGCATAGGCGTTTCCGTCTGTGTGCGGTCGGCGACGCGCCAGGCAAAATTTCTCGCGAGCGCTGTCGATATTCGTGCAGCTCGTTCGTCGTATAGGTATAGGCCCAGCTAGCGAGACGCAAACCACAGAAGGAGCTTCACCATGAACTTCCTCAACGAGCTGAAAATCGCGGCACGATCCCTCTCTCGTGTGCCCGCCCTGTGGCTCACCGTGGCGCTCACCCTCGCGCTCGGCATCGGCGCCAACGCCGCCATTTTCAGCGTGGTCCGCGGCGTGCTCCTCCGCCCGCTCGCGAACAAAGACGAAGACCGCCTCCTCTACATCCGCCAGTCCGCCATCGAACAGGACGGCCAGTACGCGGAAGAAGCTTTCTCCGTACCGGAAATCACGGACGTGCGCCGCGACCTGAAAACCATCTCCGACGTCGGCACATTCTCGGCGGTGGATTTCACCGTTCTGGGGCTGGGCGAGCCGCGCTCGATTCGCGCGGGCGTGGTGGATGGAAACTATTTCAACGTGATGGGTCTTAAGCCCATCGCCGGCCGCTTGCTCGGCCCCAGCGACGATGGCCCGAATGCTCCCGGCGCCGTGGTGCTCACCGAGCATTTCTGGCGCACCGCGCTGCACTCCGATCCCGCCGTGCTCGGCAAGACTGTCCAGCTCGGCAGCTACGAAGGCAACCGCTCCGCGACGATCGTCGGCATCGTCGAGCCGTTCGTTCCCTACCCGGTAGAAACGGAATTTATCGCGAACATCGTGACGAGCCCGCATCACCTGTCTGCCTCCATGGTGCAAGGCCGCACGCATCGCATGACGGAAATTTTTGCGCGCCTCTCGCCAACCTCCGACCTGAACGCAGCGCAAGCCGAAGTCCGCGCCACCTACGGCGCGATGACTTCCGCGCATCCGGAAACCTACCGCCCCGATTCGCACTGGAAAGTGGACGTCTCGCGCATGCACGACCAGATCAACTCCAAGGCGAAGACGATCCTCTGGGTGCTGTTCGCGGCCGCCGCGCTGCTCTTCATCATCTCGGTCTCCAATGTCGCGAACCTCGTGCTGGCTCGCACCGTGCGCCGCGAAAACGAATTGGCCGTTCGCTCCGCGCTCGGCGCCACCTCGTGGACGTTGCGCCGCTCGCTGCTCGCCGAAAGCCTGGTGCTCTGCGTCACGGGCTGCATCGCGGGATTGGCCATCGCCGGACCGATGGTCGCGATTTTGGCGCGTTACGCAGCGAGATTCTCTCCGCGCGCGGAAGGCCTCAAGCTCGACGGCACGCTTGTTCTCGTCGGGATCGCGCTTTCGTTGATTGCGGCGTTCTTTCTGGCTTTCGTGCCGCGCCTTCCCTCCTCCGATTCGTCGAAGGGATTCGCGCTTACCTCGAGCGGGGTGCGCATCGCAGGTGGCAGCCATCGCCGCTTGCGCGTCTTCGCCGTCACGCAGATCACCGCTTCATTTCTACTTCTCGCCGGCGCCGGCGCGCTGATGAAAACGCTCCTGGTTCTCGAGCAAACGCAGGCTCCGTTCGATACGGCCAGAGTGCTCGCAATCAATCTGCCCGTGCTGAATTACGGCAAGACGCCGCAGCAGGTCTCGCAGTTCTATCGCGACGCGCGCGCGCACGTCGCAGCAGTTCCCGGCGTCGAATACGCTTCGGTCGGCTTTGCCACACCGTGGCGTGATGCTCAGGATGGCGACATTTCGCTGATGTTCGCGATGGAAGGTCAAACGCCGGAAAACGGAATCGATTATCCGCACGCGAGCTTCCGCCCGATTTCGCAGGACTTCTTCAACACCATGGGAATTCCGCTGCTCTCCGGCCGCGATTTTCGCGACACCGATCGCGCAGATAGCGAGCCCGTAGTGATCGTGAGCGAAAGCCTCGCAAAGCGCTTGCTCAAGGGTGCCGATCCGCTGAACCGTCACATCTCGTGGAACGATCCGGTGCTCAAGTTCATCGGCATCAGCGACAAGCCGCGCCGCATCGTCGGCGTAGTGCCTGACTTCGACGACACTCACATCATTCCGCAGCCCAAAATGATCATTTACCAGCCGATGGATCAGGAAGGCTTCAGCTCGCGGCTCTTCGTCCGCTCAGACCGCGACCCGAAAGCTTTGATCTCCACCATCACGCAGACGATCCGCCAGGTGTCGCCGGATCAGCCGGTCGAACGCCCCGCAACGCTGGCGGAAGTTCGCGCGCAGATCGTGACGCCGGACAAGCTCAACGCGATTGTCTTCGGCGGCTTCGCGGCCGTCGCGCTGTTGATTTCGATTGTCGGTGTGGCGGGCGTGCTCGCGTTTTCCGTGAGCGGCCGCATCCGCGAATTCGGCATTCGCATGGCGCTCGGCGCACAACCATCGGCCATCCTGAAAAACGTTCTCTTCGAAGGCGCGCTGATCGGCATCGTCGGCGTCTTCACCGGCTTCGTAGCTGGCTTCGCACTGGCGAAACTCGCCACCAAATACGTGGAGGAGATTCAGGTTCCCAGCGCCACGCCGCTCGTAATCGCAGCGCTGCTAATCCTCGCAGCCGCAGTAATCGCCGCCGCGCTGCCCGCAGCGAGAGCCTCCCGCGTTGATGCTGTAGAAGCCCTCCGCGCCGAGTAGAGGCAGCGCGGCGCGCGCCCACGACGCTTCCGGCGAGCCAGCTCGCCGGCTTCTTTGGCTAGCACAGGCTGGCTCCCTCCTCCGCTCATTTCGCGGAGAATCCTGCCTGTGTGCGCGGGGACCGCGCACTCTTTTTCACACTCAACTAGCACACGCAAATCCACGAACTCGCGCTGCTGGGCGCGGGATTCGCCCTAACGCCCACAGGCAGGATTGCCTGTGCTACCTAAAGAAACCGTCGCCTCATCCTGTAGTAATCGACCGTGCAACCTGTCGGTGATATTTTATTTCGGCTTCGGAGGAATCCTCATGGCGATCGACGTACTCGTAGCAGGCGCGGGACCAGTCGGGCTCGCGATGGCGTGCGAGCTGGCGCGCTATGGCATGCACGTGCGCATCATCGACAAGAACAACGCGCGCACCGATAAATCCAAAGCTCTTGTCGTCTGGCCGCGCACGCTCGAACTTATCGACCGCATGGGCGCGGGCACCACCGACAAATTCCTTGCCGCCGGAATGAAAATCGAAAGCGTGAACATTCTCACCGGCAAAAAACAAATCGCACGCGCCGACCTCACCTCGATCGACTCCGCCTACAAATTCGCCCTGATGATCCCGCAGAGCGAGACCGAGCGCCTGCTCGAAGAGCATCTCGCGACGCACGGCGTGAAAGTCGAACGCTGCACCGAGCTGAAATCTTTCTCACCGCACGACCTAAGTGTGACCTGCACGATCGCCCGCCCAGACGACTCAACCGAAACACTCGACGTGCCGTGGCTCGCCGGCTGCGACGGCGCGCACAGCGTGGTGCGTCACGGCCTCGGCATGGAATTTCACGGCTCGACGATGCTGCTCGATTGGGTGCTCGCCGATGTTCACCTCGCGGGTGTTCCCGGCGCGCCTGCTGTGAATATCTGGTGGCACACGGATGGCGCGCTTGCCGTTTTCCCGTTGAGCGACGTTCGATACCGCGTGATCGCGGACGTCGGTGAATCCAAGAGCAGCGAGGTCGGCGGTCACCGTCCCGATCCCACGCTCGGCGACGTGCAAAAAATTCTCGACGAGCGCGGGCCGGGCGGCATCACCGCAAGCACCGCGGTGTGGCTGGGCTCATTTACGATCAACGAACGCAAAGTTTCCAATTATCGCGCCGGCCGCGTATTCCTCTGCGGCGATGCGGCTCACGTTCACAGCCCCGCCGGCGGCCAGGGCATGAACACCGGCATTCACGACGCGTGCAACCTCGCGTGGAAACTCGCCATGGTCGGCCGCGGCGCGTGCGCGGACAATCCCGTGCTCTCAAGCTTCAGCCCCGAGCGCAGCGGCATCGCAAAAATTCTGCTCGAAGCCACAGGCCGTGCGACGCAACTCGCCGTTCTGAAAGGCCGCGTGGCGCAGACGATTCGCAATCACGTCGCATCGCTGGTGCTCGGCTTTTCCCCCGTGCAGCACGAGATCGCCGACGTGCTCACTGAGATAGCCATCGGATACCCAGACAGCCCGCTCAATGCGGCGCACTCGGCGCACATCAAGAGCGGCCCAGCGGTCGGCAAGCGCGCTCCGATTCGCGCGAGCGAGTCGCCTGTCGGTGCAGGCAACGTTCCTCGCTTCGCGCTCTTCGGCGCGGACACGCCCGAAGTCCGCGCCGTGCTCGCGAAGTATCCAGCGATCGTGGAGCAGTCGCCGCGCGCGCCCTTCGACGACGGCGGTATGTGGCTCGTGCGCCCCGATGGCTACGTCGCGTTAGTAGCGAAAGCCGCCGCGACGTCAGACCTCGATCACTACCTATCCTGGCTAGCCGGCACGCAATCCACAACAGCGCGATGATTAGCGCTGCCTCAAGCCGGTCACAAGCACGACCGCACCTACGCGCCATCGGTCGCTACTACTCCGCTCTCGCATCGCCGCAAAACACTATCGGTGTGCGGCGGGCCCTCGCGTGCGCTTGTAGCTCGGCCGCGTGCGGGAAAGCGGCGTTAGGAACCGCCGCACTCCGACAATGTGCGCGGTGCGCGTGAGTGACGGAGGCGGACTGCATGTGGCGTGCACCATGAGTTGCCTCCGCACCGGCGAAACACTGCCCGCCGTTCACGCCGCCTCCGGCCCCCACACTTCCACACCGTCGAGACGGTCTTCGCGTTTGCGCATCACGATGACGTGCGGCAGCGGTTTGTACTTCGGTTTGTGCGTTGTGGTGTTCGCTTCGTCGCGCGAAGGCGGCGGCATCTGCATCACCGGACTGGCCGGCGCCTCCGCTTCGAGCGTTCGGTCGCGTTTGGCAAAACGTGTCGTGCTGTAGAGTCCGCGCATTGTGGCTTCTCCCCTCAGTGAAATAGGAGCGTGTGTTTACCAGCGCACTATTTTTATGTCAAGTAACAGTACCGCGAATTTTGCATTTTTCGGGTGACCGCAGCGATGCGCTGCGCGCGTGTGCGTAGAACTTCGGCTCGTGGCCGCGTTACCGACGGCCCACCGCGCAGGGCCGTCGGTAGTCTGTGCAATCCGCATCCGTGAATCTACGCAACTGCACGAGCGAATGAGCGTAATGAGTACGTCTCGCGCAACCTTCGGACCTGTCGAGTTGGTTCGTGGCTTGGAGGGACCAGCAAACGCTGCAGCTACGCCTTCTTCAGCTGCCCGCGCAGATAAAGCGCGTAGCCGACGATGCAGGCCAGCAGCGCCCACATCGCGTAGAAAATTCCGTTTGAAATCTCGAGCAGGCTGTCGAGCGTGGTGTGCTGCTGCGCGGCCATCTCGGTGGTGCGATTCTGCAGCGCAGCCACTTCGAATTTCCGCGAGAGGCAGCTCATCGCCGCGCCGATCGCCTCGGAGTTCGGGTGCGAATCCGCCGCAAACATCGGCTGCACGTCGAGCTTCTGCTCGGCATCGGACTCCGCCTTCCCCACTGCGGCCTCGGTCTGCAACACCAGCACGCGAAATTCGTCGTTCTGCGATGGCAGCGCCGTCACGAGCTTCACCACGTTGTCGTTGTACGACTGTAAATCCGTGCACGCACTTCGCGCCTGCGCTCGCACATCATCGAGCGAGTGTCCCTTTTTGCCGATTGCGCCGGTACCGCCGTTTGCGGTGACTTCGGCGTGCAGCCGGTCGATATCCGCCTGCAGCGCGGCGGGATTCAATTTTTCGTGGAAGTCGGATTGAGCCGATGCGAGTGACGCATCGACGTGCGCGAGCATCAGGTTCGTGCCCGTGTGCAAAGCAAGATTCACCACCGCCACAATCGCCGCAAGAATCAGCAAGCGCTTTGGGCGTGCGGCAGCTTCGGTGCGGGCTTCCGCGGCCGGGTCTGGAAGGGGCTGCGGGATCGGCATGGTCGGCTCGACGCGAATGCTATCACGCCCCCGCCAGCCGAATCGTTTCGCAACGGTCTATGTGCCGTGCACGACACTCACTCGAAACGGCTCGGCGCGAAGCCGTTACCGATACAACGCAGCCGGCGCGAGCTTGCGTTCCCGCACGGCCATGCGCTTGCGATACTGAGTTACCCCTTCCCAGCTGGGAATATTGTGTGCGCGCGTTGATACAGCGCGCGTGTAAACGTGTCGCTCGACGCATTGCGCTCCTTCGGCGCGTGTCCGCGCGAGCCGCACGCCATCATACAAGGAGTGGCCGTGCAGGCTCCGCTTCCCCAAAACGAAGAGCAGCGCCTCAAAGCGCTCTATTCCGAACACATACTGGACACCGCGACGGAGCAAGCGTTCGACGATCTGGTGAAGCTGGCGTCGTTCATCTGCGGCACGCCGATTTCCACGATCACCTTCGTCGATCCCGCGCGCCAGTGGTTCAAAGCGAAAGTTGGTGTGGCGTTGCGTGAGACTCCGCGCGATCAAGCGTTCTGCGCGCACACGATTTTGCATCCCGAGGAAGCTCTCGTCGTCGAGGACGCCACCAAAGACAGCCGGTTCTTCGACAATCCGCTGGTCACCGGCGGACCGAACATCCGGTTCTATGCCGGCGTGCCGCTGGTCACCGACGAGGGCCATGCGCTCGGCTCGCTCTGCGTGATTGACACCAAGCCGCGCACGCTTACTCCCGAGCAACTCGAAGCGCTGAAAGTCTGCCGTAACCAAGTGATGCGCGAACTCGATTTGAAGCGCAAGACCGCGGAGCTGACCCACTCGCTCGGCCTGCTCGAAGAATCGCAACAGAAACTGCAGGCCAGTGAAACGCGTTACCGCGAGCTGGTCGATCGCAGCCTCGGATTCCTGTGCGTTCACGACCTCGAGGGGAAACTGGTGCTCGTGAATCCTGCCGCGCATCAGGCTCTCGGATATCGCGAGGAAGAATTGATCGGTAAGAATATGATCGACTTGCTCACGCCCGGCTCGCGCCCGCTTTTTCCGCGTTACCTCGAACGAATTCGCAACACACACTCCGATACGGGGTTGATGCGGATTCGCACCAAGAGCGGCGAAGAACGCGTATGGATGTATCGCAACGTGTTGCGCCTGGAGGAAGACGCCGAGCCGCGCGTGATCGGCCACGCGCAAGACGTGACCGACAGCCAGAAGATGGAAGAAACGCTGCGCCAGCAAGTGGCGCAGGATCCGCTCACGAAACTTTTCAATCGCCGCTTTCTCGAAGAGGCGATGACGCGCGAAATTCGCAAAGCCGTGCGCCGCAAGCGGTCAGTGGCTGTGCTGATGATCGACGTCGATCACTACAAGCGCTACAACGACACGTACGGCCACGCCGTAGGCGATCAAGTGCTCGTCACACTTGCGAATTTTCTGAAGAACGGCATTCGCGCGGAAGATATGGCGTGCCGGTTTGGCGGAGATGAGTTTGCGCTGGTATTAAATGAAGCGGCGGCGGAAGGCGCGCGCATTCGCGCCGAAGTGCTGTGCGAGAAAGTGCGCGAGCTGAGCATTCTCGATGGCGGCCGCGTGATTGCCGGGTTTACGCTGTCGATTGGCGTAGCCGCCTACCCCGAAAACGGCGCCACGCTGCAAGACCTGCTAGAAGCCGCCGACAAAGCCCTCTACCGCGCCAAAAAGCAAGGCCGCAACCGCGTCTGCGTAGCAGACAAAGTACCCACGGCAGCTGCCGCGCACACCACCACCGCACAATCCTCTGCGGACGATTAAACGCGCCGCTCCAGAAAAATTCAAAAACATACGGACGGAAACTCTATCTACCACGCGAGCATTTGCGTTGTGCGCGTGGAGCGACGCGTTGTGCGAACTAGAACTGTAGTCCGAGGTTGCCGGCGTTGGTGCGCGTGGTGTCGGAGCCCAGCAACAGGCTCATGCTCGGGCTCACGACGTAATAGACCAATCCAAACGTGACGTTGGGATTCTGCCCGGAGAGCGTCGCGGTGCCACGGCCGAAAGTGGAATCTGCGGTGCCGATCTGCGTCGGCGTCGTCGAACCCGTGACTGCCGTATTGATCGGGTCGCTCGGATACACCGCGTTGTAGTTGTTGATGTCGATGAATCCCACGTTGCCCACGGTCGTCAGGAAGTTCACGGAAGCGTCGAGGTCCTGCCCGTAATTCACCGGCGAGCTGTAGAACACGCCCTGCGCGCCAAGGCCAAACGCGAGCGAGCCCTTTGTCAGCGCGACCGCCGTTTGCTGGTAAGCCGTTCCGGTCGCCACGGCCGCCGAATCGAGTTCCATCAGCAGCACCGATCCCGCGTTCGTCGGATACGCGGAGAAAATCGTGGTGCACGTCGTCCCGGTGCCGATCGTCAGGTCGATGCGGCTATTCGTCGTATTCGACGTGTAGGGGCACGGACCAACCGCTTGCGCCGGAGTCGTCGTTCCCGTGGTCGTAGCCGCCGTCGTTGTGTACACGCCAGCATTGTTCGTATCGAGTACGCCGGCGGTGATCATTCCGGTTCCGTCGGAAGTGAGCACGCCGCCCTCGGCGTAGCCACCCGTTGCGCTGGTGCCTCCCACGGTAAAAGCGTAATTCCCCTTAACTAAATTCCCCGGACCGAACGGCGCGGGGGCTCCGCTGTACATATCGCCCGCCAGATAGTCCGTCGTGTCGGTTTCGATCAAGCGGAAGTGCGTGTTGTCCACGGTGTAGAAAGCGAAATTCAGCGCGCCGATCGCGGTGCTGGTGAGCGTCATCGTGCCGCGCCCAGTGTTCGGGTTCGCCGTATCGAACTTATACGTCCCGTGCAGCGTGTTGTCGTTCGCTGTCACCGTGCCGTTGTCGTTGAAATCCACCACCGTCGCCGTCGCGGGAATCGTTCCCGCGCCGTTGGCCGTGAACCGCCCCGCCGCCGCCAGTTGCTGGAAGGTCGCATCCGATCCCTGCAACTCAAACACGTACGGCCCGTTCATGATGCTGGGCGATGTAGTCAGGTCGTTCAGATTCTGCTGGTCGATGTAGCCGGTGCCGGTGGACTGCTTGTCGAATCGCGTCAGATAACCGTGCTGATTTGTGGTCAGCACAAACGCCAGTTGGTTGTTCGTGCTACCGCCAGGTCCAGCAGAGATCACCGCCGTGCCGCGCCCGTCGCCCGACACTTGATACGTGCCCGTGAACGCGATGCCGCCCGAAGGTCCGCCGAGGAATCCATTCGAATCCGCGATGCCGCTCGTGATGTTGCCGTTGCCGTCCGCGACGAAACTGCCGGCCACAGCGTAATACCCGAGCGCATTATTCCCCACGTAGGAGAAAGAGAAAGGTCCAGTGAGCGACGCGTCCGAATAGGTGATCACGGCCGTGGCCGTCGAAGTCTGCGTGCCGCTGGTTGCCGTCACAGTGATCGAGCCGCCCGGCGGAGGATAGAGCGGCGCGGTGTACAGGCCGGTGTTCGCGTCGATCGTGCCGATGTCGCCGCCGTTGGTGGAAGAAATCGTGTAGGTCGCGGCAGTGGTGGTCACGCTGTTCAGCGTGGAACTGAATTGAAACGTTCCGCCGGCGGGCACGGATGCCTGCGACGGGGAAATCTGTAAGCCCGCTCCCGCGCCGATGGTGATTGCGGCGGTATTCGAAGTGATCGTGGTGGTGTTCGTGCTCGAGCCGGGAAATTGCGGCGCTTCGGCGGTGATATTCACCACGCCGTTGTTCGTGGTGGGAGTCGTCGCGGGGGCGGTGTAAATGCCCACCTGCACCGAGAGCGTCGAGGATTGAATCGTGCCGAGTGAGGAGCTGCCGCCGGCCGTTCCGTTCACGTACCAGGTCACCGCCGTATTCGTGGTGGACGTGCTGGTCGTGTTCGCCAGGTTCACGGTGGCGTTGATTTGGAGCTGAGTGTTCAGCGCGACGGTTGCCGTGGTCGGCGTGATCGCGATCGACGTCACGTTGATCTGATTGCTGCCGCCGAAGACGCCGCACGACGTCAACCCGGCCAAGCCCAACACCGCCAGCGGCGTGCACAACACTGCCATCCAACTCGACTTCCGAATCCGCTTAATCATCAGACCCCTTCGATGGACCGCTTTCAATTGATCTCTTTGAACGATTTCTGTGAACTGCCGCGCGACGATTCTACGGAAACCCCGCGCACACGTTCGGTTCTGTTTCGCGCCGCCTGGCGCGCCCACTCTGGCTTTATTCGTAATTCCGGCACAGGGAGAAAAGTTCCAAATTCTTTCGATTCAGCTTCATGCCCAAGGGTTGTCAGCCGCCCCGCATACTCCCTGCGCCGCTGGGCGCGCTATATAAGGACTGACGGCAAACACCATCCCGCGATTCGCACGGCTGCCGATATGTAAAATGCCGCGGAGGATTTGAGTCCCGTCCCCCATCCCCGGCATCTGACCCCAAAAGGACCACCAAGTATAACCAAGAATTTGCAAAAACGTTTCAACCGTTCCACGGGGTTCGCGACTAAAATCGGTGCAGCCGAACCGGCCGTCCAGCCGGCCCGGTCATCGCGGCCGATTCAGCCGCTCGGGCGCCGAGGGGCGCAACTTACTGAGGAGATTCCGTCACCATGAAAATGTCCGTCCGCGGTAACCGCGCGCTGTTCGTTGCGCTCGCCGTCGTATTCACGTCCGCCGTGCTTGCCGCGCCCAGCCACGCGCAGACCACCACCTGGCAGATCGATCCGGCGCACGCCAATGCGCAATTCACCGTGCGGCACCTGAGCATCTCGAACGTCTCGGGCCAGTTCAACAAAATGAGCGGCACCGTGCAGCTCGACCCCAAGGACATCACCAAGACGGTGGTGAACGCGACCATCGACGTTTCGTCGATCGATACGCGCGACAGCCACCGCGACGACGACCTGAAGAGCGACGGCTTCTTTGACGTGGCAAAATATCCCACGATGACCTTCGTTTCCACCAAGATTGAGCAGGCTGGCCCCGGCAAGCTGAAAATGACCGGCAACCTGACCATGCATGGCGTCACAAAGGTTGTGACGTTTGATGTGGACGGCCCCAGCGACGCGATCACCGATCCCTGGAAGAATCAGCGCCGCGGCGCCAGCGCCACCGCCACCATCAACCGCCGCGACTTCGGCATCGAGAAATACCCCGCCGCCGCCATCGGCGACGAAGTGAAGATCACCCTCGACATCGAATTCATTTCCAAGTAGCGCGCACGCTTCGTCTCGTTACAGCAAGGGGCGCTCTGCGAAGGGCGCTCCTTTTCTTTTTGCCGTAAGCCTTTGCCTGCATAAGGCACGACGTTCACTCCGCAACGCAGTCTGCTACTCCTCAAACCGATCACAGCCACCCAACACTATGGCAGTGCGGCGAACGAGCGGACTCATGAGTTTGGCAGTCGCTGAGGACGCGCTGTGCCTGTGAGATGCAAAGACAATTAGAACGCGTGGCGCGTGTAAACGAGGTATCCGGCTAGAACCGCGCCGAACACGGCCGCTACAAAAGCCAGCGCGGTGATCGAGCGGTTCGCGGGGCGGAATGTTCCGGCGTCGAGCATCGCGCGCGTTCGCTGGTAGCGTATGCACGACATCAAACTCATCGCGATTCCGATCGCCATGAATCCGATGCCGATCACGAGCGAAAATCCGCTGCTGCGGTCCTCAACGCCCCGCACGTACAAAATCTCACGCAAAGTGGTCCCGAATTTCGCCACCGCAAATCCGAAAACGATCACGCTGATGCTGGTGCGGATCCACGCCAGATACGTCCGCTCATTCGCCAAGTGATCGCTGGCCTTTCCGGCGCTGCTGTTTCCCGTCGATTCCGTTGTGTCCACGCGACGCATTGTACGTCCCCCAGCGGCGCAAGCGCACCGCGGCTCAACCAATCGCCGTATGCCGCCGTGCAAGGCGTGGGGCACCTCCGCCTACCGAATACTCCAATCGCCCGATGGGACGCCCCATCCGAGAGCGCTACATTCGCGAGTAGAGCGAGCGCCGCATGAGACGCCGCTGGAGGAGACCAATGGCGATCGGAAAAGACAGCAAGTGCGCGCACCCGGTGTGTTCCTGCACCGTGAGTTCCGGAAAATATTGCAGCCCGCAGTGCGAAGCGATGGAAAAGACGCCGGACGTCGATTGCAAGTGCAATCATCCAGGTTGTAAAGGCAAAACGACGCACTAGAAGCGCGAGCGCAGTGCCCCGCCGCGCTTGCGGCTAACGCGAACGCGGCATAATTCACAACGCCGAACGCCGAATCACGATTGATCAGCAGCGCGCATTTCAATTCCTATCGAGGTGAGGCCATCATGGATACGAATAAGAAACCGAATCCGAGCAATCAGAAGTCGAACGAGCGCGATCGCACGAACACCGGCACGACGCCCGATAAGCGCAAGCAAGGGAGCTCGCAGGAACAAGGCGAGCGCAACCAGGGCCAGCGCGAAACTCAGGGCAACCGGTAGTCACACTCGCAGTGAATTTCCCGGAGCGGACGAGCCTCGCGAAACCGCAGGTCTGAATGCTCCAGTTCGAGCCCGTGACACGCGTAGCGAGTCCGCTGCGTGTGCTGCGGGCTCTACACGTTTGCGCCCTACATACTCCGCGAATTTGTCTCACGCCTCGCGGCCTAGAACGAATCTTCGTAAAGCAAGCCAGGCTGCAGCTGCGCGCGAATCGCACCTTTCGACGGTATCGCGAGGTGATCTTTGACGTAGCTTTTGAAGCCGTTGCTCGTTAACACGACCCGGTACCGCCCAACTGGAATTTGCGTGAACGTGTACGCACCCGATTCGTCGGTTCTGCCAATCCAATCGTGTCCGGTCGCTTCATTGATCAGCTCGATCTTTACGTCGCGCAGCGGAAGATTTTTCAGACCGGTTACTTTCAGTGACACGCCAGCCGTCAGCGGCGCAGGTTTGGGCGGCTCCAGTTTCAACGTGATCGGCGATTCCTCCGGATCAATCAGCGCTGGACTCGGGTCGAGGATCACGACAGGCTTTGGTTGCAGTTCCACTTCGATCGTACCCGTCGCCGGCAGAATGACGTGTTCGAGAACCGCGTCTTTGAATCCGGCCGCACTAACGTTGACGCGATACTCGCCGGCCGCAATCTCATTAGCGTGCCAAAATCCTCGCTCGTCCGACTCTCCACTCACAGCTTTTGGCGACGCGCTCACCGATACGGAAACGGCCGCATGGTGAATCGCGTTCCCGGTCGGATCGACCACCTGAATCGTCACGCCCTTCGCTGGCGCCTGACTTGGCAACGACGCGAGTCCAGCGGCCCCACGCGATCTCCGGGCAGCATGCGGCGAAGTCACATATGTGTGCGCGAACACCAAAATCACGGCGCAAACGATTGACGCATGGGCGCGCGCTCGGGGCTTCATAGTCGAACTTTATACCGAAGCGCTAGCGCCGCTCAATTGCTCCGCAGATCCGAGTGCCCGGTTTGCGCGTAGACATGGCCAGGTCCAGATCGCACAGGCTGGTTCGCGCCACCGCGCTTTACGCGAAGAAGGGAGCCAGCGTGTGCTACTTGGCTTGGTTCAGTGTTTCGGGGACGGCGAAATACAGTAGCGAAACCGCCGCTGCGGCGATGGCTGCCAGGCCCAGAAAACTCGCGCTGAAATTGAAGCGCGCGACCAGCCAACCTCCCACCGCGTTGCTCGACGCGGCGCCGATGCCAACCATCGTCGCCAGCGCGCCGGCCGCCATGTTGAACCGCCCCGTTCCCTCCGTGCGATCCTTGATCACTAAAATAGACACGATGACAAATATCGCGTTCGCGATTCCGTCGAGCACCTGGATCGCGATCAGCGCCGCAGCCGCGTGGGTCAACGTGTAGAGCACGCCGCGCAGCGGCAGCACGCCGAATCCGACCAGCAGCAAAGGCTTGCGTCCCCGCGTCGCCGCGCGTTTGCCGATCCACGCCGCCATCACCGCGATCACCAGCTGCGTGACGATGATGCACGCGCTCATGAACGGCGCCGCCTCGCGCGGCTTCCCTTTCGCCAGCATCTCGCCCAGCTCGGGCAGCATCGCCGCGTTCGCCAGGTGAAAAAGAAACGCGGCGCCGAGAAACGCCAACAGCACGCGGT
>Ga0206966_1092_pt1 | contig 28166 bp, 22 predicted proteins | sample Alteio_BWOrgHeat_23_FD_152970 | JGI IMG/M metagenome (GOLD analysis project Ga0206966, IMG submission 152970) | Enriched cells from forest soil in Barre Woods Harvard Forest LTER site, Petersham, Massachusetts, United States -... | ecosystem: Environmental > Terrestrial > Soil > Temperate forest >...
CGCCACCGTCATCCTGAGCGAAAGGCGCGAGAAGCGTGAAGCTTGCCCAGTCGCGTCCGTTGTTGGGGAGATTCGCGATTTGATCCGCGCGGATCACCGTGGATGCTTCTGCCGAACTCCGCTCTGCAGGAGCTGCGGTAGCATTGACTTCGACCTTTTCTGCAATCGCACCAACCGCCAGCGGAACATCCAAGGTGCGGGTCTGGCCGACTTGCAATATCACTTCGTCAATGACGTGAGTTTTGAAACCGGCATCGGTAACGGTCACGCTATAGCGGCCGACCGCCAAACCGGGAAAGCGATAATAGCCTTTCGAATTGGTTCGCCGTTCCTCAGTGAGGCCAGTGTCAGAAGCGACAATTTTCACGTTGGCCCCGACAATTGTCGCTCCGCTTGGATCGGTCACAGTGCCTTCGAGTACCGCACGATCAATTTGTGCCACCGCGGTCACGCTGGTGATGGCTGATAGAACCACACCCAGAAGGGCCCATCGAACTATTGAGAAGCGGGATGTTGACCGGGGTGAATCGCTTAGCCTCATAAGAACTCCTGTTCAGTTTCAAGACCGTTCTCCCCGCCGAATGAGTTTGCGGAAACGGGCAGGCACACAACTCAGTGTCTAGAATCTGCTTGTTTGGGTAAAACGCGATGCTATGCACGACGTGTGACAGGAATGTGAATGGAAGATGAATCCTTTGTTAAAGGAGCGTCAGCACTCAACGACGAAAGTGGGGCGGACAAACCCGTCCGCCTCACCCTGATAAGCCCTCTTACTTCTCATGCTGCAAATCCCAGCGAAAGCCAAAAGTGTATGTCGGCCTGTAATACTCACGCTGGATAAAGAATTGAGGACTGCCCTGATAGAAACCGAAGACCGCGTTGTTCAGATTCAGGTCCGAGACAATCGCGGTGAACCCTTTTCCGAGGTAGTAACTGCCCTGCGCGTCAACCTGAAAATGCGAGAAGAGGTATTGGTCGCCAAAGGGTCCTTTGACTCCTCCAGCCGAACCCTGTGTGAAGAAATAGGCGAAGATGTTCGGCCCGTTGTAAGCCAGTCCCGTGCGCAACGAGAGACGGCGCCGATCATAGGTCGGACTGATGTTCCAGGTGTTCGGGGCCTGACGCAGGAGCGCCGGGCTGTCGGTTCGATTCCCCGGGTTTACGTTGTTGGCACGCGAGGTGGCGTAGCTGTAGTTTGCCAAAACGCCAAGCCCGCTCAAAAAGCTCGGCAGATAGGTGAAGTGCTGCTGAAAGCCGAACTCGACACCTGTGATGTGAGCGGTGCCGGAGTTCCTGGCCTGGCTGACAAAGTCAGGTTGCGACGGAGGATTCGGTGCGTTCAAGATGGTGACGATGGGATCGCTCAAGCTCTTGTAGAAAAAGCCCGCCTGGATCAAGCCCAGCGGATGTAGAAACCGCTCATAGAGAACGTCGAAATTGTTCGCATGCTCCGGCTTGAGGGCTGGGTTGCCTATCGTCAATGTGGGCGGCGTAGTCGAATTATCTAGGCTGGTGGCAGTGGTCAGAAAAACTGGATCGGGACGGGAAAGTCCCCGGGCATAGACGAACCGCAGGGCCGAGTTGTTCTGGCTGTCGAGACGAGCGCGCAACGAGACACTGGGTAAAACATCAACATACGAGCCCTGCCCTGGCACCGACAACGTTCCGGCGGTGCTGTCAAAACTGACGGAACGATCCTGGGTCCCCTCAAAGCGCACGCCGGCGACGACGCGGAATCGGTTGAAATCCAGACTGTTCATTACATAACCCGAGAACACTCGTTCGACCAAGTCAAAATTGTTGGAGTTCGGATAGTTCCCCGTACTAATGGTGAACTGGTCCGGGTGGGCAGCATAGTAGGCATTGACGGCTTCCCAGCTGATCCCCGGCCCGTACTGGTAATGACCGCCATAGTAGTTGGAGTTATGGAAGTTGGTGACGAACAACGAAGCGGGAATGGCGGTTACATCATTGGGCGTATAGTCAATTTCGTAAGAGTCATCGAATTTGTGAGCGTTCCGAACGTAGAAGCCGGCCTCCAACGTGCTAGGGTGGGAAGCAATGTGATAGTTTTTGGCGACCGACACCGTGCCTTCCAGGTTGAGCTGTGCGGTCTTCCCGTGGTCCGACTGCTGGATCTGGTTCAGCTTTAAGTTCGCTGGGTTATAGGCTTCGCTGAAGCACGCCGGAGAGAACTGCGGGAGATACGGATTGGTCGTGGCGTTCGCATCATATTGACAGTTGCTGGTGGGCTGATTGGGCGGGTTCGGGCTCGTGCCGGTCGGGTAGTAATTAAAGATGGTATGCGACTCGCCGCCACCAATTGGGTTCTGCATGCGAGCACGACCCGCTGCCAATTGCCAGTTCACTAAGGTCGTTCCAAACACATGGTTGCCCCCGACCGACAGGCTGGCCACCTGAAAGTCCGGATTGCGGATCTCAGTAGTGAACTGCGGGACACAAGGTGTCGGGCTGCCTGCACAGATGCTCGAGTCGTTATTTGTATTTAGTATGTACTCGAAGCGGTGACCATAGTCTTTGAAGTCGGAGTAGAGAATGTGAGCGTAAAGGTTCGAGTTTTCGGAAAGCTTGTAATCCGCACTGCCGCCGAAGCCATAGCGCTTCCGATCGTATAAATACTGGCGGATTGCGATCTGCGAGATACTGTAAACGACCGGGCCGCTTGACGTTAGTGAATCGGGAACCGGTTCAATATCATCGATGCCTCGGCCATTATAGTCGTACGAGCCGCTAACCACGACGCCTAAGCGCTTCTGAGCGCCGAAGAGCTTGCCTGCGGTTCCACCGAAATCATAAACCGAACGAGTGTTGGCAATAGGGGTAAACCCTCCCGCCCCGTTGAAGGAAAGGATGGACCGATCTCCGGCTTTCTTGGTCACCAGGTTCACCGATCCGCCGATGGCGTCACCGTTCTGGTTGGCCTGCAGCGTCTTGTTGATCTGTACCGACTCAACCAAGTCCGATGGGATGACGTCCAGCTTCACCTGGCGAACCCCGCCTTCTGGCGAAGGTACTTCCACACCGTCAATAGTCAGGTTGGCAAGCCTAGGTTCCGTACCCCGAATCTGAACATACTTGCCTTCGCCCTCATCTCGCTCCAGCGTAACCCCGGGCAAGCGGCCAACCGCATCCGCCACATTCGCGTTGGGCAGGCTGGTAATTACTTCTGTCGGCAGCACGTTGAGAATATTATCCGCAGTTCGTATCTCGTTGACGGACTCAGCTTCGCCATGGGCGCGTTCCGCAGTCACAATGACGCTCTCGTTCGCGGAAGCTACGTTGAGGACCGCATCCAAGTGTACCGTTTGCCCGGCAGCCACGGTAACGGACGTTTGGAACGGCGAAAATCCTACGTACGAGACCATCACTGTATAACTGCCGGGCACAAGGTTGGAAATCGTAAACTGACCCTGACCATCTGAAACGGCCGTTGGGCCTTTTTGCTGCACTTCCACGCTTGCACCGGGCAAAATCGCTCCGCTCGTATCTGTGACTGAACCGCTTATCTTGCCGGTAGGTTGCTGGGCGTGAACCGGCCTCAGCACCACCATCGTCATTACCAGAAACAACAGTGTGCACGGAGTTTTTCGCATAATTTCAAACCTCGCCCTAGATTTATTTGTCGAAGAGACGACAATCTCGCTGCAAGGAGGGGAAGGGGAATGATTACGCCCGATTTGTTGCGGGGTTGTGACAACCATATGAATGTTCGATGAATAGAAACTCAGACATCTTCAGCTTGTCTTCAGGTTGAGTATGTAAATGTCGCAATTGTTGCGGAGCCTTTGGAGGGGATCCGCGACTGGCGGTTTTCATGAGACAAGTGTGTTCGAAGTTCGACGTGTGTCCAGAAGGAGACCATTCATGATTGTCTTCAGAATGTGCTGGATTGGGTCTATTTCTCTGCTGTTGTTGACTGCGGGCGCCTGGGCCCAAGAAAAGAAGATCCCGCGCTCCGCCCTACCACCGGCCGTTGAGAAAACAGTACAGGCGCAGAGTCAGGGAGCAGTCATTCGTGGCTTCGCTCAAGAGACGGAAGCTGGTCAGCCACTATATGAAGCCGAGCTAAGAGTCAACGGTCACAGCAAAGACGTGACCATGGACACAACCGGAGCCATCGTCGAAGTCGAAGAAGAAGTTGCTCAGGACTTTCTTCCTGCCAGCGTGAAAGCCGGGCTCCAGGCCAAAGCGGGCAAGGGCAAACTAGTCAAGGTTGAATCTCTTACCAAACATGACAAACTTGTTGCCTACGAGGCCCAAGTGCTTACCAGCGGGAAGAAATCCGAAGTTCAGGTCGGCCCTGACGGCAACCCCCTCGACCACGAAGAGTAAGAACAGATCAACCTGGCGGTCTCAACCTTGCCGGTGCCGGATAAAATCACTCCTGTAAACTAGTCCTGTCGACCGGCTACTCTCTCTACCCGCCCGGGTGGCGAAACTGGCAGACGCACGGGACTTAAAATCCCGGGTCCCGAAAGGGACGTACCGGTTCAATTCCGGTCCCGGGCACCACATACTTCTCTGTTGCCGGCCGTGTTTCCAAACAGGACTGGCAGCGAAACGCAGCCAGCGACTAAAAGTTGGCTCTCACTTTTTGCGCACAGACCGCGCAAAAATGGGACACCCGATTTTAAGCCGCTGTGCGCATCGCATTCTCCACACTGCAGTTGACCTCCTCTAACCACGGCCTACCATAGCGGCGAACGGTGGCGCGTCCCTCGCCTTCGCTGCCAAAGAGTCAGTCTGCGAACTGGCTCTTGCGAAGCTAGAACTCAATTCCCGTAACGAGGAATATCCGCTCTTGAGTATCAGCGCCGAATGGCAAGGTCGTGTTTCCGGTCTTGTCACCCGACGTGAATCCGCCCTGCATTCCTCCAGAATGCCCTTGACCGCCGCCACTGCTTTGAGCAACGGCAAGACCGGTCGGCTGGGTTGGATCAAAATACACTGCGACTGCCCAGTTATGTTCGTTGTCAATATTCGGTGACGTAAACGTGTCAGTATCAACAAGAAACATATTCTTTAGGCTTGTGCCTGATGGAATCGTGATACTACATGGACAAGTTGATCCTCCAATCTTCAACGGGGTAGTTGCAGAAATAGCAGCGCCTGAAATGAATGCAGTGTTTTCTGGTAGTTCCCACAACACTACGTTGTCTATCTTAGCCGTCCCCCCAGCCGCAGGACCGGTAAACGCCAGTTCCATTGTTTCGGGTTTGCATAGAAATCAACGATCTCAAGCGTTCCTCAATCCGCTAAAATGGGCGGTTCACGCCGCTGTTAGAATGCTTCCTAGACGTCATCAGTCAGGATGTTGATTGTCTCCACCAATTAAAGATAAGGCCAAGCCTGCGGCCGACCGGCGTTTTCCGCAATGGGACCTTGTTATCGTTGTCGTCGTGATGCTGCTAGTTGTTGTCATTCGCTGGCACCTGCGCAACATGCCACTTGAGCGGGATGAAGGCGAGTACGCATACGCCGGGCAGCTCATCCTGCAAGGGGTCCCGCCGTACCAGATCGCCTACAATCTAAAGCTGCCAGGAACGTATGCCACATACGCAGTAATCATGGGGGTTTTTGGTCAGACGGCGGCGGGCATTCGTATTGGCCTGTTGCAAACGAATGCGCTCACGATTTTGCTGGTGTATGCATTGGGCAAGCGACTGTCGGGAGCGCTTGCAGGCGTGGTAGCAGGGGCAAGCTATGCGTTGCTCTCTGTCGGGCCGTGGGTCAATGGACTCGCCGGGCACGCCACCCATTTTGTGGCGCTGACGGCTATGGCAGGACTCTGGCTCTTACTCAAGGCGATCGAGAAACAACGGGATTGGGAGATTTTCTATGCCGGTCTGCTCTTGGGATTGGCCTTCGTAATGAAACAGCCCGGGATAGCCTTCACGGTATTTGGCGGTCTGTATTTAGTAAAAAATTTATTAAAAACCAACGGCTGGAGCCGAGGGCAGTTGCGAGGATCCATTCGCGGACTGGCTTGGTTTGGCGCGGGTGCGATGCTCCCTTTCACACTCACCTGCCTTATGCTGTGGCGCATGGGAGTGTTTGCGAAATTCTGGTTCTGGACCTTTGCTTATGCATATCAATACGGGACCAATGTCACAGTGGCACAGGGTCGAGACTTTTTTGTCAGAAATTTCTTGAAGATTGTTTTATCCGCACCGGGACTGTGGATTTGTGCAGGGGTGGGGCTCACCGCATTTCTATGGAGCCGCAAGGCGCGGACACACGCGGATTTTCTTCTGGGGCTCTTATTTTTTTCTTGCGCTGCGGTTTCAGCGGGGCTCTACTTTCGCGGGCACTATTTCATCCTGATGCTGCCTGCGGTGTCGCTGCTGGCAGGGCTTGCGGTCAACTCCGCCACCGAGTTGCTCGATCGAGGTGGGCAAAGCAAAGTGACGCATTGCCTCCCGGTGGCGGTATTCGCGGGAGCTTTTGTGCTCTCCTTGTTGCAGCAGACGTATTTCTTTTTTCAAGCGGATCCAGTTTCGGCCAGTCGGTTCGTATATCCCGCAGATCCTTTTCCAGAAGCAGCGGAGATTGGCAACTACCTCCGCCAGCACTCATCGTCGTCGGCGCGTGTCGCGGTTCTGGGATCGGAGCCGGAAATTCTGTTCTATTCGCGCCGCCGTTCAGCCACCGGATACCTCTACGGCTACGGCCTGACGGAGGAGCAGAAATATGCTGCCACGATGCAGCAAGAAGCAATCGCGGAAATCGAAGCGGCGCGGCCAGAATTTCTGGTCTTTGTCCGGGACTGGGTGGTTTTGCCGATGTCTGAGAAGACCATCTTTGACTGGTCTGAGAAATACATCGCAAATTACTACGAACTGGTGGGGGTAATGCGGGTGAACGACGGCCTCCAACTACGGACGGAGGATGCGATCTCGAAGCAACCGAGAGATTTAACCGGGGCCTCATTTGTATTTCGGCGCAGGACACCCTGATGCATATCCCTCAAACCCATTGACCTCCTCGAGCCGTCGGCCTAGCATTGCGGCGAAGGTGGCGCGTCCCCCATGGTCGGCAAGACGGTCTCGCACTATCGCATCCTGAGCAAGCTCGGTGGCGGAGGCATGGGTGTGGTCTATGAGGCGGAGGATGTTCGCCTCGGCCGGCATGTGGCCCTGAAGTTCGTTCCGGACAGTTTTCTGGGCGACCGCAAAGCTTTAGATCGCTTCGAACGCGAGGCCAGAGCCGCCTCTCGCCTGAACCATCCTAACGTCTGCACTATCCACGAAATTGACGATAACGGCGGCCATCCTTTCATAGTGATGGAGAAGCTGGAAGGCGAGAGCCTGAAGCAGCGTATCCATGGAAAACCAGTGGCGTTGGATGAGCTGCTCGACATTGCGGTGCAAGTGGCGGAGGCGCTGGAGGCGTTCCACGCTAAGGGCATTATTCATCGCGACATCAAACCGGCAAATCTGTTTCTGACCAGCACGGGCCAAGTCAAGATTCTGGATTTTGGCCTGGCCAAGCTTTCACGTGATGAGGGCGTGGCTGCCAGCGATGACACTCCGTATGAAGACTCGCTGACGGCCGTGGGTGTGGTGCCAGGGACGGCGGTTTACATGTCTCCGGAACAGGCGCGGAGCGAGGAGCTGGATCCGCGCACCGACCTGTTTTCATTTGGCGTGGTGCTCTATGAAATGGCGACTGGGAAGAAGCCATTTCAAGGCGCGAATGTGGTCACGACCCTGGATGCGATGTTGCATCAGAAACCGGCTTCGCCGCGCAGCATTAATCCAGCACTGCCAGCGGCGCTTGAGGGCATTATCGGCAAGGCGATGGAAAAAGACCGCGACAAGCGGTATACCGGCGCCACGCCGATGAAGACCGACCTGCAGCGGATGAAGCGGGGAACGGAATCAGGGACGCCGAAGACCCATGATCGTGAAGCTCCGTTGCGCTTGGCCACGAATACGTTTCAGACGTCGAGTGTGTGGCAAAAGTATCTGCTGCTGGGCATGAGCGGGCTTTTACTGGCTGTACTAGCTGCTGTGGGAGCGTGGTGGTTTAAGCAACGGAGCGCGACGGTCCGAGCGGGCGGAAACGCCATCGCGGTACTCCCCCTGCAAAACATGAACGGTGACTTCAGCGTGGATTATCTACGCTTCGCTTTGGCGGATGAAATATCGAATGTGCTAATTCATAGCCGGACGTTGGATGTACGTCCGTCGGGAGTGACCAGGAAATTCGTGAGTGCGGACGTAGATCCGCAGCAGGTGGGACGTGAATTGCATGTGGGAAACATACTGACGGGGCATTTTTTGCGGCAAGGGAACCACCTTCTGGTAACACTTGAAGCCACGGAAACTAAGGACAACCGGCTGTTATGGCAGACGAATTTCACGTCGTCCAGTGAGGACCTGATCGCTTTGCAGGGAGAGCTTGCTAATCAGGTGCGACAGGGATTGTTGCCGGTGCTAGGGGCGGACAACAGTTTTGCTGATACCGGAACGCGGCCGAAAAGCCAGGAGGCCTACGATCTGTATTTGCACAGCCTGGCACTGCCCCATGACGCGGGCCCTAATAAGGATGCGATTGCAGTGCTGGAGCATGTGGTGCAAACCGATCCGAACTACGCGCCAGCGTGGGAGGAGCTGGGGCTGCGTTGTTACTATGACGCGGACTACTCCAATGGCGGGGAGGCGATGTTCCAGCGGTCGAATAGAGCGTCGGAACGGGCGCTGGCGCTTGATCCCAACCGTACAGTGGCGGCGGCCCAGTTGATTACCAACCGGGTGGAGCGAGGCGAGCTCGCCAAGGCCTATGTCGCCGCTCAAGAGTTAGTGAAAAACCGTCCGCAGATAGGGCAGGCGCATTTCACCCTGGCGTATGTTCTCCGCTATGCGGGACTGCAAGAAGAGTCGGCGAAGGAATGCAATACGGCGATCGAATTGTCGCCGGGGAATTACTTGTTCCGCTCGTGCGCGTGGACATTCATGGAACTAGGTCAGACGCCGCGGGCGCTGGATTTTGTGAATCTTGATGCGGGCTCGGAGTGGGCCGAGTACGTGATGCCTTCCATCCAGATCCGGGAAGGGAAACTGGTGGAGGCACGAGAGAGTGTCAAGAAGATTGCGAGCAATCCGCGTTATCATCGCGACCTGATGGAGGCGTGTCTGGGTATGAGGCCGGCCTCTGAATTGGACAAGATCACGGCTGATTCCGAGGCTTCAGTGCTGGCCGAACCTGATCCCGAGCCCTGGTATTATGAGGGAACGATCATGGCGTTTTGCGGGAAGCCGGACCGGGCCTTGCATATGTTGAAAGCGGCGGTGGAACAGAACTACTGCGCGTATTCAGCGCTACTGGCTGATCCGTTGCTAGCAGGCCTGCGCAGCAACAAGGATTTTGACACCGTGCTGACGGCTGCCCATCAGTGTCAGGAAAGCGTCGGCAACCCACAGTGAAAAATCAAGGATCAATTCAATCGAGAACTTCCGGTCATTGTTCAAACGCGGTCTGTTGGAATCATTTCCGAGAAGCACCTTGACCGCTATCTCGATGAGCTCTGCTACCGATTCGACGGGCGCAAGGAAGGCTGACTATTCAGCAGATATTACGGGATCTGGTCAACGGAAAGACCCTTACTTTTTAGCAACTCACGAAAGAGGCAGCTTAGTCAAAAGTATGCTGCTGGGTTCTCGATAATCCTGCCCACGTTTTCTAGCTGCAAGACCAACTGTTGATAAGCATCCCCTATCTCTCCGGTCACCTTAAAGTGCCTGCCGTGCGCGGTGACTACGGTGTCTATTCGTCCCGCATCAGTTACGAGAAGGAATGCGCTAGATGCACGTTTAGAATAATTCGTTAACACTGCATCTGTCTCCGCGCTCCACGCTCTAGCAGCGTCGATCCAGGGTTTGAGAATCTGTGGATTACAAATCATCGGATCGAGGACGGTCGTTTGGATGCGCTGCCCCTTACTCTTGAGTTTCGATAGTTCCAATATCCTTTCACTGAGAAATGCACGGCGCTTGCTGTCTCTCCGCGAGCGTATCTCGCTCATGATGATTTCATAAAGAATAAGCAGTACGACCAATATTTCAACAGCTAACATTACCCAGTCAAAGCGCCTGACGCCCTCAGTTACCATGCGCCTGATTGTAATAGTCATGAATGCGGCGGTGGTTGCAAAATAGATGGCGACGCGGAGTTCTTGACAGGGGATTCCCTCTGGGTTAATGTGCCCCTTGAGGGACGCAACAATCTCCGGCTGGCACCGGAGCGATCTTCAGTACATTCCTTCCAACATCTTGCTTTGGGCCAATCCAGGGATACGAGGAGATTCGCCCATGGGCCAAGTCGCCAGCATCAAGCAATCCTCATCCTAATGGGCAGTGCAAATCGGTTGATGAATGCCTCGATAATATTGTCTCCGAGATACTTCGAGGGAGGCCACGAAACGGCAGAACCGTTGCTCGGCCAAACTTGAATCGTCGCAGGACTCCACTGGTCATGTGGGCTGAGGACAGGCAACGTGGCAGATCGGCGATGTACGTACTTCCATCGGGGTGCGTGGAGTTGAAGCACAAGATGTCCAACAACGTATGTGAAGCTATAAAACTCGATGCCGTAGAGGGGGCTAGGCTCATTCGGAGTAAGAATGGCATTGCTGCATCGTCCACTATAACGCTGAGCCCCTTGGTACGCGGCAATCCATATTTGCACCTCGGGCGGAATCGCAAGCGACACTCTAAACTGCTCCCGCACAGCTCTGGTAAAGAATGGATTTTCTTTCTTGATGGCGTGATCTGCAACAATGGCCTTCAAAAAAGTAAACGCCGCAAGAAGCGCAGGATCTCTAACTGAGATATAAAGAGGGTCGTCGTTAACGATGGCATCATGGAAATGCTCTTTGACTCTGCCAGTGAGATCGCTCATCCATGTGTGGTTGCATTTCTCGCACACGGCTGGCAGCTTTTCCTTGAGAATGGCCGCTTCGTATTCTCTAAATGGATCAGCACTAGAGAGTCTTTGTTTGACGCGGAATTTAGTAGTCGGAAGCGCCCTGTTTAGCCAGTCATCCCAGATGTGTTCACCGCCGCGCTTAACCGTTTCGGCAGGGCAAAATGCACAAAGCTTCATGCTGCCAGCCTAGCAAAATCCTCTGTATCCAGTAAATAATACCGCTATCTTTTTTGACAGCAAGCAGTCGAAAACATAGCTTAGAACCAGTCTGCAAACACGGCCACATCTGTTCGCGAAGTACAATCTTTATCTATGACAAATGACGGCGAGGTAGCCGGATATAAGAAATTTAGGCCTGGCGTTGACTGGGGTCGCTGGATCATTGTTCTCGTTCTATTGCTGGCGGTGGTCTCGTGCGCACAAGTCACACCGAAACCAGAGAGCTCCGCAAGTCCTGTGGGCACAGGACCATTGCCCCAAGATATCGGCACGGCTGGCTTGCAAGAGATGTTATTGCGGCTCCACACTACGGCTCGCCTGATGCAAACTGTGGCGCATCCAGATGACGAAGATGGAGGAATGCTGACGCTGGAATCTCGCGGCAAGGGCGCGACCACCTTACTGCTGACGCTGAATCGCGGTGAGGGCGGGCAGAACAAAATTGGCAGCAATCTGTTTGACGTACTGGGCGTGTTGCGCACGCTGGAACTGCTGGGAGCGGACCGCTACTACGGAGTGGAACAGAGGTTTACGCGGGTCGCCGATTTCGGTTTCTCCAAGAATGCGGACGAAACTTTCCAGAAGTGGCAAGGGCATGATATCGCACTCGGCGATATGGTACGTGTGATCCGCACGTTCCGACCGGAAGTGCTGGTTGCACGTTTCTCCGGAACCGAGCGCGATGGGCATGGACATCATCAGGCGTCGTCGATACTTGCTCGCGAGGCCTTTCGTGCCGCTGCTGATCCGAAGCGTTTTCCTGAGCAGATTAAGGAAGGGCTGTTGCCCTGGCAGGCGAAGAAATTTTACATCGGAAATGTGTGCGGGTTTGGAGTACAAACCTGTCCAGCGGAGAACTACACCGTCAAACTAAATACTGGAGAAGTGAACTCGCGGTTGGGCATGTCTTATATACAGTTCGCGCTGTTGGGTCTGCGACACCAGCTTTCCCAAGGAGTGGGAGGCTTCTCGGTGGACCCGGGCCCACGTTACACATTTTATAAACTGGCGGACTCAGTGTTGCCGTCGGCCGCAGGGCCGGATGGACACGAGCAGGATTTCTTCGACGGGATAGACACCAGTTTACCGGGGCTGGCGACGCGATTGGGAGCGGAAGAGGCAAAGGTACCGTTTCTGCAGTCCGCGTTAGAGGAAATTGCCGCAGAGATCGAGAACGCCGCTCGAAACGGTGCAAAGATTCCTGGTGAAGCCGCGGGGCCTCTTTTCAGTGCTTCAACGAAGCTGGCTACACTCATCACTCGAGTAGAGAGCAGCGGGCTTACTCCAGTGCTAAAGGCAGACTTGCTCGAGGTGCTTTGCGAGAAGCTGCAGCAGGCGCAAACAGCAGTCAATCTGGCCATGAACGTGGAGATGACAGCGACGGTCGCACCTCCGGGGGGTACGGGTACAACGATTCCAAAAGAAGAAGAGGCGCTTACCGTCGTCTCACCCGGACAGAAATTCATGGTGCGGGTGAAGTTTCACAATGGCTCAAAATACACATTGGTGCTGGACCGGGTGGGACTCGGCGCTCCCCAAGGATGGGCAAAACAGATTGATGAGGATATTGCTCTGCCGGTTCCTCCGGGCGAAGACCGGTATGCAAACTTCGTGGTGCGGATTCCTGCGGATGCAGCCAGAGCTGGAGTTTACACCCGCCCGTACTGGCATCGCACCGACCCCGAAACAGATAGCATCAATATTATTGACGATGCGAAATATTTGACTTTGCCCTTTCCTCCGCCGCCGTTCCATGCTGGCGCTGAATACCATATTGATCGTAAAGAACTGCTGATCCAGGGGCAGAGCTTCCCATCGGGGAAGCTGGGGGCGCAGGTGTCTTCTGATGTTGTTGTACCGTTCTTGGATGATAAAGGAACGGAGCAACAACGGCCCCTAGCAGTGGCTCCGGCCTTCTCCGTCATGCTGGAGCCGGGACAGCAGGTGATTCGCACACAAGGGGACTCGGCTTGCCTGGTACGGATTGGGGTTTCGACCAACTTATCGGGGGCGATGCACGGAACGCTTCATCTGGAGATTCCTTCCGGCTGGAAGGTTGAACCCGCGCAGTTGCCGGCTGACTTTCATGCTCGTGGCGAAAAACAGAATTTCGAGTTCACCGTATTTCCGGCAAGCTTGAAGGAAGGGCGGGCGCAGGTACGCGCAGTATTCGAGTCTGGCGGAGTGAGCTACCGCGAGGGTCACAGTCTGGTGACCCGCGAAGATCTCGGCAGCTTTTACTACTACCAGCCTGCGGTGCAGCGAATCAGTATTGTGGACGTGAAAGTCCCGCAGGACTTAAAGGTCGCCTACATCATGGGTGCGGGTGACGATATTCCCACGGTGCTGAAGCAGATTGGAATGAACGTTACTCTGCTCCCTGCCGACAAACTTGCGTCTGCCGGCCTGAGTCAGTACCAAACGATTGTGCTGGGGATCCGGGCTTACGACACACAGAAAGCGGTTGCGGTAAATAACAAGAAACTCTTGGACTTTGCTTCTGCGGGAGGGACATTGGTGGTGCAGTATGAAACTGGCGTAGCTGACTTCAACAACGGGAAGTACACACCCTATCCTGCACAACTCAGCCGGGCGCGTGTTTCTGTAGAGGAAACTCCCGTGCAGATTCTGGCCCTGGATGACGGCGTGTTTCACTATCCCAATCAAATCGTGGTGCATGATTTCGACCGATGGGTGCAGGAGCGGGGCTTGTACTTCATGGACAAGTGGGACGATCATTTCAAGCCACTGCTGGCTTGTCATGATCCGGGAGAGTCGGAGCAGCAAGGGGGATTGTTGCGGGCGCAGTATGGCAAGGGAGTTTACATTTATACGGGCTACGCTTTCTTCCGGCAATTGCCAGCAGGGGTTCCGGGCGCAGTCCGGTTGTATGTGAACTTACTTAGCGCGGGACATTGAGGTGGTCATTGAGAGTTTGGCGAAGGTTCGGATCCCTCAGGGACTAAACCACATTTTGTTGGTCCGGAACGGGACGGCTAAAGCCGTACCCTTTCAAGAATCGTTTCAGCGATAGGTTGTAAATAAGCGTCGGCGCGGCTGAAGCCGCACCCTTTCAAAACAAGCCTTAAGCTTTCCAGCAAAAGACGACGCGCGTTTCACGATTTAGCCGGTGGACTCCGGCACTACACAATGTCATCCTCACAACAGCACAATGAGAGTTCGCCGTCCTTGGTCCGCGGAGTCGGACTGGGGAGCGCCACCGCGCTCAACATGATTGACATGATCGGCGTGGGGCCGTTCATCACCATCCCGCTGATCGTGAGCGCGATGGGCGGGCCGCAGGCCATGCTGGGCTGGATTCTAGGCGCGATCTTCGCCATGTGCGACGGCCTGGTGTGGGCGGAACTAGGGGCAGCCATGCCACGGTCGGGTGGATCCTACAGTTACCTGCGCGAGATCTATGGATCCAACCGCCTCGGACGGTTAATTTCGTTTTTGTTTATCTGGCAACTTTCCTTCAGCGCACCGCTCTCGATTGCGTCGGGAGCGATCGGGCTGGCAGCCTATGCTTCGTACTTCTGGCCCGAGCTGCAAACCCAGCAACTGGCGCGCTCTTGGAGCGTCCCGGTACCGTTGCTGGGAAGACTGCATATGCACTGGGTGGTCTCGGGGGCAACATTTGTCGCGATCACTGTCGTTGTGCTGGCGACGATACTCCTTTATCGCAAAATCACTAGCATTGGGTGGATCTCGAAGCTGTTGCTGGTGGGCGTGGTCGGCACGATGGGTTGGGTGATCGTTTCCGGACTGGGCCACTTCGACGCAGCGCGCGCTTTCAGTTTCCCACCGGGAGCATTCAGCCTGTCCCGAAACTTCTTCCTCGGGCTGGGCTCGGCCATGTTGATTGCAACCTACGACTATTGGGGATATTACAACGTTGCCTTCCTTGGCGATGAGGTCAAAGAGCCGGGAAAGACGATTCCGCGGGCCATTCTGCTATCCATTTTTCTGGTGGGCTGTCTATACGTCATTATGAACCTCAGTATTCTGGGCGTCGTGCCGTGGCAGGAGATGCAGGCGGGCTCCAACAACAACGGATTGTATGTAGTGTCTATCTTCATGCGGAAGATTTACGGAAATTGGGCGGCAAAACTGGTGACAGGGTTGGTGATGTGGACCGCTTTTGCCTCGGTATTTTCGCTGATGCTGGGATACTCGCGAGTGCCGTACGCGGCCGCTCTCGACGGAAACTACTTCAAGGCGTTTTCGCGAGTGCATGCGGAGGGCCGCTTTCCGCATGTGTCTTTGCTCGCACTGGCAGCAGTTGCGATTTTATTTTGTTTTCTCTCACTGGCCGATGTGATTGCGGGATTAGTGGTGATTCGCATCACCCTGCAGTTTCTGGTGCAGGCCATTGGCTTGATTGTGTTGCGGATACGCCGTCCGGATATGCTGCGACCGTTCCGCATGTGGCTTTATCCGCTGCCAGCGTTGGCCGCTTCGCTAGGGTTTCTGTTCATTCTTGTTTCTCGCACTAATTCGCTGAGTCAGATTCGTTATGCCGCTTTGGTGCTGGTTAGCGGCGTGGGTATTTATTTGGTGCGCTCATGGCGGCGCGGAGAATGGCCGTTCGCAGAGTTGGACCGGGGGCCCCAGTAGAACGTGACCATGGCAGAGGCCGTCAAGACCCCCGCTCCATCGAATTTACCGACGACGGCGAGTGCGGCCGCATGGGCGCCGCTGCGCGAGCCTTTATTCCGATCGCTGTGGATCGCCGCCGTAATCTCCTACACCGGGACCTGGATGCAGAATGTGGGTGCCGGCTGGCTGATGACGCAGCTCACCATGTCTCCGCTGATGGTAAGCCTGGTGCAGGCGGCGAGCACACTGCCAGTTTTTCTAGTCATCCTTCCGGCCGGCGCGCTGGCGGACATGGTGGACCGGCGGAGATTCCTTCTGATCACCCAAGGATGGATGGTGGTGGCGGCGGTATTACTGGGCGTGTTCACGCTGCTGGGATACACGACGCCGTGGATTTTACTTTTGTTTACATTTTTGCTGGGCCTGGGCGCGGTCATGAACGATCCAGCGTGGCAGGCCATCACTCCTGAGATTGTTTCTCCACGCGGGCACGCGGCAGCCGTGGCTTTGAACTCAGTGGGGTTCAACGTGGCCCGCGCAGTGGGACCGGCGCTGGGTGGAATCGTAATCGCGATCGCGGGTTCAGGGATGGCTTTCCTGCTGAATGCAGCGTCGTTTTTTGGAGTCATCTTTTTCTTGTATCGCTGGAAGCGGCCTCAACATGAGCAGGTCGAAACTGGGCGAGTGAGAGATGCCATCCTTGTCGGTTTGCGTTACGTGGGCAGCGCCCCGCTGGTACGTTGCGTCTTGATCCGCACGGGTGCATTCAGCCTGGCGGCAAGCTCGTTGTTGGCCTTGCTGCCGATCATTGCCAGCCCGCATGGCGCTACCGGCTTTGGATTGCTGCTCGGCTCATTCGGGCTAGGCGCCTTGGCGGGTGCAGCGGTACTACCTCGCCTGCGTAGTCAATTCTCGGTGGATGGAGTGGTCTCGGTTGCCATCGTGGTTTTCGCCGTGATGACTTTTGCCGCAGGACATGCGAAAAACTTTGGCTGGCTGGAGCTGATTTTGTTCACTAGCGGGATGGCGTGGATTGCGATTCTAGCGTGCCTCAACGTTGCTGCGCAAACTATGTCACCTTCGTTTCTGCGGGCGCGGGCGCTCTCTTTATACTTATTGGTGCTACAGGGCGGCATGGCGATCGGCAGTGCGGTCTGGGGCGCTCTAGCCAGCCGCTGGGGAATCCCTACCGCACTACTTTTTTCTGCGGTTGCTCTGCTCGCTGGGCTGGTGAGTGTGCGACGTTATCCGCTGACCTTGCAAGAGTTGCAGTACGCTCCTTCCGTGGTGCGAGACTAAATCCTTTCCCGCGTTCTACAATGCCACGATTCCCTTTCAAGGAGATTTCTCGTGCATAAAATAAATTTTCTGTTTTCTTTTCTGCTTTTGATGGCTTGTAGTGGTCTGGCTTTGGGACAAGACACGAAAGCGGCAGGATCTCCCACAATTGCTCAAGTGATGAACCGCGGTGTCTTCAGCGTGGAGGGAGAATTCGTTCCGGCTGCCGAGGCCATGCCAGAAGACAAGTATTCGTTCGCGCCTGCCAGTGGAGAATTCAACGGCGTGCGCACCTTTGCTCAAGAGGTGAAGCACGTGGCCGCGGTCAATTATCTGGTGGGGGCATCCATTCTGGAGGAAAAGCCGCCCGTGAATCTGGGCAGTGAGAACGGGCCGGATTCGGTGAAAACCAAGGCGGATGCGGTGAAGTTTTTGAAAGACTCGTTTGCTTATGTTCATAAGGCGATTTCGAGCATCAACAGTACAAACTTGCTAACGCCGATCAAGAGTCCTTTTGGTGAGGACAAGGTGACCCGCCTCGATCTGGCAACGTTGATCGTGGGGCATTGCTTTGATCACTACGGGCAGATGGTGGAGTATCTGCGGATGAATGGCGTTGTTCCTCCTGCTAGCCGATAGATTTCGAGAATGAACCTCTGGCCAACGGGTGCCCGACCTCCATTCTTTAAGCTAGCGCATGCGTTGTCTTGCGCCTCGTCCGGTGATCTCGGTGTGAATGAGTTCGGGATGGAGGCCCAGTGATCGTAGGTGGTCGCGGACTCTGGTGCGAATGCGAAATGAACTCACCTTGGGATCCAGAAAAATCAGCACCGAAGGACCAGCTCCACTTAACGCCATGCCGAGGACCCCGCGTGTGCCCGTCAATTTTTGTACGGCCGGCAATAGGGGGCACAAAGACGCGCGGTAAGGCTGATGGATGCGGTCTCCCAGAGCATCGGCCAGCAATTCTTTTCGCCCCTCAAGAAACGCTGTCAGCAGCAACATGGAATTCTGAATGTTGACAACTACGTCGGCGCGGGAATATTGATCCGGCAGCACCCGGCGGGCGGCTTCGGTGGAAAGGCTTTCCTCGGGAACGGCAAGCAGCAGCGGCCATCTCCCTTTTGGAGTGACGTGAGCAATTTGCGGTTCGCCACTAGCGGAGGTGCGCGCCACCGCTAAGCCGCCCATCCAGGCAGCAGCTGCGTTGTCGGGATGGTGTTCGCGGCGGGCGGCTTCCCCGACAATTTTCCGGTCGGACCAGCGTAGTCGTCCAAAATGCACCGCTAGTGCGATGCCGGCCAGCCTTGCCGCAGCTGAAGAACCACACCCCTTGCCAATTGGGATTTCATTTTCGATGCGAAGAGTTAGGGGTTGTTCCGGTTTGCCCACCGCGCGCAGCACTTCGCGATAGGTGGTCAAGATGAGGTGGTCTTTGATTCGTCCGCAGATATCGCGATCCCGGCCGCGGGAGGTGACGGAAAATTCGTTGGCGCGCTTGGCCTGGACTTTAAGAAACATAGAGAAAGCAAGGGCAGCAGCGTCAAACGCCGGGCCCAGATTTGCGGAGGTCGCAGGGAGGGTAATTTCCAGGGATTGCGGGTGCGGTCTTCTGTTAGTTCGAGTGGTCATAAGAAACGCGAGTAGTCTTATGCAGCCTGGAGACGTTGCAAGCAACTCTCTACATTTGCAGGTCTTTCAAGGCCCTAATCACAGCTTCCACAGTGGGTTCCAGGACGATAGGCGACCGCTGTTGGGCGGCAAGAGCCTTGGACGCTTCTTCGTTCCCAAACAGATCGCCGCGGTGGAATTTCATGGTAAAGTCGGGATCCTTGAGCACGTGTCCGGTCAAGATCAATACTACAGTCTCTCCTGATTTCACGAAGCCTTGCTTCACCAGCTTCTTCAAACCCGCGAGAGTCACGGCTGAAGCGGGTTCACAACCGATACCATCGCTGCCGATTTCCGCTTTGGCTAATGCCATCTCGGCTTCGCTCACTTGTTCGACCGTGCCGCCCGTCGCGTTTAACACAGCGACCGCTTTCCTCCATGATGCCGGATTTCCAATGCGAATGGCGCTGGCGGCGGTTTCCGCCTGCACCGTGATCAGATGCTTGCCGCCATTCTCCCGTATGATGCGGACCAGCGGGTTCGCTCCGGCGGCTTGAATAATAGAGAGCTTCGGTAAGGCTGAGATCAATCCCAGCTCCTTCATTTCCAAGAATGCCTTGCCCAGAGCAGAAGAGTTTCCCAGGTTACCTCCGGGAACAATCACGTGGTCAGGCGGCTGCCAATCGAATTGTTCGAGCAGCTCGATCGCAGCCGTCTTTTGGCCTTCGATGCGGTATGGATTCACCGAGTTCAGCAGGTAAACCGGCAACTGCCGCACGACTTCGTTCAACACACGCATGCAGCCATCGAAGTCAGTTTTTAACTGGCAAGTCAGGGCGCCGTAGTCCAGAGCCTGGGAGAGCTTGCTCCACGAAACCTTTCCCTCAGGGACCAGCACCAGACTGCGCATTCCGGCGCGCGCGGCATAGGCCGCCATCGAGGCCGAGGTGTTGCCGGTGGAGGCGCACGCCACCCAGCGAAATCCTTCTTGCTGCGCGATCGAGGCGGCCACGGTCATTCCCGTATCTTTGAATGACCCCGTAGGATTCATGCCCTGGTGCTTGGCGTAAAGCTTTTGCACTCCAGTAGAACGGGCGCAACGCGTCAGCTCATAAACGGGTGTGTTGGCTTCGTGTAGGGTGATGACCCGCTGCCAATCATGAAGAGCAGGCAGGAGTTCACGAAAGCGCCACACGCCGCTTTGGTCAAGGGGATCACGGGATGTTAGGCGTTTCTGCCATAGGGCCTTGAGCGCAGCCGGATCATGTTGGCCGGTGTACACGACTTCCAGCAGATCACCGCAACCAGTGCAGCGGAAGGTTTGGGCCGGCTTGAGACACACTTCGCGGCAGCCGATACAGCTCAGTTGCGACGTCGGCAAGGGGGTGGAGTTTGGTGAAGTGGGATTGGTCATTTGTGATGATGAGTGTGGCGATGAGGCGGTCCTGATCACTCAGTCATTTCGAGCGAATGATTTCCGTCCCGAGAGTAGCCTTCAATGTGCGAATGCCTTGACGCGTTCCTGGTTGTTCGCAACACCTTCGGGATCCTTCGACTTCGTAGCTGCAACGCTTTGCGCCGCAGCTACTTCGCTCAGGATGACAGATTTGCGTTACTTCTCGCCGCGCAGGTATTGGTCGGTCTTGTTGATCCAATCGGCGCGCGGCGGGCAAAATATGTCAAGATCCACGGTGTATTCCAAGGCTTCGGCTTTGTGTGGCATGTGCGGTGGGATGGCCAGAACCTCGCCAGCGCTCACCACAAGCACTTTACCGTCAATCCAGAACTTCAGCGCCCCTTCCAGGACATAGCTGATCTGCTCGTTATGATGACTGTGTTCGGGTACGATGCATCCTTTTTTCAGCAGGACACGCGCTAGCATCACGTCTTGTCCCACGACAAAATGACGTTGCAGCAAGGGGTTCAGGTCTTCAAGTTCGATCGCACCCCAAGAAACATGCCTCAACTTTGCTGTGTGGGGGCTCTGCTTGTGAGCTGTGGCTTTTCGTTTCGCCTTTACCGCTTTCTTGGTTTTATGCTCGGGTCTTGCCTTCGCCATTAGTGCACCTCTCCGTAATAAAGTGAAACCGCATTGTCATGTAAATAACCGTGGGCCATCTGCAAGGCCTGTGCCTCGCTAACTTCGCCCATCGAAATCATTTCCGCCAAAGCCGCAGCCAATGCGGTCCGGGTGGATTGCACTCCCAGCCAGTAGCTTTCCTCGGCGCCAAGCACTTCGTTATAAGGAAACGCGTCGGTGCCGAAAGTGATTTTCTCCGGAAACATTTCCAGCCAGTATTTGAGCACGTTCTTGAACTCGGCGGGATACAACAGAATTTCAGTTTCGGAGGAGTCCAGGTAAACGTTCTTCGCCGCTGTCAGCCAGATCGCCTGGCGATCGTAAGGATAGCCACCGTGAATCATTACAAACGTGACGCTGGAATAGCGCGGATCACGAACGATATTTTCCAGATTCAAGATGTTGCTCTCGGCGAGATTGAAGTAGTCCCCAATGCCTACGGCGGAATGAATGTGGACCGGCAGGTGCAGGCGCGCGCCTTCTCTCAACAGGTAGCGAAATACGAAATCCTGAAAGGTACGATATTCCTGTTCGCTCGGAATTCCCCCGGCCGCGAACCGCTCATAAATGTCCGCAGCTTCTTCCTTCGATGGATCGCTGAACTTGGTGGGGCGGAAATAGGCGACTTCAAACTTCATTGCGATGCCGCCCTTCTTCTGGTTGTCTTCGAGCGTACGGCTGACGAAAGCAAGATACTCCGCAAACGTCGCAGGCAGCTTGCGCACGCTTTCCTGCTGCATCCAGCGATGCAGCATCTTTTCCTGCAAGGGAATGTAAACTTCCTGGTCGCCGTTACGCGAGCGTTCTCGCTGATTGTCAAACGGCCACATGAACGAGTCCGCAAAGAACACCCACACAAATCGCTTGGGATCGAGATAATCGGCCATCATGGCCCGGTTCGCGACCCCCTGCTCGATGTTGAGCTTGTCCAGAATGCCGGAAAAATAGGCAATGCCACGGGCTTTCTTGAGCTCTGCTTTTTTCTGGATTAACCACTTGGCGTGCTCTGGGGCAAGATCGTTGTAAGGGTAATCGAACAGAGCTTTGGCCGCAGCCACGAGCTCAGGATTGCTGTCGCGCTCGCGGAGGGCCGCGCTCCCTGGCGGCGCTGCCATGGCGTCCACATCAGGATCGTCGGAAAAGGCAGGATGGGCGTGGTGGTCAAAGATTGGAATCTTTTCGATTTGGGGCAGTAGCCGCAAGTAGATTTGCTGGACGTCAGGCCCGGGCAAAGGACGCGCCTGGCCGGCCGCGAGAACCGTGGCTCCGCAAACTAGCAGTAAGCAGCGCCATGAATTGCTGGGCCATCCTGGTTTCACAGGGAGTTCCATTCAGCGCACCGCCACAGTGCGTTGCCACGCGGATGAAATCTGCTGAATCCGTTCTGCCGCCTCTTGCAATATGGCGGTTGAAGATGCAAATGAAAAGCGGACGAAATTGGCGCCCGCGGCGCCGAACGCGGCCCCCGGAATCGCAGCCACTCCCGCTTCTTCCAGCATGATGCGGCACAACTCCTCCGCGCAGGTTCCGGTCTCTTCAATGTTAACCCAGGCATAAAATGCGCCGCCGGGCGGTACACAGCGAAAGCCGGAAACACGATTCAGGTCAGACACGAAGCGCTCGCGGCGCCGGGCAAATTCACCGACCATGCGGGGCGTCATGCCCTCGCGGTCCTTCAGCGCCTCAATGGCCGCGTACTGAGTGAATTCGGCCACACATGTATAACTGTTAACCGCCAACATCGCGAGCGCGGGAACGATCCTTGGTGGAGCTACGGTGTAGCCAAGCCGCCATCCGGTCATGGCAAAGCTCTTAGAGAAGCCATCGATAATCAACGTGCGCTCCTCCATCCCCGGGTAACTCATCATCGAGATATGTTTCTCACCATAAATTACTCGGGCGTAGATTTCGTCAGAGAGAACCAGCAGATCGTGCTCCACCGCGAGCTCTGCAAGACGGCGTTGAGTTTCGTCCGAGTAAACCGTACCGGTAGGATTGCCTGGGGAATTGGTGATGATCATCTTAGTGCGCGAAGTTATTTTCGCGGCGATTTCGTCAGGATCAGGCTGGAAGCGATTGCGCTCTGACAACTCAAACGGCACGGCAACGCCCCCCAACCCCCGCGAGATGGACGGGTATCCAGGAAAACCGGGATCGGGATACAGTATTTCATCTTCTGGATCAATTAACGCCATCATCGCCATGAAAAGAGATATCTTACATCCCGGTGCGACGACGATATTCTCCGAAGAAATCTTCAGTCCGCGAGTTACGGACAGATACTCGGCAATGGCTTCGCGCAGTGCCGGCACCCCGGCAACGGCACAATAACGGTCCTTGCCGTCGTCGAGGGCCTGCTTAAGGGCCTGGTTCACCGCGGGAGAAGAGTGGAAGTCCGGCTCCCCCAGTTCCAGGTGGATAATGGAACGGCCTTCGCGTTCCAGTTCTTTGGCGCGGGCATAAACCGACAGCGCCCCCTCCCCGGTCATGACTGCCATTCGTGATGCTAACGGCCGCATGGTTAGCCTCTCTAGAATTGCACGGGCGAGGACGCCCACGCCTACATTCTGGACGGGCCAGAGGCCCGTCCTCCATTACAAACCTTTGTAGTTGCCGCCGTCCACCAGCACAGTCTGACCGGTGATGTAGGACGCCCGCTCCGAAGCCAGCCACACGATGGTGTCGGCAACTTCGCGAGGCTCGCCCAGGCGCTTGAGCGGCACATCCGCAGTCCAGCCCTCTGAGATTTCTTTTTCAGTCTTGCCCAGAGCTGCGGACCGCGACTTGGCCAATTCCTTCAGGCGGTCGGTTGCCGTGTATCCCGGCCCTACATTGTTTACGAGTATTCCGTCTTTGCCGAACTCATTGGCCAGACTTTTTACCAGGCCCACAACCGCGGCCCGCACTGCGTTCGAGAGCACCAGGTCGGCCACTGGCTGTTTGGTGGTGATGGAAGTGATGGTGATGATGCGTCCCCAATGTTTGCGCTGCATATGAGGAATGACTGCACGGGCGAAAAACACCGTGCTCAGAAAGTTGAGGTCCACAGCTTTGCGCCATTCTTCGAGAGTCACGGCGAGGAAACCCTTGGCGGGTGGGCCTCCTGCGTTGGTAACGCAAATGTCCACACCGCCGAATTTCGCGACCACAGCCTCGACGAACCCGTGCACCGCTTCTGCATTGGCAACGTCCATGGCCTGGGTGAATACCTCTACGCCGTACTGCTTGCGGATGTGGTCCGCGGCAGCTTGCAAAGTTTGCTCGTTTCGGGCGCACATGGCGACACGGCATCCTTCGGCAGCAAAGGTTTCCGCAGTAGCGCGACCGATCCCCTGGCTCGAAGCCGCAACCATTGCAACTCGATTCTTCAGTCCTGTATCCATAGGTGTTGGAATTATAAAGGCTCGCAATCCACCTGTGCTGGCCGGGAATGGGTAATTCTGTACTCTTGCTCACTTTTCATGCAAGGAATAGTCTTACTGTGCTGGTACGAGCAGTGTTCGCACCGGTGGAGGCGACATGAAGCCGCATCAATATCATTCGGAAACGGAAGCTGTACGCGGGGGTACCGACCTCGGCAGAAAAAACGGTCCCCTGGCCACACCCATCTACCAGACCTCGACGTTTGAAGCTGCTGACGTAGATGCAGCGATCGAATCGACCAAGACCGACATGTTCTACACACGCTACGCCAACCCCACTGTTTCTGTGGTGGAAACCGCCATCGCCGAACTGGAAGGTGCTGACGAGGCCCGGCTATTTGCTTCTGGGATGGGAGCGCATACTTCGGCAATCATGGCGCTGGTGAAAACGGGTGACCATATTGTGGCGCAGCGCGATATTTACGGCGGGAGCACGAAATTTCTCAGCGAATGGCTCCCCCGGATGGGCGTTGAGACCTCTTTTGTTGACAGTTGCGATTACGATCAGTACGCGCGCGCTATTCGTCCTAACACCCGGCTGCTGTATTTGGAATCGCCGACCAATCCTACTCTTAAGGTCATTGACCTGCGCAAAGCGGTCGGGATTGCCAAGAAACACAATCTCATCACCATGATTGACAGCACCTTAGCTACGCCCATCAACACGCGGCCGATGGAGTTTGGCATTGATCTGGTGTTTCATTCGGGGACCAAGTATTTCGGAGGCCATTCTGACCTGATTGCGGGTGTGATTGCCGGCCCTCGTGACCTGATGCTGAAGATCCATGACACCCGTACTATTCTGGGCATAACCATGGATCCGCACGCAGCCTGGCTATTATTGCGGGGCATTAAGACGCTGGCTGTCCGCGTACAAAGGCAGAATGAGAATGCCTTGCACATTGCGCAGTTTTTGGCCCAGCATTCTAAAGTGCGGCAAGTACACTACCCGTTCCTGGAGGGACACCCGCAGCGGGCGCTGGCCATGGAGCAAATGCGCGGGGGCGGTGGGATGATGAGCTTTGAGGTGGATGGCTCTGGCGAAGATGCACGCCGTCTGGTCGAATCCCTGCGCCTGTTTACTCTGGCAGTGAGTCTCGGTGGAGTAGATTCGCTAGTTACTCTTCCGCGCTATAGTTCCCATGCGATGATTTCCGAGGCGCAGCGGAAAAGCATGGGAGTGAGCGATAGCTTGATACGGGTCTCGGTGGGAATCGAGAATGCGGAAGATTTAATTGCCGATCTTGAGCAGGCGCTCGCCAAGGTTGGCAGAGATGTGGCTAACTTGGTTTCGAGCCGGTAAGTGATCGCCTTAGCGATCAAATCCGCGCCGCCCAGAGTGGGTTGTCTACACCATCGCGGAATTTATTACAGCGCTGCCTCATGCGCTTATCGGTGTTATACAGGCCTCGAATATACACAGGGCCGCCGATGGTAAACCCGTAGTCGTTTTTCTTGTAAGGCGGCACGGTGGTCTGAAATTGAGGCGTGGCGTTGAATTTGTTATTGCGCACGAACTCGTAAACGTTCTCGTGAAAACTGCTGGTGCCCGCCTTGGTCTCGACTTCGACGGTGCCAGAACCGTTCCTCCCGTACTGGGTGCCATAGTTAGAGGTCAGGACTTTGAACTCCGCGATGGCATCCACGCTGGGATAAACATTCAGCGTGTTATTGCTGCCATTGTCGAGGCATCTCCGCCGTCCAACTCCCAGTTGTTGTACTCGATTCGCCCCCCATCACACTATTAAAGAGACATTGCCCGAGACACCTACAGCACCTTCATCCTGTCCCGTTTGGTTGGTGACACCCGGCACCAGCGTGATGAGCTGAGTAAAATTTCGACCATTCAGTTCGAGTTGGGTAATCTCCTTGCCGCTGACCGTGCCTCCCAGATCGGAAGACTGGATTTCGACCTGGGCGACAGCAGCGCCTTCGACGGTTACTTCGACTTCCCTTCCTTCACTTCAACCTCGGGGTGATCTATTTGAAGAAGCAAGATTTGCTGCGCGCGCAGGAAGAGTTCCTCAAGGACATCGCTGTCGAACCCGATGTGGCCTACGATTACGACCAACTGGGACAGGTTTACTACCTCCAGCAACGTGATGTGGAAGCGGAGAAGATGTTTCGCAAGGCGCTACGGCTTGATCCGCAACTGGCCAGTTCGCATTTTCAACTGGCTAAAGTGGACCTGCGTCAAAACAAATTCGCGGACGCTCTGACCGAAATTGATGCGGCCCTCAAACTGGATCCCGAAAGCGAGGGTTCGCATTACTTGAGAGGGCAAGTGCTGCAACGGTTGGGGCGCACTGCCGAGGCCAAAACCGAGATGAAGACCTTTACAGAAATGTCGGATGCGGCACGGGAGAAACGGCATCAGGAACTGGAGAACGGTTCGGTGCCTAGTCCGGAGCTGACGCAGGAAACACAGTAGATCAGCAATTAGCAGTCAGCATTCAGCAAGTGAGTCGGACAACAGATTGTCCACCGACTATTGAGTGCTGATTGCTGAGTCACTAATCCACTCCACACGGGCGTGGACGCCGCGTCCACATTGAACCTGTTATCGTGAGGCATGGTTCGGATCGTCTGCAGCGCAATCCTTTTTGACCTTGATGGCGTACTGATTGACTCTACTCCGGCGGTCACTCGCGTGTGGACACGATGGGCAATCGCACATGGGCTTGATCCGGCTGATGTGGTATACAAGGCGCACGGACGGCCCAGTATTTCGACCATTCGCGATTACTTGCCCGACGCTGATCATCAAGCTGAAAATCGCGAAGTGGAGCGGATGGAGATGGAAGACCTACAGGGCGTAGTTCCTTTGCCCGGTGCTCGTGAACTGCTGCGAGCGCTTCGTCCGGCACGTTGGGCGATTGTGACTTCGTGTACTCGGCCTTTGGCCCATGTTCGTCTGCGCGCGGCCGGACTACCGGCGCCTAAACACTTGCTCACTTGCGACGATGTAAAGAAGGGTAAACCGGATCCGGAGCCTTACTTGAAGGGAGCAGCGGCGCTGGGGGTCCCGTCCAGGGACTGCATTGTGATTGAGGACGTACCTGCTGGAATTCGCGCCGGCGAAGCAGCAGGTTGTCGCGTGATTGCGTGCCGGACGACGGTTCCCGACTTGGAATTACAAAACGCGGGTGCAGATTGGATTGTGGACGGATGCAATTCGATTGGAGTATTGGCAAGCACAGATAGCAAACTTGCTATCACGCTAATGGGCTGCATGGCACGCGGTGGTGCTTAACTCGAAACTGGGACGATGAATACTGTTCAAGGCCCAACCCGCACCATGGCCGGCTGGAAGTTTGCTCTCCGGGCATTGCGCTCGCGAAATTACCGCCTGTTCTTTGCCGGTCAAACCGTTTCATTGGTTGGGACGTGGATGACAAAGATCGCCACCAGTTGGCTGGTGTATCGGCTGACGGGCTCGGCGTGGTTGCTGGGCATCGTAAGCTTTGCTGGGCAACTTCCTACGTTTCTTTTGGGGCCGTTCGCCGGAGTATGGGTGGACCGCTGGGACCGCCATCGCACTCTGGTAGTAACGCAATTTCTCTCTATGGTGCAGTCGTTCGCCCTGGCTGCATTGGCACTGGCTGGGACCATCACGGTGCGCGACTTGATTTGGCTGGGTTTTGCCCAGGGAATCATCAACGCTTTCGAAATGCCGGCCCGCCAGTCGTTCGTCATTCAGATGGTGGAAAGCCGCGAGGACATGGGCAATGCCATCGCATTGAACTCCTCCATGGTCAACGCGGCGAGGCTTCTGGGACCATCACTGGCGGGGCTGATTATCTCCATCTCGGGTGAGGGGATTTGCTTCCTGGTGGACGGCTTTAGCTATCTCGCAGTTCTCGCCTCTCTCCTAGCGATGAGAATTGCAGTAGTTGAGCAACGGCGCTTGGGCAAGGAAATCCATCTCGAATTGAAGGAAGGATGGAGCTATGTGGCCCACTCCTTGCCTATCCGTTCGATTCTTCTGCTGTTGGCCCTTGTAA
>Ga0206966_1093_pt1 | contig 28045 bp, 25 predicted proteins | sample Alteio_BWOrgHeat_23_FD_152970 | JGI IMG/M metagenome (GOLD analysis project Ga0206966, IMG submission 152970) | Enriched cells from forest soil in Barre Woods Harvard Forest LTER site, Petersham, Massachusetts, United States -... | ecosystem: Environmental > Terrestrial > Soil > Temperate forest >...
TCAGGCGGCCGGTGGTGGCGAGCGGCGACGTTTCCGTCATGCCCCAGAAGTGGTCGATGTGGATGCCGAGTTCGTCGAGGCGGCGCATGATCGCGACGGGCGGAGCGGAGCCGCCGCAGATCACGCGAATCGGATTGGCAAACCTCCAGTGACCGGGATTTTTCTCCATCGCGTCGAGGACTCCGATCCAGATGGTGGGCACGGCGTTGGCGAGAGTGACTTTCTCGGAGACGAGGAGATCGAGAATGCTTTCGGGATCGAGCGTCGGGCCGGGTAGCACGAGCTTCGCGCCGACCATGACGCATGTGAATGGGACGCCCCAGGCGTTGGCGTGAAACATGGGCGCGATGGGAAGAACGGTGTCGTGGTGGCTGATGGCCATCGAATCGGCCATGGCTTCGGCCATGGAGTGAAGGACGAGCGAGCGGTGCGTGTACACGACGCCTTTGGCGTTGCCCGTGGTGCCGGAGGTGAAGCACATCGCGGCGCCGTCGGTTTCGTCAAGCTGCGGATATTTGTAAGTGCCGGATGCGCTGGCGAGGAGTTCCTCGTAGTTGAGAGCGCCGGGCGGAATCGTGCCGCAGCCGTAGGGTACGACAATGATTTTTTCGAAGGCGGAGTCGTCCCGGAATTTTTCGAGAAGCGGGACGGCGATGTCGTCGATGATCAGGAAGCGGTCCTGAGCTTTATTCGCGATGGCTGCGATCTCGTGTGGATGCAAGCGGAGGTTCAGCGTGTGAAGAATTGCGCCGGTGGCGGGGACGCCGAAGAAGGCTTCGAGATGCGCGTCGTGATTCCAGAGCATGGTGGCGACGCGGTCGCCGCGTTTCACGCCGAGGGTAGTGAGAGCTTCGGCGAGGCGGCGGGCGCGATCGTGGAATGCGCCGTAGCAGGTGCGCGTGAGAGTCTTATCAGGGTGGCGGGAGACGATTTCGACGTTGGGAAAAAGTTTGCCGGCGCGATCGAGGAACGAGGTGAGCAGGAGCGGGTGATGCATCATGGTCCCGTGCATTGTGCCTCCGGAACTTTCGCCGCCGCGGATAGTACCACTTTAGACGGAGGCACGCGGGAATTGGCGCGTGTGGCGAGTGGCGGGCGGATGGCGAGGTGAGTCCCGGCCGGATGTGGGTGCATCGGATGTTGAGGCCGATATGTCGGAGTGAGGAGAGACGATGAAGATCACGGGGAATACGATTTTTATTACGGGCGGTGGGTCGGGAATCGGGCGAGGGCTGGCGGAGGCGTTGCACAAGGCGGGGAATCAGGTGATTATTTCCGGGCGGCGCAAGGGGCACCTCGAGGAGGTGACAAAGGCGAATCCGGGGATGAAGTCGATCGAGTTGAATGTGGAGGATCCGGCGAGCATCGCGGCAGTGGCGAAGAAATTGATCGCGGAATATCCGAATCTGAATGTGGTGGTGAACAACGCGGGGATCATGTCGGTGGATTTGGTCGCGAATCCGGTTGAGGACAAGGCGGTGGCGTCGATTGTGACCACGAATTTTCTGGGGCCGATTCGCGTGACGTCGGCCTTTATCGAACATTTGAAGAAGCAGCCGACGGCGACGCTGGTGACGGTGTCGTCCGGACTGGCATTTGTGCCACTGGCGGTGACGGCGACGTATTCGGCGACGAAGGCCGCGATTCATTCGTACTCGATGTCACTGCGGCACCAGTTGAAGGGTACTTCGGTGAAAGTGGTGGAGATCGCACCGCCGTGGGTGAAGACGGAGTTGATGGGAACGAGCGATGATCCGCGGCAGATGCCGCTGGATGAATTCATCGCGGAGACGATGAAGCTGCTCGCGACCGATGCGGATGAGGTGGTGGTGGAGCGCGCGCAATTCTTCCGGAAGAACCCCGGTCCGAATGAGCATCAGCTGGTGAATGGATTCAACGACCAGATGGCGCAGGCGGCGCCGCACTAATTTCCAAGCTGGGTGATGTTGAGAACGCGCCGAGGCTTTCGCGAGCTTCGGCGCGTTTTTTTTGCGCGCGAGTTACCAGATTTTGCAGACCTTGTCGGCGGGCTTGACCATGGGCTGGCCGGCTTTGCACGCGAAGGCTTGGCCGAATTCGGGCATGTTCACGACAACGCCGTTGACGCGATATTTCTCCGGTGAATGCGGGTCGGTGATGACGTTGGCGCGCAAATCTTCGGGGCGCGTGTTGGCGCAAGCCCACTGCGCCATGCCGATGAAGAAGCGCTGGTCGGGTGACAGTCCGTCGCGCTCTTCGAGAGTCATTTCCTTCGTTGCGTCCTTCCACGCGATGTACGCGAGGATTGTGCCGCCCAGATCGGCGACGTTTTCGCCTTCGGTGAGTTTTCCATTCAGGTGAATGTCATCGACGACGACGTATCCGGAGTACTGATCGACGACGCAATCGGCGCGTTTGGTGAACTGCTCCGCGTCTTCCTTGGTCCACCAGTCTTTTAAATTTCCGTTGGAGTCGTACTGTCGCCCTTCGTCGTCGAAGCCGTGCGTGAGTTCGTGGCCGATCGTGCTGCCGGTGTTGCCGTAGTTCGGAGCCGCGTCCATTTTGGGATCGTAGAGGGGCGGCTGCAGAACGCCGGCGGGAAAGTTGATGTCGTTCATCGCCGGATTGAAGTAGGCGTCCACGGTAGGCGGAGTCATGCCCCACTCGCCGCGATCGACGGGCTTGCCGATTTTGTTGATGCGTCGATGAACTTCGAATGCGGTGGCGCGCGCATCGTCGCCGAAGTAGTCGCCGGGCAGGATTTTCACGCTGCTATAGTCGCGCCACACGTCGGGGTAGCCAATCTTGTTGCGAATTTTGTGGAGCTTCCCGATGGCCTGCTGCTTGGTCTGGGGGCTCATCCAATCGAGCGCCGCGATTCGGAGAGCCATGGCGTCTTCGATACGGCGCGTCATTTCGAGCGTCGCTGCTTTCATTTCCGGAGGGAACGTCTCGCGCACGTAAACCTGGCCGAGGGCTTCGCCGAGGTCGCCGTCTGTGGCGCGGACGCAGCGCTTCCAACGCGGCTGAAGTTCCTTCACGCCGAGAAGATACTGCGAGTTGAAGGCGAAATTTTCGTTGACGAAGGCTGCGGGAAGTTCGGGCGATTCGGCGCTAACGAGGTGGAAGCGGAGATAGGTTTTTAGGTCGTCGAGTGAAGTGGCGTCGATTTGTGAGTTGAGGTCGGCGAAGAAGTCAGGCCAGGTGACGTTGATCGTGTTGAGGGGCGGCGCGGCTAGAGCTGCGAAGTATTCCGTCCAGTCGAAGCCGGGAGCGAGTTTGGCGAGATCGGCCGGAGACATTTTGTGTTTGATCTTGTAGGGATCGCGGAATTCGACGCGAGTGAGTGAAGCTTTCGCGAGGCGCGTTTCGATACGCATCACCGTGGCGGCGTTCTTCTCGGCGACGGCGGGCGCATCGCCGAGAAGCTCGAACATTTTTTGAACATGTCGAACGTAGCGGTCACGCGTCTCTTTGGACTTGGCGTCGTCGGTGACGTAGTAGTCGCGATCGGGAAGACCGAGGCCGCCTTGATAAAGCGTCATGATTACGGAATTGGAGTCGTCGGGATCCTGATTTGGATAAACGTCGAAGAGAACGTCAACGCCCATAAGTTGGAGATTGGCGATGAGCGGCGCGAGACTTTTTTTGTCGCTGAGATCGGCGATGGCTTTCAATGTGGGAGCGAGCGGCTTGGTGCCGAGCTTTTCCACTTCCGCTTCATTCATGCAGGCGGCGTAAAAATCGCCGATCTCCTGCGTGACGGTGTCGCGATTCGTGGCGGTGGCGGCCTTTTCGAGAATGGTGCGAAGGTAATTCAAGTTGTCCTGATAGAGCTTCGAATAAACGTCCCAGCGTGCCTGATCGGCGGGAATCGGATTATTTTTGCGCCAGCCGCCGCAGGAATATTCGTAAAAATCAACGCATGGATCGACGGTGCGATCCATCGACGGGATGTCGAGGCTCGGCGTGTAGGGAACGACTGGCGCGGCTTTGGGATTCTGTGCGAGACAAGGTGCGGAGAAGATGGCGGTCGCCAGAAGGGCGGCTGCGAGAAAACGCATGATGTGCCTCCAGAAATTGGATCTCGTGGTGTGAAGCGGGCCGAGTTGGATGAGGACCGGCGGAAAGCGTACACCTTTGCTTAAGGTGGCGACAACGGGCGAATCAGACGCTACGTCGGGTAGAGAGTCTCGTCGGTGGCGGTTGGCAGCATGGTGTCGTGGATGGACTGGCTGCCGAAAACGCGGAAATTCGAGACGTTTTTCAGTGCGAAGGCTGGAGGCGCGGGCGACGTTGTGCTGGACGCTTGAGGAACGCGGACGCGGAAGAAGTCGGCGGCGTTGACGTCGGCGAGCGAGAAGGCGGGGCGTGGGTCGGCCGCGAGGGTGGCAATTTCGACGTTGGACATTTCGATGTTGCGCGCGTGGCGGATGTAGAAGCCGGTGGCGGGCAGCGGGCCGAACATGTTGGGTTCAGGATATTCCTTGTCGCGCTCGGGCGGAACGATTTGAGCCATCGCGGCGTCGGCGCCTCCGACTTGCTCGATGTAGATATCACTGAACTTGATGTCTTCGACCGGGAAATCGTGCAAGCCGGAAATGCTGGAAGGGAGCTGGACGGCGGCGGAGCTGGTGACGTTGGAGATGAGGACGCGCTTGAGCGTGCCGACTTTTTTTCCGGAGGGGCCGCGAAGGCGAGCGCCGAGGCGGAGGAAGAACGGCGACGTGAATGAGTTGCGCATGGTGATATTGGTGATGGTGACGTCTTCAAGCAGCGCGCCATCGACGGACTCGAGAGCGAAGCCGCGCGAATTATCGAAGACGCAGCCGGTGACTGTGATGTTGCGAAAGCCGCCGTTCGATTCGGTGCCGAATTTGATGCGGCCGGTGGCGTAGGGACGGTAAGAGTCGGGGATCGGCTTCCAAGTGTCGTCGAGTACGGAGCCGATTTGATAGCCGGCGGACACGAGACAATTTGCGATTGTGACGTCTTCGGTGGCGCGCGCGTAGCCGAGGGCGAAGGAACTTTTCGGGCAGATGGCGTCGTCGATCGGCGCGTTGACGGTGCAATTCGAGACGCGAACGTTGCGGCAGCAGTCGAGATCGATGCCGTCACGATTGGTGTCGATGGTGAGATTTTCGATGACGAAATTATCGACGCCGGTGGCGAGGACCGCGAACCAGCCTGCTTCGAGGACGCTGAAATCGCGGAGCTGAACGATGCGGCAATTTTTCAGCGCGATGGATTTGTTTCCGACGCCGGGTTTTTTGGTGTCGGGGAGATTTTTGTCGTCGTCGTGGCCGCGGCTGAGGCCTTTGCCCCAGATAAGGCCGGGGCCAGTGATGGAAATGTTGTGGAGGTCTTCGCCCCAGATGAGGCTGTTGTGCCAGTGATTGTGGCCGAAGTCTTGGAAGGGCTCCCACGCTGCGTTTTGTGGTTCGGCGGCGTCATAGCCGCTCGTCGTGCCTTCTAGTGGGACGCTGGCGGCTAGGATTGTGGCGCCGTGATCAAGGTAGAGGCCGATGTTGGATTTGAGGCGGATGGAGTAGCTGGCGTAGGTGCCGGCGGGGAAGTAGATGGTGCCGCCGCCCTTTTCGGAAGCGGCGTCGATGGCGCGATTGATGGCGGGCGAGTCGATCGTGGTGCCGTCGCCTGTGGCGCCGTAGGTGCGGACGTTGTAGGAGCCGGTGGGTTGTTGCGACGGGGCGGATTGTTGTGGGCGCGTGGCGCCGACTGCGGTGGGGCGCGACGACGGGCGGAGGAGATTTGGTGCGGCGGCTAGGGCGGCGCTGAGGGAGGTGAGTTCTAGAAATTTTCGGCGGTCGAGCATTTGTGAGTGTGGGCCTCAGTGATGCGACGGCGGAAGAATAATTTCACAGACGTGGGGTAGTGGCCATGAGTTTCGGTGGCTGGGCACGAACGGCACACAGGCGAACTCCAGCCTGTGCCACTGACTAGCTTCCTTATTGTGAGCGAGGCAAGAAGTTGCGGCGGTGCCTGGAGGATACGGGGTCCAACCCGGGACCGACTAGTCGTGGTGTGGCGGGCAGGGATTGAGGTGGAATGTCATGTTCACGGTCGATGATTTTGTATTGCGCGAGACCGCCACGTCTTCGGGAGAGACGCCCGGTGGGAGCGTCGAAGCATTTTCATCGAGTAGCTTTGCGAGTAGGGTTCCGTCGAAAACGGAGCCGGTCGGAAATGCGGTGGTAATTGCCGAGCGAGCTTTGTCGCTCGTCGTTTCGACGGCTACTGCGCCGACGCGGAATTGCGCGCCTTGTGAAACCTCGTATGTGAAATCCAATTCGTGAGTTTGTTCGTTGATATGCACGATCGGTGTCGCAACAAAATCGAGATAGCCGCGGGACTGATAAAGATCATGCAGCTTGCCGAGCGAATCACTTACAAGTGCGCGGTTAAAAATATCACCTTCGCGCAACTTCAGGGTTTCCCGAATTTGTTCCTGCGAAAAGACGACGGGCTCCGCCGGATCGCCGGAGCGAACGGCGAACGTTCCCATCCGCAACTTCGGTCCCTCGTTGGGCACGATTGCCAGCGACACGTGCTGTTCGTTCGCCGTGGTGCTCAGGACCACGAAGGAAACCTCGGGTTGTGGGCCGAAATAACCATGGTCACCGAGAAAACGCCGGACGTATGCATCTCGGACCTTGTCGGTCCAATCGGGGACAGCACCTTCAGAGAGGCTGGTTAGTGCCATCGTGAGCGCTTCACGCTCTGTGGCAGTGAGCCTGCTTGTCGGGTCGATCGTTACCTTGTCGACGATGATGCGGGGGAAGTCCACGATATCGGACGTCGGCTGCGGGCCCGCGTGCAGCGCACGAGCCTGGGCTGCGATTTCAGGATAGGCGAGGCAGCGGGCCGGAGGATCGGACTGCTGCGCCATAGCCGATGCTGCTGACACCGATAGCGCGGAAGCAAGGACAAACATCGCGCGGAACGTAAAGCGGTTCGGCATAGGAGGAGCCTAGTCCTCCGTCGTTTAATTTTCAATACGTATCGAGTCGTCAATCCTACTTGCCGGCTTTGGGATCGACTTGGAAGATGCCGAAGGTGTTGCCGTCGAGGTCGAGGAAGTAGCCTTGCCAGCATGTGGCGGGGACGGCGAATTTGGGGAGGGCTACGGTGCCGCCGGCGGTGGAGATTTTGGCGGCGGTGGCGTCGAAGTTTTCGACTTCGACGGAGACGCAGAAAGCGTTGGTGGCGGAGCGGGGAGCGGGCTTGGGCGCCGGCGATTGGAGTAGGCCGCCGCGGGAGCCGCCGGTTTCGATGGACCAGTAGTTGATCGGCGATTTTTTGATGTGGGTGAATTGCCAGTCGAAAGCGGCGGTGTAGAAGCGGATCGCGCGAGCGGGATCGTCGGCTTGGATTTCGAAGTAGAGGTGGCCGTGGTTTTTCATTGTGTGCTCCGAGTTGGTGGCGTTCGAGCGGTGATTGTACTGCGGGTTGATGCGGGGCGAGTGCTTAGGTGACGAGCGGCGGGCTGTGCGGTGCGATTGGACTGCTAGCGGCGGTGATAGGAGGTGGAGTGAAGGCACACCCCACTGAGAGTGGGGTGCAGACAGGCTGAGAGCCCGTCCTACTGTGCGGCGACGGACGGTGGGATTTTCGGGGGCGGACATAGTATGAGAATTCGGAGGGGCGCGAAAAATGTAAGGTGAAGAATCGTGTGCGGTTAGCTCGCGGCGCGAAATGGAATGCGGCGTGCAGCGTGGAGGGCTGAGGCAGTCCGTTCGCGGGACGCAGGCGAGGAGGCGCGGTGGCACAATTCGAGCGTGTGCGGGAGGCGGTAACGGGAAAGATTGATGCGGCGCAGGTGGCGGCGCGCGAGCAACAAGGGTGGCGCCTCGTAGCGTTGGAGTGGGAACGCGGCGACGCGGCGGAAGGGCGTGCTGCGGGACCTGCGCTGAGAGCATCTGAAGTGATGCAAGCGGTGCCATACGGCGCGAAGGTAGCGGGCGACTGCGAGCGGCTCGAAGATGATGCGGACGAGATGCAGTTCCTGCTCGCGTTGATGGAACTGATCATTCAGGACATTTCGATCAGCAAGGTGGCGGAGGAATTGAACCGCAAGGGATTCCGGACGCGCGGCGGGACAGAGTGGGGGCCGGTGTCTGTGTTTAATTTGTTGCCGCGGCTGATTGAATTGACGCCGAAGATTTTCGCGAGCCAGGAGTGGGTGGAGCGGCGACGGAAGTTGACGCTGGTTTACTGAGCGCCGTGCATCAGTAGCCGCGCATGCGGGCGAGATTCACGACGAACTCGACGAGCGACACGAGGCACATCAGCAAAACGTAGAGAGGAATTCTGTCGATCTTCCAATCGGCTCGAGCGCGCACGCTTTCCACGAGACCGTAACCCACAAGCAACAGATACGGAATGAGGAAGTAGGGTCTCAGCAACAGGCTGAGGAACACAGTTCTCCGTTGATCCACGCTCATCTCCGGTCCGAGTCCGGATCTGGAGATCGCGACGCTTAGTGCGACGGCGAGCACGATGCCGAGTCCGCACCAAATCCCCAATCGTTTGTGCCGTGCGGCGATTCGTTGCTCGTCGATGCCGCTCACGCGTGTGCCGCCGTTTTCGGCGGCGCGATCCCGATCTGCGCCAGGTGATGCAGCAGGTGGGTGAGGTAATCGTTGGCTAGATATTCGAGGGTGACGGGTTCGTAGGGGATGATGCGGCAGGAGACTTCGTATTTTCCCGGCGGGATTTGCGCGACGACGTGCGCGAGGTAGCGATTGTAGGTGGTAAAGAGATCGATGAGCAGCGGCCACGCAACTTCGTGCGGCGTTTGGATTTTGATGTTTCCATCCTGGTTGTAGCGATTCATCTCCAATTCGGAATTCAGCAGCGCGGCGAGGAAGCGGACGTGATTGTTTGCGGCCGAGTCGATGAGGTGCGCGAGGAGATCGCGGCGCGACCAGCCGCTGGGAAGCGCGGGATTCAGCGATTCGGCGTCGGAGACGGCGCGGAGTTTTGGTTCGGCGTAATCGATTGCTTTCCGGAGCGCGTCGCTCAGTTCTTTCATGGCGTGCCTCGCGTCGTCGTGCGTGAGTGAGTCATCAGTGTTGCATAATTTGCGTGGCTTGTTGCTCGATTGACTTGAGGTGGCGCGCAACCTAAGATGGCGCCGATGGCAGAAGACGCTGGTCGCGGCACGCCTCAAGTAGCGGTTTCCGCACAGAAGAAAGACCCACCAGTCATCTCGAAAGAGCGGACGCCGAACGACCCTCCTCCGCGAAGCCCACTCGACATTTTTAAATCGCTGCGGCCACTGACCGCGAGCGGAGCTGTGCGAGACATTGTGGCGGGCGTGCAGCTCGCGGCGATGAATATTCCTCAGGCGCTCGGCTACACAAAAATTGCGGGCACGCCGATTGTCACGGGTTTTTACACGTTGCTGTTTCCGCTGATTGCGTTCGCCGCGTTTGGTTCGTCACGATATTTGGTGGTGGCTGCGGATTCGGCGACGGCGGCGATTTTGGCGGGCGGCGTTTCAACGCTCGCGCCGCTCGGATCGCCGCACTACGTTGAGCTGGCGGGCATGGTGGCGCTGATGACCGCAGGTCTGCTGCTGATTGCGCGGCTACTGCGGCTGGGATTTCTTGCGGACTTCATGTCGCAGACGGCGCTGGTGGGATTTCTGACGGGCGTGGGATTCCAAGTGGCGATTGCGGTGCTGCCGCAAATGCTGGGCGTGGAGACGACGTCGCGGCGAAGCGTGGTGCAGCTGTATCAGGTGGTGAAGCAGCTTGGGAGCGTGAACGCGATTGCGCTCGCGATGTCTGCGGTGGTGGTGGCGCTGATTTTCGGGATGAGGTGGATTTCGCCGAAGTTGCCGGGATCGCTGGTGGCGGTAGTGGGGGCGATTGCGGCGAGCGTGATGTGGCATTTGGCGTCGCGAGGCGTAGCGGTGATTGGTCACGTGGAGGGCGGACTGCCGGATTTTGGGATTCCGCACGCGACGTGGAGTGAGTTTGAGGTGCTGGTGCCGATCGCGGGATCGTGTTTCGTGATGATCGTGGCGCAGAGCGCGGCGACGGCTCGTGTGTATGCGCAGCGTAATCACGAAGAGCTGGACGAGGACGCGGACATTGTTGGCCTGGCGGCGGCGAATGCGGCGGCGGCGTTGAGTGGCACGTTTGTGGTGAACGGCAGCCCAACGCAGACGGCGATGGTGGAATCGTGCGGCGCGCGCAGCCAGATGGCGCAGATTTCGACGGCGGCGTGCGTGGCGATCGTGCTGCTGTTCTTGACCAAGCCGATCGAGTATCTGCCGCGGTGTGCGCTGGGCGCGATGGTGTTTGTGATCGCGGTGAGGCTGATCGATATCCGCGCACTGCGGAAGATTGGAATTGAGAGTCCCGGCGAGATGCAACTGGCGGTGGCTACGGCGGCAGTGGTGGTGCTGGTGGGCGTGGAGCAGGGAATCATTTTCGCGATGTTGGTATCGCTGCTTCGCGTCGTCCGATACAGTTACCATCCGCATACGGCGGTGTTGACGCGGGAAGAGCACAGCTGGGCGCTAAATCCGGTGAAGCGCGGCGTGGTTACGCAGCCGGGGATCGTGGTGTACCGCTTCAGTGCGACGCTGTTCTATGCGAATGCAGGATTTTTCGCGGAGGAAGTGCGGCTGCTCTGCGAGCCGGCGTCACCGCGCGTGCGATGGGTGATTGTGGACTGCGGAGCGATCAATCACGTTGATTATTCGGCGGCGCGAATGTTGATTGCGCTGCATCAGGATCTGGAACGGGAAGGCGTCGAGCTGGAACTCGCGCACGTCGATTTCAATTTGCGCGCCGATCTCGACCGGCACGGCGTGTGCAAGGCGATTGGGCCGGACCATATCTACAGCAAACTCCGGCATGCGATTACAAAACTCCAAGAACAGAATCCAAACGTAGAGTAGGGCGCTTCGCCCCGCGTTGGGCGATTGAACCCGACGAGAGTTTCACGCGGTGTTCTCACGGACGGGCGCGGGTGTGTGGTAGAACAGGACTTGGCGGAACACTTTGCTGGGAGGACTTTCATGAGCCGATTTACGACGAAAGACGGAGTCGAGCTTTACTACAACGATTGGGGGAAAGGGCAGCCGGTGGTGTTCAGCCACGGTTGGCCGCTTTCGGCGGACGCGTTTGAGGATCAGATGTTATTTCTGGCGGAACATGGGTACCGCTGCATCGCGCACGACCGGCGCGGACACGGGCGCTCGAGCCAGCCGTTTGACGGCAACGACATGGACCACTACGCGGACGATCTCGCGGAACTGGTGGCGCATCTCGATTTGAAGGATGCGATTCACGTGGGACATTCGACGGGCGGCGGCGAAGTGGCGCGTTACATCGGGCGGCACGGAACGGCGCGCGTGGCGAAGGCTGTGCTGATCAGCGCGGTGCCGCCGGTGATGATCAAGTCCGAGAAAAACCCGGGCGGGCTGCCGATGGAAGCGTTTGATCAATTGCGGACGGCAGTGCATGCGGATCGTTCGCAATTTTTCAAGGACCTCTCGATGCCGTTCTACGGCTATAACAAGCCGGGCGCGAAGGTGTCGGAAGGAGTGCGCGAGTCGTTCTGGATGCAGAGCATGATGTGCGGAATGCCGGGCGCGTACTACTGCATCAAGGCGTTTTCGGAAACGGATATGACGGAGGATTTAAAAAAGTTCGACGTCCCGACGCTGATTCTGCACGGCGACGCGGACCAGATTGTGCCGTACGCGGATGCGGGAGTGCTGTCGGCGAAGATCGTGCCGGGAGCGATCTTGAAAGTGCTTCCGGGGGCGCCGCACGGGATGTGCACGACGCTGAAGGATCAGATCAACGCTGAGCTACTCGCGTTCATCAAGGGCAGCATGACGGCGAGCGCGAGGTAACGGTTTGTGGAGTGTTTCCTTCGCGGCGGCCTAACCGATGAGTGAGCGCTTGGGCCGCCGCGATTTTTTGTGTGCGGCGTTGGGTGTGTTTGGTGCGAGCGTGATTCCGGGAGATAGGGCGATGGCGATCAGCGGCGTGAATGGATTTGCGAGCAAGCCGAGCGCGCATTCGGTGGACGAGACGGTGACGAAGCTTCGGGCGTTGCTCGATGCGAAGGGCGTGACGGTGTTTGCGGTGGTGGATCACAGCGGCGAGGCGTCTAAGGCGGGGTTAACGATGCGGCCGACGAAGCTGGTGATCTTTGGCAATCCGAAGGGCGGGACGCCGGTGATGGTGGCGGCACCTTCGATCGCGATCGACCTGCCCTTGAAGATATTGGTGTGGGAAGACCCAGACGGGAAAGTGTGGTGCTCGTACAACACGCCGCAATATTTGCAGGAGCGGCATCATGTGCCGCAGGAGTTGGTGGCGAATATTTCCGTGGCGGAAATGTTTGCGACGAAGGCGGGGGAATAGTTTCGCGGGGTTAGTTCCAACGGCCCCAAAACCACCAGCCCGCGGGACGGACAACGCGCCAGAATTTGTCGCCGCCGAAACCCGACGCTAAGCCACAGACGATCGGAAGAATTATTGAGACGGCAATCGCGCCGCGGACTGAGTTGACGTCGGATTTGGCGATGGCGCCGAACGCCAGCAGGACTCCAAAGAGTGCGCCACAGATGAACCGCACGATGAAGCCGACGCGATCAAAGGGGCGGGCGGCATCGTCCTCGGCGCCTGCGCGCTGCGCGTAATCGAGGACGCGAAAGAAAGACGCATCGGTGACCGCAGGGTCGCGTTCCACATATTCCTCGCGAGACCAATAGCCATCCTCCGTTCCCATGTCATTGGCGGACTTTGTGCCAGGGTTCGAATTTCTCGGAGTTGAAAATGGCGTGGCGAAGCCGGCGCGGAGTGGTGCGTCCTGAATGCGCTCGTACGCGGCGTTTATGAGGCGCGTCATCTGCGTGGCTTCGAGGTGTTCTTCGGAGCCGGCTCGGTAGCGGTCGGGATGCCAGCGCTTGACGAGCTTGCGGTAGCTCGATTTTATGGCGCGTTGCGAGGCGTCGTGCGGGACGTCAAGCACGAGATAAGCGTGGGCGAGATTTTGGATTTCGTTGTCACGCGCGGGCATAGGAGCAGTTTAGCGTTCGGAATGCGGCGCGGGGTTTTTATGGGAATGAGACGTACTCGATGGTTACTGTTCGTCAGGACGGTCGGGCTTGTGCAGCGAGGACGCGCGGTTGAACCGCCGCTCTACGAGGCGGGGAGAAATCCCTCGGCCTGTGAACAGGTCTCGGGATGACGTCAAAAGATTCCGGGAAGGCGACGAATAAGATGCCGTCTTTGAACGAAAAAGGGTGCGGCACTCGGAACGAAATAAAGCGAGACGCAATCGATGGTCACTGCTCGTCGGAACGGGTGGGACTACGGTTTGCGTTCGGCGAGGAAGTAGAGGTTGCAGACGGAGAAGACGATGTGGGTGGCGTCGCGGAGCAGGACGGAGTCACCGGGGATTTCGGTGGTGCTGCCGGTGACGGTGGCGTCGGGGTGTTCGATGGTGATTTGGGTGGCGCGCGGCGCGGTGATGCCGAGCTGCTTGAAGGAGACGTTAGAGTCGTTGGCGCCGCCGCCGGAATTATTGAGAGCGAAGTTGCGGGCGGTGATCACGTTCTTGGTGACCTTCGGATTTTTGGCTACGGCGTCTTTCCATTGAAGCGAGTCTGCGGTGTAGATGATCTGGGTGCCTATCACGGCTTTGGCTTCCGTTTCGCCCCAGCACGAGATGGTTTTTGTGGGGAGTGTGCGGAGGACAGTCCAATGGCCGATGAGCTCGTGGGGAATTGCGCTGGCTGCGTCGGTGGCAGCCATGGCGGAAGGCGCGAGCTGCGCGCCGGTAGCGACGGCACTTTGAGATGGTGAGGCTGCGGCGGCTTGTGTAGTGAGAAGGTCAGCGCGGTCGGCGGTTTCTTTCAGCAGGCAGGCGCTGTCGGTTTTGCATTTCGCGTCGCGCGCGCGAATCCATTTGCGTTCGTCGGCGCGGAGGGCCGTGGTTGCCGCCGGGTCGGCGGAAATTTGCGCCATGCGCTTGCGGTAGCTCTGGTTGAGGCGCGCGTCCTGTCGATTGAGTTCGGTCTGTGCGCAGACGGTGAGATTGGCGGCGTCGCTGCCGGCGGAGTTGACGCAGGTCGTGTAAGCGGCGGAGTACTGCGCACGGGACGGCGGAGCGAACAGAAGCAAGCCTGCGATGGCGCCGAGCATCACGATGAATGCGCGCGAGGCGGTCACGTTCACGGCTGTCTCTCGAGATTTGCGCGATCCCAGTTTGCGAGATTCGCGGCGGCTTCGTAGGTGGACTGGCAAAATTCAAGAAGCGCGGCGCGGGGATCGGCGGATTGGCGCGCGTCGTCATACATCCAGCGGAAACCCTGGCCTTGCGCGCTGTAGTAAGCCTTCGCCGGCGAAACTTTGGCGTCGCGATAACCGGCCGGTTCGGGCGCGGCGTAGGAATAAAACGCGGCGTCTGTAACATCACCACCACCGGGCCACCAGCCGACGCTGCTGACTTCGTGCGAGTAAGCTTCCCGCGTGACGGCGTCTGCACCGGGACGGTCTGGTGCGCGGCGGCCGGAGAAACGCGTGACGCACAGATCGAAACTTCCCCAGAAAAAATGGACCGGACTGCATTTGCCGAGGAAGCGTCCGCGAAATTCCTTGAAGACGGGATCGATCACGACGAGCGTCTGCCAAAAGCGGTGCGCGTAGGTGCGATCGTACGATGCGTGCGCGGTGTCTTGATTGAAGCGGATGGGATTGGGAACTTCGACCGGCATGTCCCAAATATCGACGGCGATGCCCATGCCGCGGACGGTCTCCATAACTTCGCGATAGAAGTTCGCGACGGTGCGAGGCTCAAGCTCGAGAGTCTCAGTGGCGCCGGCCGTGGTCTCGATGCGGAGCAAATGCTCGATAAAGTCGAACTCGATTTCGAAATTGCCGTGCTCGTAAGGGATTGGCGAAGTGGTAAGGCCGCGCGAGGAAACGTAGAGGGGAACTTCCCACCAGTGATTCACCATCGGCGTAAGCGCGAGGCGGATTTTTCCGACAATTTGAGTCCACATATGGAGGGTGGCGCAGGTATCCTTCCATTCGGCGAAGGGAAGCGCGGGCCAGGGATCGGCGCCGTACTTGATGGCGGCGTGAGTTGTGGATGTCATGGAGCGCCTCCCGAGCGAGCGCGTGATTTCGTTTGGTCGCGTGACCCGCTGACGGATGCAGCTTGCGGATGCGCATCATGGTAGGCAATCCACAAGCGAAGTCAATTCCGATATAACCTGTGGTACAGCGTTTACCTGACTCGCGTACACGAAGCGCTTTATGGCGCGCGCGGCGAGGTGGCGCCAACATTAATTATCGGCGCCTTGCGTATTGGAAACACCTTTCATTCGGATAGATGCGTAAAGGAGTTCCCGAATTGTATGCGGCCGTCTTACTCCAATACGAGTACGTCCGCAGTATTGCTGGCAATTGCCATCATTGGCGCACTGTACCTGGGGCGCGTCGTATTTATTCCTCTGGCCCTGGCCGGGCTGTTTGCGATTCTGCTCTCACCCGTTATTGCGTTTCTCGAGCGAATTCACATTCCGCGGTTTCTGGCGATCGTGCTCGTCGTGATGTTTATGCTCGGCGGCGTAGGATTCGGCGCGTGGAAGACTTCGCAGCAGTTCGCTGACCTGACGGACCAGCTTCCCACTTACAAGAAAACACTCGAAGACAAGATTCACATTCTGCGCGGATTTCGCAGCGAGAGCCTGACGAAAGCGACGTCCACGGTGGTTGAGCTGGAAAAGGAAGTCGCCGCGACGAATCCTGTGGCTCCGGCGGACGAAGGCAAGAAGAGCGTGGCACTGGGATCGTCACCCTCAAAGCCGCTCACCGTGCAGGTGGTGCCGCCGACGAACCCGCTTGAGTCGCTCGAAACGATGCTCGGGCCGATCGCGAATGCGTTTGTGATCGCAGTGTTCACCGTTTTTATTTTGATGGGTAGGGAGGACTTGCGGAATCGGATTGTGCGGTTGGCCGGTGGCGGGCGGCTGAACGCGATTACGCAGGCGCTCGACGATGCGACGCATCGGATCGACCGCTACTTGCTGCTGCAGCTCATCGTGAATGCGTGCTACGGAGCGGCGATTGCGGTGGCGTTGCACTTCATCGGAATTCCACACGCGTCGATCTGGGGAATCAGCGCGGGCATTTTGCGATTCCTGCCTTACCTTGGGCCGCCGCTGGCAAGCGTGATTCCGATTTTGTTGTCGCTCGCGGTGTTTCCGGGGTGGGAGCATACGCTTGCGACGATGGGAGTTTTCTTCTGCCTCGAAGTGACGGTGGCGAATTTTATCGAGCCTTATTTGTACGGCGCGCATGTGGGGCTTTCGCCGCTGGCTATTTTGGTGGCTGCAATTTTCTGGACGTTGATCTGGGGATTCCCGGGGCTGGTGCTATCCACGCCGATTACGGTGTGCCTGGTGGTTATGGGGCGTTACCTGCCGGGGCTCAACTTTCTGAATATTTTGCTGGGTGACGAGCAGACGCTCGCGCCGGACGTGGAGTATTACCAGCGGCTACTTGCGAGCGACCATGAAGAGGCGCGTCGGATTCTGGAGCGCTGCCGTAAGACTCGGGGGTTGGAGGAACTTTACAGTTCGGTGGTGATTCCAGCGCTGAGTCTGGCGGAAAACGACCGGCACAATAACGAGCTGGACCAGCCGACGCAGGAATTCATCTACCAGAGCACGCGCGAAATCGTGGAGGAGCTGGCCGAAGCGGAACCGAAGCAGAGAGTGGGCGAGGGATTTGCGCCGGTGCGCGACCTTCGCGGAGCGTCGATGAACGCCGGGCCGGCCCGCGAATTTCTTTGCGTGCCGGCGCGCGATGAAGCGGACGCGGTGGTGGGCCTGCTGCTGGCTCAGCTGCTCGAACAGCAGGGAAGAGACTGCGTTTCCATCGACATCGGCTCGGTGGACGAGTTGGTGAAAGAAGTGGTGGCCGCGCGTCCGCAGGTGATTTTCATTTCGGCGCTACCGCCATTTGCGGTGGAGAGCACTCGCACGTTGTATTCGAAATTGCGCGTCGCGCTGCACGAGACGCGGATCGTGATTTGTTTTTGGCATTTCGAGGGAGATCGCGACCGGCTCGCGCGACGGTTGCGGATGGCGGAACGCGACAAGATCGTCGTCACGCTGCCGGCTGCGCTCGCGATTGCGAATCCGGAAACGGCCGCTGAAGTTGAGACGAAGAATGACACGCCGCCTGCCGAGGAAGCCCCAGCGAAGCCGCCGGTGCTGGTGGCCGAGCCCGCCGCGCCGAGCAACGATTAAACTTGTCTGAAAGCTAGCGCGATGCGTGCCGTTTTTTGAGGCGCATGTGGTGCTTTTGCTTTGCGCTCCGTGGTGCGAGCAAGAGCCGGAAGTGTTCGCGCAGTTGGCTCACGGCGCGGTCGAAGGGCTCGACGGAGCCGTACGAGCGCGAGAGCATCACTCCACCCTCCATCACAACCAACACGTACGTGGCGAGCGCGTCGAGGTCTGTGCCTCTCGGCAGGCGATGCTTCACTTCGTCGAGGCACTCGCGGATTACTCCGACCCAATTTTTGAAATTTGTGGCGATCAGCTGGTGCGCCGGCTGATTTTCGGGATCGATTTCGAGCGCGAGGCGGCCAATAGGGCAGCCGTAACGGAATTTCGTTTGAAGGATGCGCTCGCGATAACCGGCGAGTATCGCGAAGATGCGCGCGATGGGATCGTCGTCGGCTTGAAAGGCGGGCTCGGCGATGTACGGGCGGAGGCCGCGGATGTACCAGTCGAGAACTTCGCGGAGCAGCGCTTCTTTGCTTTCGAAGAAGTGGTAGAAGCTGCCGGAGTTGACGTCTGAGTGGGCGAGCAAGTCGGACATGCTGGTGCCGGCGAAGCCGCGATCCCAGAAAAGGAAGACGGCGGAGTTGACGAGGCGGTCACGGGTGGTGGGGGAGGGGTTGGCCATAAATAGCTGTTGCAAAAATAAGGGTACTTGGATTTACTTGAACGGTCAACCAACTCGCCTCGGGAGGATTCCATGAAATTTCTCCGGCCCACCGTTCTCTTCGCAGTGATTTGCCTCGTTGTTCCTCTAATTCCCAATTCACGCGGAGTGGATGTTGCGAGGGCCTTGACGCCAGCGTCCGCGTCATCGCGTGCGGCTTCGCTTTCGGCCCCGGCTTTGAGCGAGAAGGAGCTGGTGATTGAAGTCGTTGTACCCGCGTCGCGGGCGGAAGTGTGGAAGGCGTTCACGACGAGCGACGGGCTGAGCACGTGGCTCACGCCGGGCGCGACTGTGGATTTGAGGTCGGGCGGCGAGTGGACGGCACGGTTTCCTGGAGGCAGCACGGGAGGCGGGACGATCATCAGCTTCGTGCCGGAGAAGGAGCTGGTGATTTCGGCACTCGCGCCGGAGAAGTTTCCGACGGTGCGCGCGACGCGAACGACGGTGAAATTTGAATTCGAACCGCGCGGCGGCAGCGAGACGGCTGTGAAGTTGACGCAGACGGGCTGGAAGGATGGGAAAGAGTGGGACGAGGCGTACGAATATTTGACGGCCGGAAACGGGGAACTGATGTCGACGCTGCACCGGCGGTTTGTGAGCGGGCCGATTGATTGGAAGAAGGAGTAGGGCAGCTGAGACGCGGCGACTCAAGGAGGCGCACATAATGGTTCCCGGGGTGAATGTGCTGGCGGTTTTGGTGGCGGCGGTGTCGGCGTTTCTTGTGGGCGGGCTTTGGTATTCGGACGCGCTGCTCGGGAAGGTGTGGAAGCGGGCGAACGGTTTCAGTGGCGGCGAGCCGGGTGCGGCGTCGCCGAAGATTTTCGTGGTGAGTTTTATTTTGTGTTTGGTGATGGCGGCGAACCTGGCGATGTTTTTGAACGATCCGAAGACGACGGCCGTGTGGGGCGCGACGGCGGGATTCCTCGCGGGATTTGGATGGATCGCGATGGGGATCGGCGTGGTGGCGATGTTTGAGCGGCGGCCGTGGTCGTATGTGATTGTGAACGGCGGGTACATGACGGTGGCGCTGGTGCTGATGGGCGCGATCATTGGCGCGTGGCGGTGACGGATGTCGAGCAGCTTGGCCGTGCGTCGCGTACGGCGGCGTGGACTGAAGTCCGCGCGCACTTGCGCGAGCCCTCTGGAAGACAGAGAACTCGCGCGACTTAGAGGTGCGCTGCTTCGCAGCGTCTGGTTGTTTTTCTGTTGTAGGCCTCTTCCAGCGGGTGCTTTGTGGCGCGTGCGGATTTCGGACGACGGACTTTGCGCTGAAGCGCTCGTCGTCGCAGGCGAGATTGTGGAGCGCCGTGGGGATTGTAAATGGCGGGTCGTTGACGGTGGCTCTCGCGCTGATAGGCGCGATCGTTGGCGCGTGACGGTGAGGTTGCGTTGATGCTGACGCTAGCGGAAACACTGCCACTTCCAAAAGTCGCGCGTCTTTTTTACGAGCCTGATACGCCGCGGGTAAATCTTGGGAAGGCAAACCGCTGCGACGAGCAAAAGCGACGGAATTATCCAGCCCCAGTGAATGTAGTGGCAGTACCACGGCGGAAGATGAAGCGGAGGGGCATCAAGGAGCCCCGCGCAACTGGGGTAATGCGCAGGATCGTCAAAGAGCGCCGGCAGGCCGAAATACGAAAGCAAATAGCAAACTAGACTTACGAATAATCCCGCAAGAATGGCGACTGCACCTGCCGGCATCGGACCGTCGATGGCTTCGAGCACTTCGTAATGGTCTTTGCGGATGCCTGGCACTGTTTCCCTTTGTTGCGAGGCCGCATTGCATCGGATTCTTGTATGAGCGGTTTCGAGCTGGTAACTACGACAACGCTAACCAGTATGAGCTCGCGAGTCGAGCTAGATTCTCGACCTAGTTACTCAGAGATAAAACTGACTGCGGCGGCGCGAATCGTAGACGACGGACGTTGCGTTGAAGCACTCGTGACGCGGTTTGTTTTGCTGCGGCGTCCATGTGCTGAATCGAACGGTTTAGTTGGAGAACTGTGGTTGGATGTCGGTGGGCTGGGCGTCAGTGCGGCGGTGTGATTGTCGGTGTAGGTGACCTTGTAACACTGCTTCGCTCCCAAAATGCTGTGGGACGCGAACAGGCGGGAAAAAGCGTCCTGGGCTCGCGCCAACGGATTACGTTTCCTCGCGCGCCATTTTGGAAGAAAAGGGCGCGGCACCCAGGAAAACTCCTCGCGCCGACACATTCATAGTGGTGAGCGCTGCCGCGTGTGGCTGAGCTCTTGCTAAGATTGATGGATGGGGCTACAAGTCGAGTAATGAGAAGCGGTGTTGAAACGCTGGATGACGACTCGCCAGATCGAGATTCAGTGCGTTTGAAGAATACTGTCACTGTGGTTGGCGAGTGCTTCCGAGCCGAGCGATCCGAATTTGCACGGGTGCAGGTAACGGTGCGTCCGTCTGAGGTGTTCGCGGTGGAGGATTGCGCCGCGGATTGCGCGGACCTCAGGAAGTTGAACGCCGATTGGCCGGACGCGTTCATTATCGGCTTGCTGGAAACGTTGGGCGCTGCGAATCCAAAGTTGCCGACGAATGTAAGGATCACGTTGGACGCGGTTTGGTATCACCACCTGGATTCCACGCGAGAGGCGTTCTTGGGGGCGGCCCGAGATGCCGGGCTCAATATAATTGACCAGTTGAGCGAGGTTCGAAGTACGGAAGGGTATTAAGATACGAGCAGCATCGGGGGAAAAGGGAGAGACTGTGAGAAAGAATTGGGCGGCTGTGGGAGCAACTGTGATCGGGGGCGGGCTGGTGTGCAGCGCCTCGTTGTTCATTGGAGCAGCGGCTGGAGTTGCCGTGGCACAGCAAGCGGCGAGTGCGACGGGTGCGCCGGGAGCGTCTGGCTACCACATCACGAAGAAGGTGAAGCTTGGTGGCGCAGGCGGATGGGATTACCTCGAGGTGGATCCCGCTACTCATCGGCTGTTTATTTCGCGGAGCACGCACGTGATGGTGTTTGATCCGGGGAGCGAGAAAGTTGTTGGAGATATTCCGAACACCGAGGGCGTGCACGGGATCGCGCTGGCGGCTGATTTAAGCAAAGGATTTACTAGCAATGGGCGCGCGGCGAGTTCGACAATGTTCGACCTCGCATCACTGAAGCAGGTCGGAAGCGCTGCGACGGCGAAGGACCCGGACGCGATCATCTACGATGGATATTCGAAGCGGGCGTTCACGATGAATGGTGACGCGAATTCGGCGACCGCGATTGACGGCGCGACGGGCAGCGTGGCGGGAACGGTTGATCTGGGCGGCGGACCAGAGTTCGCGGCGACGGACGGGAAGGGAAACATTTTCGTCAACCTCGAGGACAAGAGCGAGCTGGTGAAATTCGACGCGAAGTCGCTGAAGGTGGAGAATACCTGGCCGCTCGCGCCGTGCGAATCGCCTTCGGGACTTGCCATCGACGCCGCGCACGAAATTCTCGTGGTGGGATGCCACAACAAGTTGATGGCGTTTGTGGACGGCAACAGCGGCAAAGTGATTGGCACGGTGCCGATCGGACAGGGAGTGGACGCGAACCGGTTCGACCCCGGCACGGGTTATGCGTTTGCGTCATGCGGAGACGGTACGCTGACGATCGCACACGAGGATTCGCCGACTCACTTCTCACTGGTGGAAACGGTGGCGACGCAGCGCGGCGCGCGCACGATGGCGATCGACCCAACCACACACAACGTCTATTTGGTGACGGCGGAGTTTGGCGCGACACCGGCAGCGACCACTGAGAATCCGCGGCCGCGACCGGCGATGGTGCCTGACACGTTTACGGTGCTGGTCCTCAGTAAATAGCTCGACGCCTAACGCGTTACGTTACCAGAGACGACAGCGCAGCGTATCGCTGCGAACCATCGAGGAATCCGGCGCGCATCCCCAAGCCTTAACGAAGATCGGCATATTGGAAACCGGTGCGTTGGTGCGAAACACGCCGAGCGGGTGAGGATCGGTGGCGACAAGCACACGCGCGTATTCGGGCCGCGCGGCGCCGGCCCAGATCTGAGCCCAGGCCAGGAAGAAGCGCTGGTCGGGCGTGAAGCCGTCGATTACAGCGGGAGCGGGTTTTGTAGCGAGCGCTTTTTCAAGCGCCGCGTGCGAGATGGTGAGGCCGCCGAGATCAGCGATGCTCTCGCCTTCGACGAGCTTGCCGTTTTCGTGCAGCCCAGCCTCGACTTCGAATGAATCAAACTGTTTCTGAATGCAGTCGCCGCGTTCGGTGAAATTCTTCAGGTCTTCCGGCGTCCACCAGTTGCGCAGATTTCCTTGTGCGTCGTACTTCGCGCCTTTGTCGTCGAAGCCGTGTGTGAGTTCGTGACCGATGACGGCGCCCATCCCGCCGTAGTTCATCGCGTCGTCGCGTTTGAAGTCGTAGAACGGCGGCTGCATGATGCCGGCGGGGAAGACGATTTCGTTCATCGGCGCGCTGTAATAAGCGTTGACTGTGGGCGGCGTCATGCCGAAGAGCGTGCGATCGACGGGCTTGCCGATCTGCGACATTTCGAAAGCGTTGGCAAACGTGCCGCCGCGAACGATATTAGTGACGTAGTTGTCGCGGACGACGTTGTACGTAGAGTAGTCGCGCCATTTATCGGGGTAGCCGACTTTGATCTGAATGGCGTCGAGTTTTACGAGCGCTTGTTTGCGCGTTTCGGGGCTCATCCAATCGAGCGTGGTGATGTCTTCGCGCAGAGCGGCGATTAAATTGTGGACCATCTGTGTGGCGGCGACTTTTGCTTCCGGTGGGAAAGCGCGTTCGACGTAGAACTGGCCGAGCGCTTCGCCGAGGTTGCGGTCTGTGGCCTGAACGCAGCGGCGCCAGCGCGGGAGAATTTCTTGCGTGCCGGAGAGCGTCTTGCCGTAAAAATTGAAATTCTCATTCACGAACGCGCTTGAGAGCGACGGAGCTGCGGCGTGAATCATGTGCCAGCGGAAATAGCTCTTCCAGGAATCGAGCGGCGTCGCGACGAGCGCGCCGTCGAGGGCCTTGAAGAAATCTGGCTGTGCGACGTTGAGCGAAGCGACAGCCGGCGCGCCGGTGCCTTCGAAAAAGCGAGCCCACTGGATATGCGGCGTGACGGCATTGAAGTCGGCGACCGACATTTTGTGATACGTGGCGTCGGGATCGCGGCGCTGCACGCGCGTCATCGAGGCGTTTGCGAGACCGGTTTCGATGTCGAGCACGGCTTTGGCTTCGGCGGCGGCTTTGGCGTCATCGTCGCCGACGAGCTTAAACATCGCGGCGACATGCTGCTGGTAGGCGGCGCGCATCTTTACGGATTTCTCATCGTCCTTGATGTAATAGTCGCGATCGGGAAGACCGAGGCCGCCCTGGCTCGCGGCGGCAATCACTTGCGTGCTGTCCTTCGCGTCCTGATCAGCGCTGAAGCTGAAGAGAACCGGGAAGCCAGCGTGGTGTGAGAGCGCGACCCAGTCCTGCAGCGTCGCGAAATCGTGAATGGCGGCGATCTTTTCGAAATCGGGATCGAGGGGCTTCGAGCCGGCGACTTCGATGGCGGGCTCGTTCATGCAGCTGGCGTAGAAGTCGGCAATCTTCTGGAGATTCGAGCCGGGCGTGACGTTCTTGTTCGCGGCGGCGTCTTCGAGAATCTGGTGGAGGACGGCTTCGTTCGCGGCGCGGAGTTCGTCGAAGGTACCCCAGCGCGGATACGCAGCGGGGATTGGATGAGCTGCGACCCAGCCGCCATCGGCAAACTTGAAGAAGTCGTCGCAGGGCTTCACGGAGCGGTCGAGATTATCGAGATTGAAGCCGTGGCCGGTGCCAGCTTGCGGTGTGGAAGCCTGAGCGGGCGCGGCGACGCATCCACCAGCGGCTGGGGCCGCGTCTGCGCCGGTGTCAGCGTTGGGAAGGAAAGTTGAGACTCGCGCGAGATTTGGTGATTGCCCGGATGCGAGCGACGCAAAGGCGAGGGAGGCGACTACAGACGCGGCGAAAAGAAAATGGCGAATCATGCGAGTCTCCGGTGAATAGTGTGCGCGAGGTCGAGGGCTGCGTACGAGAGCGAGAGGCGCTGGCAAAACGCACGTATTTTGCTGGCGTCGCGGGGCGAAGTCAAATTCACGATGCTATTGAGACGCAATAGCGCGAAGCTGGTTACGAGCGTTGTCATCGTCCCAATTCATCTCGCCAGTCCACTTGAAGACCGCCACGCCGTGGGCGTTCAACAAGTAGGTCGTGGGGATGCCAACAACTTTTAGCGGCGCAGGCGGTGCTCCAGTTCGCAAGTAAATCGGGATTTTCATCGATTGTGTCATCAGAAACGCGCGCACGTGGGACTCGGGTTCATCTGAAACAGCGGCGAAAGCCACCGGAGCGTCAGTAAGCGAGGCTCGAAGGCGTTCGATTGCTGGCATTTCGGCGAGGCAAGGCCCACACGATGTTTCCCAGAAGTTGAGAAACATCGCTTTGCCGCGGAACGACGACAGCGGTACAGGTGATCCGCCAAGCGGAGTCATTGTCCAATCTCCATCGACGGGATGATTCACATCCGGGAACCATGGGCGCGGGAAGTTGTAGCTTTCGATCGAAGGGGATTGAGGCGCTGCGCTTTGCAATGGCCGGAGAACGTGAACTTGACTGTTGATACCGATCTGATTCTCGACGTGTAGGCTCCAGAGCTGGAAGCCTATGCTTGCGGCTGCGGTGCCGACCCCAAGGCCGAACAGAAATCCTTTCAGAGCTGCGTTCACGCGGACGCTCCTTCGATGTCATGTTTTCCGAAAAAAGTGATTCAGGATGGCCCGGAGTTTCTCGTTCGTTAGACGTGCGGCGAAGAAAAGGCGTTCGACAATTATTTTCTGGTGCGCGAGAATTGACGTTTGGAGTAGGGCGTAACCATTCACACGGCAGTTGGGGCCTGCGGAGGAGACGCGCTGGTGAAGGTGGAACACGGCGAAGCGAAGCCGCGAAGGTTTGCGGCGATGCTGGGGCTCGCGGTACTCATCGTTGTACTTCTAACTACATTTTCCGAATTCAGCGAGGCGAAGGGGACAGCGGCCGTCGAAGGTCTCGAGGTGAGCACGATGGCCGGGAAGCTCCAGGGCGTGCCGCGCCTGAGCGGAGGCGCGGAATTTTTGGGCGTACCGTACGCGCAGCCGCCGGTGGGCGAATTGCGCTGGCGCGAGCCGCTGCCCGTGAAGCCGTGGGGCGGCGTTCGCGACGCGACGCATTTTGGGGCTCCGTGCGCGCAGCCGGTGCTGGGCGACTGGAATAAGCATGACGCGGCGGGTGGCATGGAGGACTGCCTCTACCTGAACGTGATTACGCCGGTGTGGCCGCCGAAGAAGGTGCTGCCGGTGATGTTCTGGATTCACGGGGGGTCGAATACGGGCGGTACAGCGTCAGGACGCTTATATAAGGATGGGACGCTGATCAACCACGGCGTCTTGCTCGTGACGGTGAATTACCGGCTCGGCGTGTTTGGTTTCTTGGCGCATCCGGAGCTTTCGAAGGAGACGCCGCGACGCGCTTCGGGGAACTACGGGTTGATGGATCAGATTGCGGCGCTGCACTGGGTGCGCGCGAATATTTCGAGATTTGGAGGAGATCCTTCGAACATCACGGTGTTTGGACAGTCGGCGGGAGCGGAAGATACGAGCTTGCTGATGGCGTCGCCGTTGACGCGCGGATTTTTTTCAACGGGCCATTGCGCAGAGTGGATCGGCGATGATCGGGCCGATGCCGACGCTGACCGAGGCGCAAAATCAAGGAGTGAATCTTGCGGGCACTTTGCATGCTCCGCTGAACGGAAGCGCGATCGGGTATATGCGCGGGCTTACGACGCAGCAGGTGATCGATGGCATTCCGAAGACGGAAGCGGAAGGTCTCGAAGGGTTCGTGCCGAATATCGACGGGTACGTGATTCCGCGAAAGCCGGTCGAAGCTTTTGAGGCGGGCCAGCAGGCAGGCGTGTCACTGATGATCGGGACGACGACGAAGGAATTCACGTTTGACGGGACGCCGGACGACGCGCGGAAAATGATTCGCGAGACGACTGGCGCTTCGTCGGATCGTGCGCTGGCTTTATACGGGTTGGACGCCGCAGGCGATGGGAAGAAAGATCCGCTGTACGGATCGGCGAGCGACCAGTGGTTTGCGGATTTGCTCTTCCGGTGCCCGGCGACGACGCAGGCGATGTGGCAGACGGCGACGAAACATTCCGTCTATCAGTACGAATTGCAGCACGCGATTCCCGGGCAGGAAAAACAGGGCGCGATTCACTCGACGGACTTGCCGTTTGTATTTGGATTTTATCCGGCGACGGGAAACCTGGGCGGCACGTATGGGCCGCTCGATAACGACATCACGGCACTGATCGAGACGTACTGGACGAATTTCGCGAAGAAGGGAAACCCGAACGGCTTCGGTGTGCCGAGTTGGCCGGAATTCGGCGACACGCAGGCGTACATCGAGATCACGCAGGCGGGGAAAGTGGTGCAGAAGACCGAGCTGCGCAAGAAGCAGTGTGACTTATTTCGGGATGTGCTGAAGCAGCGGCAGACGGTGGCGCACTAACTCGATAGTGCGATCGTAGCCGCGCTTATTCTCCAGAACGGTTGGTGATCGAGACGCGGAATTGCGGCAGCGTTTTTTCGACGGGATCGATCGTGAACGTCTCCGAAGTTTTTGCCGGGTCGTAACCTCTCCAGAGCCAAATCATTTCTTCCGGGAATTCGGTGGCGCCGTGAGCGGAGCTATGCGAGCCCGTGCCGAAGCTGAGATGAAAATCGTAATCGTGCATCTTCAGAGCGTTGGCCATGCGGATGTTGTTGAGCGCCCAGCTGCCGTAATTCGGATTTTCGAGATCGTTCGAGCCGTCTTCGAGCCACACGCGAACGTTGTGATGCGGCTCGCGTAGAATTTTGTCCGGGTAGTCCTGCCCGCCGTCGGGATTCGACGGATCTTCCTTCCACTGAATGCTGTCGTAACTTCCGATCCAGCTAATCACGCGCGAGAAAAGTTCGGGCATCTGCCAGGCGGCGTTGAACGAGCAGATCGCGCCGGAGGAGAGTCCGGTGATGGCGTGGCTGTACGCGTCTTTGCGCAGGTTGTACTTGGCTGCGACGTCGGCGAGGATTTCGTCGCGAAGAAAACGATCGTAGCGGTCGCTGACAGTGTCGTAGAGCGTGCTGCGCATCGAATCATCGAGCGTGCGGTGCCATTTGTCTGAGTAGGCTTTGACGAAATTGTAGGTGGGCGTGCCGGGCGCGCCTTCGACGCTGCCAGGCTTGATGAAGACGACGATCATCACGGGGATTTTCTTTTGCGCGATGAGGTTGTCGATCACGTTGAGCGCAGGATTTTCGCCGTCGCGGTCGGTGTACCACTCGCCGTCCTGAAAGACCATGAGCGCGGCGGGAGTTTTTGGATCGTATTGCTCGGGGACGTAGATCCAGTAGTCGCTCTTCATCCCGTCGTAGATTTTGCTGGTGTGCGTAATCTTGTCGGAGAGGGTGCCGCTTGGTGTGCCGGGCTGGAGGTAGGAGAGCGGGCCAAGAGCGGGAAGGTTCACGCTGCCTCCGAATTTTTCGTTGTTGATGAGGTAGTCGAAGGAGTGGAGTTTGCTGACGGGTTCGACGTGCGCGACGGCGTACCACAGCGTGGTGCTTGGAATGTTTTGCATCGTGGAGCCGAGCTTGTCGTCGATGCGGAGAGTGGGTTGCGATGCGGCGTCGATGGCGAAGAAGAAATCGGGGCCGTGGCCGGATTGAGCGGTGCCGGCTTTGAGGTCTTTGGTGTCGAAGGTGGCGGAGATGGCGGCTGCGAGCGAGGGATCGTGTGCGTTCGCGAGCGCGATGAGTTTTAGAGCGGTGGATTTTTTCGGAGCGGTGGCTTGCGTGGATTGTGGCGCGGCGGTCTTCGGCTGCGCGCAGGCGTACGCGACGGCTAGCAGTGCTGAAGCGAGTGTGCGGAAGACGTGGCGCATGGAACGGACTCCTGGGAATCACGAAATGGTGATTCGAGCGTCCGCACGATAGCACCGTCGGGGATGGTGATGCGACGCAGA
>Ga0206966_1094_pt1 | contig 27883 bp, 25 predicted proteins | sample Alteio_BWOrgHeat_23_FD_152970 | JGI IMG/M metagenome (GOLD analysis project Ga0206966, IMG submission 152970) | Enriched cells from forest soil in Barre Woods Harvard Forest LTER site, Petersham, Massachusetts, United States -... | ecosystem: Environmental > Terrestrial > Soil > Temperate forest >...
CGGCTCTCAGCCAGCGGCGCTTGACGGCCAATCCCCATGACGCGCCCCTGACCAGCGGCGTGATTTCGCTGGATGGCAAGTATCTGGCCTACTCGGACCCAACCGGGCTCTATCTGCGACAGGTGGACAGCGGAGAGACTATCGCCGTGCCGCTGCCCAAGGGATTCGACGCGATGCCCGAGAGCTGGTTTCCCGATGGCGTTCATCTTGTTGCCTCCCATTTCGATGACTTAGAAAAGAAACCGCCCAGCCTTTGGGAGATATCGGTTGTAGGTGGGACTCCACGAAAGCTGGCGGATGGGGGTTTGTCGGCGAGAGTATCGCCGGATGGCTCGAAAATAGCATTCTTCAGAGGCAAGTGGGATGACGAAGAGATCTGGCTGATCGAGACAGACAAGAACATCGCCAAGAAGATCGTGGACGGCGGCGGAGATCATTTTGGGCCGATAGCCTGGTCGCCTGACGGCAAGAGATTTGCTTGCGTGAGAATGCCCGATCGCTTCAGCACGGTCGGACTTGGGCAGCGAATCGAAGTTTTCGATGCGGAGACGGGGCGAGGCGAGACTATTCTGTCAGATTTTCGACTCGGCGGGGCCGTGGCATGGCCAGACAGTAGACGCCTGATCTATGCATTGCAGGAAGCTCCGCCCAACGACCAGAACTTTAACCTCTGGTGGTCCCGCCTCGACCCGTCCACCGCCCGGCTTTATGGCCTTGCAGCCCGCATTACCAACGATCAAACCCCGATCGCCGGCATCAGCGTAACCAGTGATGGAAAGCGCATCGCATTGCTTCGTCGCGAGTTCCAGACAGACGTTTACCTGGCGGAATTACTGGCGCAAGGCCAGTTGAGCGCGCTTCGCCGCTTCACCCTGGACGACCGAGACGACTGGCCGTCCGCTTGGACACCGGATAGCAAAGCGGTCCTGTTCGTCTCGAATCGAGATGGGCCGAACCATATCTTCAGGCAATCGACCGATGCGACGCATCCAGATTTATTGATCGGCGGGAAAGATAATCTGGGTCATCCTCACCTGACTCCCGACGGCCTAAGCGCCCTCTACCTGGTCTTTCCTTCATCCGGCAAATCTACCGACAACTCGCGGCTCATGCGTGTTCCGCTCGCTGGCGGCCCCTCAGAGCTAGCCCTCGAAGAGCCGGGAATTGGAGAGTACAGATGCGCCCGGTTACCCTCGACCCTGTGCATCTACAGCCGGATCGATAATGGACAGCAAAGATTCTTCAGCTTCGATCCGGCGGGAGGAAAAGTGAGTGAGCTTCCGGCCGCGAAGAGGCCGTCCGATGACGGGCCGGGTAGCGCCTGGAGCCTTTCGCCTGATGGTAAATACCTGGCGAGCCCCAAATCGGCAAATCCGCTGGAAGCGGCAGGACTTCGGATCCTTGATCTGACCAAAGGCACACCGCAGGAAATTTCGCTGCCGAATTTACCGCTCATCATGGGGATGGATTGGGCGCCGGACAGCAGAAGCTTATGGGTAGGCGGCTATATGGGCAGGAGCTCCGGAGGCACTCGCTCAGGACTTCTCAAGGTCGACCTTACGGGCAGAGTCAAGACGATTCTCGAAGGGTCGAGCATGGCGGTCTGGTTTGCCGTTCCTTCTCCCGATGGCCATCGCCTGGCAGTTATGGCACACACTGACAGTTCAAATGTGTCTCTTCTAGAGAATTTCTGATTCCACGAATGTCCTTTGTTTTCTGATCACTAGGTCAAAACAGCCTGTTGCTAGCCGGTTGCACGCTCATTTTGCTCCAAGGTGGGCGGATCGCATTGGGCACAACATCGTGCGATACTGCCATTTTCATTTTGTTGCTTGGAGAAGCTGGCTGGACAAGCCGCTGAGATCGCGAAAACATTCGACATCTTCTGCCCGGCACCGATGTTGCGATTCCATTCTGGGTAGGTCAACACTGCTGTTGCACGAAGCCACCGTCCGAAAACAACGGAGACAAATGGAATCGGAGGTGCCGTCAGCATTACGACGGCGCGCATAGTCGGTCTTCTTCTTAAACATAGGGTGGTTCCTCTATCCTCACAGCATGTTCAAGGAACTCAACCCCAAAATCTGAGCAATTTTGAACTCTCTTTTTTCTTGCTACACGTTTCGCCTTTCATTCGCTATACTGGCTTCTATGTTTCAAGGGCCGACAGCCACGTGCGCCTTCGTCATTCGCTGCAAAGAATGCCGAGAGAACATCCCTGCGATGGTCGAGACGTTGCCTGCATCATGGATAGCAGTCAAGTGTCCTCTCTGTGGTGAGCACCGGCGCTACCTGCCCACGGAAGTCTTTCAGGGCCGCGTGTCCTACCAACTCCTCAGGAAACCAGTGCGCTCTTCGCAGGGCGGGGCGAGGTAGCGGTGTTCGACCCCAACGCAAACATGCCACGTATCAATCGGGGAATGGTGGTTCATGGCCACGATCACAGCAACAAAGATGCCGTGGCGAGATTCTTGAACAAGCTGGGTCTTCAGCCTGTCATTTTGCAGGAGCAATCCGATGAGGGACAAATCGCGCCAACCCTCCCCCCGATTATCTGATCCTTGAACACGCAACGACCCCAATGAACGTCGTCCTCAATCGCTCACATCGCTTGCCACATCCTTAGATGAGTCTGGATGCTGAGCCACAAGCAATCAATTCCTAACGGCCCTCCACTCGGCATGCCGGCCATGAATCCCATATATTCCCGACATATGATTTCCGTCGATCTGTCCCCGAAACGTGAGCACGTTGCGGGTCTTCGTGCTGAATTCAATGTGATGCCCGTTCACTGTGCCTTGAATTCCTCCCGACTGGTTGGGCCCCTCGAAACGTCCTGAGAGCTGACTGCCATTTTGATGGATCTGGACGTGTTTCTCGACAGTTTCGTTGTTATCAATGTTCTTTGAGAAAATCGTCCAGTTGCCCCGAGCGTCTTCAGGCGGCTGTTGCGCCCGGGCTGCGCCCCTCGCACCGAACAGCAGAACGGCCAGAAGAAGTACCCATGACCTTGAGAATCGCCTGCCCATAAATGCTCCCCTGAATATGTTTCTTCGACAGAAGTGAAGACTAGACGAGAATATATTGGCACGCTATTCGAGCCAACGCTTGCCTGAATCGCTATGCCGGAGCGTGCGCATCGAGTCCTCCCGGCACGGAACTAGGGAGATCGTCATGGTGCAGCTTCCAGACGGGTAGAATGCTGCCGCGACCTCCGGCAACTCGCCATCAATTCGTAATTAATCGCGCATCTCTACCCACTCCCGATCAGCTATCCTTGAGCACACCAAGGAGCCCCCATGAACGTCGTCCTCTACAGCCCCACCGGAATGATAGGCAGCCGCGTCCTCACCGAACTCGTCTCGCGCGGCCATAACGTCACCGCCATCGCACGCGATCCCTCCAAAGTTCCCGCTAAGCCCGGCGTAAATGCCGTCAAGGGAGACATCTTCGACACTACAGATGTCGCTGCCAAGACCGTCGGCGTCGATGCCGTCATCAGCGCCTACGGACCCGGCACAGGAGACGTGAACGACCTCCTCAAAGCCACCCGTTCCCTTATCGCCGGCCTCGACAAGTCCGACGTCAAGCGCCTCATCTTCGTCGGCGGAGCTGGCAGCCTCCTCGTCACTCCCGGAGTGAGCCTCATCGACTCCGGCCATCTCCCCGAGGAATACAAGGTCATCGCCATCGCCCACCATGACGCTCTCTCCCTTCTGCGCCAATCCGATCTCGACTGGACCTACTTCTCACCCGCTGCCTTCATTCAGCCCGGCGAGCGCACCGGCAAATTCCGCCTCGGCACCAACTCCCTTGTGGCCGACGAGAAGGGAAACAGCTCCATTTCCGCCGAAGACTACTCCATCGCCTTGGTCGACGAACTCGAAAACCCCAAACACATCCGCCAACAGTTCACCGCCGCCTATTAATCCCGGCCACCCCTCGCCAATCAATCATGTTGAGTGCCCCAATCATCTGGGTGACAATGAAATCAGCGTTGCCAAAATTGCTACGGCGGTAAACTTGGCGGAGTCGCGCAGTGTAACGTTTGCAGATTGCGGAAACTTCGTTCGGCAATGTATCTACGATTTAGCTGTAACCTTCCATTGAATTACCGGCAACCAGTACCATGAAAACTTAATAGAATGAATGATTTGAACGTCATCCCGGGAGAATTGGGAGGGTGGGGGAGGAGTACCTACCCGATCGTCTGCAGCCTTGGCTCAATCCCAGTTTCTGATATCTCGAGAAATCCCACTGACACCGGCAGTGAAAACCGCCTTGGACCAGCGCTGCCAGGATTGAAATAAAGCACGCCCTTCCGCCATTCAATCGCCGGATGATGCGAGTGTCCACTGATCACCGCCGCAATCCCCGCGGCGACCGGCTCGAGGTCCAGCACCAACCGATCGTGCAGCATGTAGAGACTCACTCCGCCCAGATCCACCAGCTCCGTCTGTGGAAGACGCCCGCAACGCCCACCGCGATCAACATTCCCCCGAATCGCCGTCACCGGAGCAATCTGCCCCAGCTGGTCGAGGATGAACGCGTCACCCACGTCGCCAGCATGCAGAATGTGCTCGACCCCGCGTAGTGCGGCAACGGCCTCAGGCCGAAGCAGCCCATGCGTGTCGGAGATAACACCGATGACCATCGCTACAGCCCGATACTGAGCCGTGTGCGCGGGTCCAGGTAATCCCGCAGGGCGTCCCCCAGAAAGTTGAAGGACAGCACGCAGAGCATCACCGCCAGCGCCGGAAAGACTACCAGGTGCGGTGCGTCAAAGAGGTGGGATCGAGCGTCATTTAGCATCGAACCCCAGCTCGCTGCCGGAGGCGGTATGCCCAGCCCCAGGAAGCTAAGCGTCGCCTCCGCCAGAACCGCACCGGCCATGCCAATTGCCGCCTGCACAATCAGGGGCTGCACTATGTTGGGAAAGATATGCCGGACGAAGATGCGTGCATCCCCCGCTCCCTGGGCCCGCGCCGCCTCTACAAACTCCCGCTCCCGCACCGCCAGCACCTGGGCCCGAACCAGCCGGGCATACCCCACCCATCCCCCAATTGACAAAGCTAGGATAAGATTAATCATCCCCGGACCGAGGAACGCGACAAACGCAATCGCCAAAAGAATTCCCGGTAAAGCAAGAAAAGCATTCATTACGAAAATATTGAGCGTCGTATCCAAAACGCCGCCATAGTATCCGGCGATACCGCCGAGCACAATGCCGAGGAGCAGCGAGCAAGCCACCACCGAGACCGCAACTGTCAGCGACAATCGTGCTCCATAGAGGATGCGGGACAGGATATCTCGTCCCAGCTCGTCGGCGCCGAGCCAGTGCGCGGCGCTGGGGGGGGCCAGTCGATGATTCAGGTCGATCGTGGTAGGATTCGCTGGCGCAAGTAGCGGAGCGAAAATTGCGGCGAAGAGAAAACCGGCGAGCAGAAGGGCGCCTAGTGCGGCAAGAGGTTGAGACGTGACATGTTGCAGGACGGGGTGGGCCATCGAAGGATAATTTAGCTTCTCATGTCGAGCGAATTCGCGGAATCGAATATGCTGGAAATGGATCCTTCTCCTCCCCCTCTGTCAGTTGCCGGTTTGCGGGCCCCTGGCCAGAAAGGACACCGAAAATTGCGCATTCTCCTCCTGGGATTGAACTATGCACCTGAGCTGACCGGCATCGGTAAATATTCTGGAGAAATGATGGAGTGGCTCGCTGCGCGGGGTCACGATGTTCGCGTAGTCACAGCCCCGCCATACTACCCCGTATGGAAAGTGCACGAAGACTACAGGTGGTGGAGGTACTGCAAGGAGATCTCGCCGGCTGGCGTGCACATCTATCGCTGCCCGGTGTGGGTGCCGGCGCGTCCCAACGGCATTAGCCGCACGGTGCACCTTGGTTCCTTCGCCACGAGCAGTCTGCCCGTCATGCTGGCCCTGGCCGCGTGGCGTCCGCATGTGGTGCTTACCGTCGAGCCCGCTTTCTTATGTGCGCCTGCCACCCTCCTCACTGCCCTCCTCTCCGGGGCCGCTGCGTGGTTGCACGTGCAGGACTTTGAAATCGACGCCGCCTTCGACCTCGAACTGCTGCCTGCCGAGGGTGTAATCCACAATTTCGCCCTGGCCTATGAGCGCCTGATGATGCGCAGATTCACTCGCATATCGAGCATCTCGACTACTATGGTTGAACGGCTGGCCGACAAAGGAGTCGAAAGCGCGAAGGCGGTGCACTTTCCCAACTGGGTGGACATCGACACGATCCGGCCCCTCGACCGCCCAAACCCGTTCCGTCGCGAGCTTGGCATCAGGGAAGATCAGATCGTGCTGCTCTACGCAGGCAATCTTGGCGTGAAGCAGGGTCTCGAGACCCTGCCGCAACTCGCGCACCAGTTGCGCGACAAACGTCAGCTGCACTTCGTCTTCTGCGGCGATGGCGCTTTCCGCCCGAAATTAGAGCAGATGACCGCCGGCTTTGAGAATGTCTCCCTCCTGCCCTTACAACCTCTTCACCGGCTGAACGAGCTGTTGAACGCCGCCGACATCCATCTTCTACCGCAGAAAGAAGGTACAGCCGCCTTGGTTATGCCCTCCAAACTCACCGGTATGCTGGCGACTGGCCGTCCGGTCATCGCGACCGCATACCCAGGCACTCAGGTTGCCGATCAGGTCTCGGGACGAGGAATTCACGTCGCCCCGGGTGATCGGGACGCGTTACGCGAAGCCGTTCTCTCCCTCGCCGCGAACGCTGATTTGCGCAAAGAGATGGGTCGGGCCGCGCGCCTCTTCGCTGAGGAGCATCTGTGCCGCGAGCAGGTACTGAAGCGATTCGAGGCGGAGATGGAGGGCTTGTTTCACACCAAAACAGAGCTGGCGATTCCGTCCTCAACCCGGCCTGAGGCCCATTCCCCAAGCCCGGAGTGAATTTGGCGTTGCCTGCGTATCCGCATAGAATCAGGTGAGTTCACATCCGGCAACATTCACTCAAATTTTTCCAGATGCATTTCGCAAACCACCCATCAGGAGCGAGTTCACTTGAAGAAGGCCCTCATTACCGGCGTTACCGGACAGGATGGAGCGTACCTGGCTGAATTCTTGCTGAAAAAAGGCTATGAAGTGCATGGAGTCAAGCGCCGCACTTCACTCTTTAATACCGATCGGATCGATCATCTCTACGAAGACCCGCACGTTGCCAGTCGACACTTCATCCTGCACTACGGTGATATGACTGATTCCAGTGTCCTCACTCATATCGTGCAGAAAGTACAGCCTGATGAGATCTACAATCTGGCTGCCCAAAGTCACGTCCAGGTGTCCTTTGAGGAGCCTGTATACACTGCGAACACCGATGCCTTAGGCACGCTCCGCCTTCTCGAGGCCATCCGCATCCTCGGGCTTGAGAAGAAGACCCGTTTCTACCAGGCCTCCAGCTCGGAACTCTATGGCCTCGTGCAGCAGATCCCGCAGACAGAGACCACTCCGTTCTATCCTCGCTCGCCCTATGCCGTGGCCAAGCTTTACGCCTATTGGATTACCGTGAATTATCGTGAGGCTTATGGAATTTATGGCTGTAATGGCATTCTCTTCAATCATGAGTCGCCCATGCGCGGCGAGACCTTCGTCACCCGGAAAATCACCCGCGCTCTGGCCCGTATTAAGGCCGGGCTTCAAGACACCCTGTACCTTGGCAACCTGGACGCGCTTCGCGATTGGGGCCATGCGCGCGACTACGTCGAGATGCAGTGGCTCATGCTCCAGCAGCAGGAGCCCCGCGACTACGTTATTGCCACCGGCGAACAGCACAGCGTCCGGGACTTCGTGAACCTCAGCGCCGAGTTCCTCGATCTGCCCCTACGCTGGGAGGGCATCGGCGTCGACGAGAAGGCCTATGACTCCAGTGGCAGTCTCGTGGTCTCAGTCGATCCCCGATACTTCCGTCCGACAGAAGTTGAGACGCTGCTCGGCGATCCTTCCAAGGCCAGGCGCGAGTTGGGATGGATGCCTCGGACCACCTTTCGCGAGTTGGTGAGGGAGATGATCGCAGAAGACCTCTCCACAGCCGAGCGTGATGCTTTGGTGAAAAAGCACGGCTTTGCCACCTACAATTTCCACGAGATCTAAATAGCGGAGATTAGTCGATGGAAAACTCCAGCAGGATTTTCATCGCCGGCCACCGCGGTCTGGTTGGCAGTGCCATCCGGCGTGAGTTGGAGCGGAAGGGGTACACCAACCTGCTGCTCAAAACTCGCTCCGAGCTCGACCTCCTGAATGACACGGCAGTAGCGAGCTTCTTTGCCGAAGAGCGTCCCGACTATGTCTTTCTTGCTGCGGCGAAGGTTGGCGGTATCCTTGCCAACGATACATATCCAGCTGACTTTATACGCGATAACCTCGAGATCCAGACCAACATGATCGACGCCGCGAATCGCTCGGGCGTCAAACGGCTGCTCTTTCTCGGCTCAAGCTGCATCTATCCCAAGCTTTGCCCGCAGCCCATCAAGGAAGAGTACCTGCTCACCGGCCCACTCGAAGCCACCAACCGCGCATACGCGTTGGCCAAAATCGCCGGCATCGAGATGTGCTGGTCTTACAACCGCCAATACGGGACAAAGTTTCTTGCAGCAATGCCCACCAATCTTTACGGCCCCGGAGACAACTTCGACCTCAACAAATCGCACGTTCTCCCCGCGCTCATCCGCAAGGCCGCGGAGGCGAAGGCCATGGGCGGGAAGAAGATCACCGTTTGGGGAACCGGCACTCCCCGCCGCGAGCTGCTCTATAGCGACGACCTTGCCGAAGCCTGCATCTTCCTGATGAAGCTGCCCGATTCCCGATTCCAGACATTGTTGAATTCCGAGGAGCCGCCGCTCATCAATATTGGTACCGGCCACGATCTCAGCATTCGCGAATTGGCCGAACTGGCCTGCTGCGTCATCGGTTTTGAGGGCACGCTTGAGTTCGACACCACCAAGCCCGACGGCACCCCACAAAAGCTGCTGGACGTGTCTCGCATCCACGCCCTTGGCTGGCAGGCTCGGACTACCCTCGAAGAGGGTATCCGCCGCACCTACGACTGGGCCAAAGACAACATGATCCTTACGCCTGTCTGAGCCCGATCAGAAGTGGAAGCGGTAACGCACCTCTCCATAAATTTGCCGTGGTTCGTTGTAGTGAAACCCGCCAAAGGTGAGGCTGTTGTCGAGAAGCACTCGAGTATTCGCAACGTTGATGGTCGTGGCTGAGACCGTGAATCTCTCGCCGAATGCTTTCCCGACAGCCAGATCCGCAGTTGTGTGTGCCGGCAGGTAGTCGCCGGTAAAGGGCGACGGCGGGTCCGGAAAGCCGTTGGAGAATCCCGAGCCGTAATACACGTTGAATGAGCCATAAGCGTGAAAGGGAAGATTCGCGTTAAAGCCGAAATTTAGCGTGTTGCGCTGATCGTGGTCCAGCGGCGAATACCCTGGCGCAACGGCGCAAGCTTCGGAACCCGGCGGAGAGCAGATGAGACCCCCGGTGATCGGGCCAATCTGCTGTGCAATCTGATTTGAATATGCCAGATGGAATTGCCCATAGCGCCACGATTGCGGGGAGCGCAGCGTAAGTTCCCACGCCTGAATCAGCGCTCCCTGCACGGTGACGGGGATGAAAATACTCGATTCGCCGATATTGCTGTGGTCGAGGAAATTGGTGACGCGCGTCCGGAAGGTGTCCGCGTCCAGCAGCCATCCATGGTAGGGGATTTGTACGCCGAACTGATACTCCTCATCGCGCTCGCCATGCAGCGGAATGAAGCTGGTGTTATTGCCGGTGGCAAACTCGAGCACCGGGCCGGAGATTGTGGTGAGGGGCGGCGGTTGATAATACCACCCGTAGAACCCGCGGAAGACCCAGTGAAGCTTGGGGACCTGCACTGCGACGCCGAGGCGCGGGTAGAAAGTATTCTCGGTGATGGCGGCCTGGAAGTGACTCTGCCGCACGCCGCCGATAAGAGCAAGCCATGAGGTCGGCCTGTAGTTGTCTTGGACAAATGTCTCCACCAGCCCACCCGCGATACTTTGCGGATGCGAGAAGTTCGGATAACTGCCGTCGTTGAAGACAACCCCAAAGAGATCGCTCTCATGTTGGCCATAACCGTAAATGCCGGCGCTGATCGAGTTCTTCGCGACCACAGTCGAGATGGATCCCTGCAGGCCCCCGTAGTTTGCCGTTTGATCGGATGTAGTCGCCGTTGGTTGATCATGCGCGCTGGGTTCATACTTGGCGCTGTTGAAATGGTAGAAAGGCGAAAGCTGTAGGAGCGTGGACGAACTATAGGTGTGCACCCAAGTAAATGCCGTGTAGAAGTCTGTTTCGTGTTCTCCATCACGCAGGCCACTCGAGTTGTAGAGCTGGTTCTGCCAGCTGTCTGCATTGGGATCATATGGAATCTGGTAATAGTCTGCGCGAGCCTGCGTGACCACACGAAGCTGATTCGCCGAGTCGTGGTTATAGATAAACGACGCAAATCCGCCGTAGCCATTCTCGGCGTCATGAATGGGCTGTTCGATGGGTGGCTGCAGGCCATCGTTGCTGCGGTTGCCGTTGAGGCTGGTGTACCAGGCGAACTTTTCCGAGTGACCGCCCAGGCTCAGTTGATTGTTGTTCTGATAGTAGTTCCCCAAAGCGATGACCAGTTCGCCCTCGCGATCGCGTTCAAAGCCGCTGCGCGGAACAATGTCGAAGGCACCGTAGGTGCGGGTTCCCATGTCGGCCGTATAGCTGCCGCGATTCGCTTCTAAATAGTCGATGTCTTTGGGATCGATCTGTGGACCGATGTTGCTGGCGATGTTCGTGTTCGGTATGGCCACTCCGTCAATGAGCCAGCTCAGCTGGTGGCCGCCGCGCATATGCAGCATGTCATGCGTGACATAAGCTCCCGGCACGTAGTCGGTAATCATTGTCAGGCTGTTGGTGCGGTCGGCTCCCGGCGTGCGGGCGATATTCTCGCGGCTGATCAGCGTCATAGGGGTGGCGGAATCCGGATTCGTGACCGAAGATTCAGCTGTCACATGCGTAGACTGCTGCACCGTGGCGATAGACAGTTGAAAATGGAGGGCGGCCGTGGAGTCTGTTGCGACGGTGATATGTTGCTCGCCTGTGCTGAAGCCAGGTTGCGCAACAGAAAGGATGTACTCGCCCAATGGAATGGTCAGGAATCGGAACTCTCCGTCCTGGTTGGTCGTCTGTGTCTCGGTGAAGTCGGAGTCCGCAGCATGAAGCGTTACGAGCGCGCCTTTGATCGGGCGATGATGAGGATCGTGAATAACTCCTCCCACCTTGCCGAATACTGTAGCTCGAGCAACTGTCGCGGACAGCAGACTAAGAAGTACTGCAAACCATGCGATTTTCCGCATAGGTAAAAGCCTCCTCGCCATATCGTGGCGATGAATCGTATCCAACACTGTTACGAGTAGAACGAAGCACCAGCCGAGGGTAGGACAGAGGCCCGGATCGCGCTTCTACAGGAGATACGGATTAAACGAGGAGAGCAGGAGGGCCGCGCTTTTGGCGGGAGCGATCAAAAGAAATGCCAATTTGCGCGGCAGTTTGTGGCGAAATCGCCCGCTGACGCGTTATGCCGGCGAATACAGAGGCCGCTGTCGAGGGCGTGAAGGACGGCAACAACAGAACCGCGGAAGCAGGAGTATATGGGCATTTTTCGCTGACCCTAGGCGCGTCGAAGCCCTGGCTTCCGCTCTCGGATGGCGTCGCGCAGTGATGCCTGCCGTCTCTCCGGCAGCAGGCAGGCAGAGTCGCTTCCGCCGCGCTTGTCCCGAATAGAGGCGAGACAAGCGGCAGGCTGAACAGCAGCACCAGCGAGATGACCAGCGCGCGTCGCACAGCTCATTGTAGCCCGGGTTGGCGGTTCCGGGGATACGGTTCGCTACTGCGAGCGGTTAGAGTAATACCCCTCGCGCGTCTGTACAGCTAGATCGTTCTTCTTTGCTGCCAGAGCAATCTTGTGATAACCGCTATCGCTGCTCTGCTTGTCGGGCGTGTAACCGAGCATGTACTGGCTGCGCATCTCTTCGGCAATGGTTGTGTAAATTTGGTCGGCAGTTTCTTTTTTCGTAACCTCAAATACACGTCCGCCGGTCTGCCCGCTAATCTGCTCGAGAATCTTTTTGCCGTCAACGCGTGATTCCTGCTGCTGCGGTCGTTGGCCGCCGCGTCCCCCGCCCGGGTAACCACCGCCGGGATATCCACCACCCGGATATCCCATTCCACCATGGCGTCCTCCCCCGGGGAAACCGCCGCCGTTGTTGTGCGCCTCTTCTCCCTTGTAGTAAATGGCGTAAACGACGGTATCGGCGCGTTGCGCGGCTTCGATTGCGCTGTTGAGCGTTTCCTTGCTGCCGCGATCGACCCCATCGGTCAGTACGACAATCGCTTTGCGCCCTTGTTGCTGTTTCATTACTTCGTTGGAGGCGAGATAGATCGAATCGTAGAGCGCCGTTCCGCCTCCACCGTAGTGATGACCGCCCGATCCACTCCCGGAATCTGGATCCGATCCATCGCTGCTCGTGCGTTGGAACTGTGGCGCTCCGAGTTGGTCGATCGCCGCGCGCAACTTGTTTTTGTCCGATGTCAGGTCTTCAAGCAGATCCACCTCGCGGGCGAATTGAATCAGAAAGGCCTTGTCCTTGGCGTCCGTGAGCATCTGGTCCAGAAAGTGCTGGCTGGCCTTTTCCTCATCGCCGATCACGTTACGCTGGCTCATGCTGGTATCGACCAACAGCCCGAGGTTTAGCGGCAGGTCCTTGTCGAGATTGAAGTACTTGATAGTTTGCGGACGGCCATCCTCGGCGAGGGTGAAATCGTCCTTGGTCAGATTGGGCACAATGGCGCCGTGCTTGTCGCGTACGGTTACCGCCATAGTCACAACGTTGACGTTCACCTTCACGGTGGTAGTTGGAGCATTCGCAGGGGTGGTTGAAGCACTCTGCCCCCACGCGGTGAACGGTCCTGCGAACAGGCCAAACATGGGCAGCAATAGCATGCGCCGGGGAAAAATCATTGTCATCATTCGATATACCAGCAGCGTCCTAGTAGCCGACGCACTGGTTAGACGAAAAATTTTCGCTTTGGGCCACACTCGGAACAACAAGCTTTGACGACCGGATTATTCTGCGCGACTTGAGCGCCATTGAATGACGATGTAGGCAAAATGTCCGAGTTGAATTGCCCACGCAACAACGATCGCAAATAGAAGAGGGTGATGGAAGATAGGCATCATCGCGGTCGCTCTCAGAAGCTCAACTGTTATCTGATCTGACCCTTGGATGACGCCCAGGCGTAACAAAGTTGGCTGCAACGGCATGCCGATTCCTCTGAGCCCTCGCCAGATAGTGACGTTTAATTGGAAAAGCGCGACATTCAGGGGAAAGATTTATTATTACTATTTGCTCCGGGCTTTGCCTGCGGTCTTCCACTTCAGGACCACATAAGCGAGATATCCCAGCTGGATGAGCCATGTGGCAACATACGCCAGCACAAGGTGGCGGTGAAACATCGGGTTCATGCGGCCTCCAGTGCCGCCTGTGCGGCCCGTCGTTCTGCTAACTGCTGACGGTATTCAGCTGCGTATCGCAAACCGACCACAAAAATGCCCCACGCCAGCCATCCAGCCAGATTCCACCACACGGCGGGCCACATGCTGGGGTCAAGACCCGAGTCCGCTCCTCCGCCAATCACCGGCGCCGGATGCTGGGTCCGCCACCAGCGGGTGGACATATATACAATCGGCACATCCACATAGCCGAAGATCGCCATCACCGCAGCCAGTGTGCGCATCTCCGGGCCCTCCACGAAACGCCGCAGCAACAGATACGCGACGTAGATCAGATAAAGCATCAGTGTCGTCGTCAACCGAGCATCCCACGTCCACCAGATGCCCCACACCGGCCTCGCCCATAGCGGTCCGGTGATCAGCACGACCGTGCAGAAGGCAACACCCATCTCGGCATTGGCCAGCGCAAAGGCATCCGCCTTCATCGCTCGGGGCGTGTTCGACCTGCGATAGATCAGGTATGCGATCGAGGCGAGAAAACTCAGGAAGAAGAACAGGAACGCCATCATCGCGGAAGGGAAGTGGTAGAAGAAAATACGAAAAATCTCGCCCTGTTCCTGGTCGACCGGAACCACAAACATTGCTACGCGAAATCCATTGGCGAGTAGCGCCAGAGTCAGAGCCAGCCAAAACCAGCGAAACAACTTCATCTTCCGTCCTTAGAGTTACCCCATAGTTTACCGGATGAAGGCTCCAGCCGTTTCATCCAGCTCAACCCCTTCCCAACTGTGCTTCAACAGGAGTAAAAAGGATAGCCATGGCGTGGTTTACTCTCATCCTGGGCGGCGTAATTCTCCTCGTCGGTCTGCTTGGACAATTTTTTGGCCTCCGGAAGGGAAGATCTTCCCACCCCGAAGACAGGCACATGGGCAGGGTGGTATTCACCGTCGCCTCAGTCGTCGTTGGGCTCTGGATTGTGGCGTTTATTACCGTACGCGTCTTGCACCTCGACATCACCGGGCACTGGTAGAGCCTGGAAAGCCCCTACTCCGCATGCAGCACAATCTCGAACAGCAGCATGCTGATCGTCGTGAAGATCACGTCATAGCCCAGCAGCAGCTTGATCCACAGCGCCGGATCTGACTCTCCCGACAAAATCGCAGAAATTGCCAGCACCATAGCCAGCAACGCCGGCATGAAGATCGGGAACAGGATCAGAGGCAGCAGCAGTTCGCGATTGCGCGAGCGAATTGACAGCGCCGCGAAGAACGTTCCATTGACGAGAATCGCCCACGTCCCTAGCGGCACCGCGAGCAGTAGCAGCCAGACCGTTCCGAGTGGATGCAGGTTATAAAAGATCGCGAACAGCGGCGCCAGCAGCACCTCCACCGCGGTCACAAAAAGAAAATTCGCCAGCACCTTGCCCAGAAACAGCGAAGCCCCTGGTGCCGGAGTCATCCGGTGTGCGTCAAGAACGCTATGCCGCAGCTCGCGCGCCCACGCCTGGTTCAGCGCGCTGACCGCGGCGAACAAAATCGCCACGCAAAGAATCGGCCCCGAGATCTGCCGCGAAACCGCCCGTGTCGGATCGAACGCCAGGCTGAAGATCACCACCACCAGCAGCGCGAAAAACAGCATTGAGTTGATCGCATCCCGTGAGCGCCACTCAATCCGCAGGTCTTTCGCCAAGTGGACCAGAAAATAAGGCTGCTTCATAGGTGCGCGTCCTTGGTCAGCGCAGCAATCGTGGCTCCCGAAGCCAGCAGATAATCCGCTGGAGAAAGCACAATCTGCCTCCCTCGCGATCCCGCCGAAACAGAAATCACATCGAACAACTCGATCGTCTCGTCCACATAAGCAGGGAAATCCTTCCGCGCACCAAACACCGTCACCCCGCCGCGCACATATCCCGTAAGCGGCTCAACCTCTTTGAGCGAGACCATCTCCGCCTTCCGCGTTCCCGCTGCCCGAGCCAGCTTCTTGAAGTCCAGCTCCTCATTGCCCGGAACGACCGCAAACACATGGGCGCGCTCGCTGGTAACGCAAAGCAGAGTCTTGAAGACCTGCTCCGGCGGCATCCCAATCTTCTCCGCGACCATCAGCGCCGAAAACTCCTCCGGATCAACCGCATATTCGCGCAGCTCATACGCAATCCCCAGCGAATCGAGATACCGCGACGCATTCGTCTTCATCGCCGAGCCCCCGCAGCGGTTTCCACCAGCGAGGCCACGCTGCCCGCCTGTAAGGTAAGCAGAAAATCGGCGACCGGCTCCGCCAACTCGCGCTGATGTGTCGTCAGCAGAATCGTCTTGCCCTCCGCCCGCAGCCGCACCAGCAAATCCAGCATTTGTTGCCCGCTGGCCGCGTCCATATTGGAGAAGGGCTCGTCGAGCAGCAGTAGCTCCGGCTGGGACAGCATCACCCGCCCCAGCGAGGCCCTCTGCCGCATTCCCTGCGAATACTGCCCCACAGGCCGCGTTAGTGAAGCGTCCAGCCCAACCGACCCGAGCGCCGCTTCCGGAGACATACAGGTCCGGTCCCGGTAAAGGCTCGCGAAGTAACGCAGGTTTTCCTCACCAGAAAGCTCGTCGTACAGCATCGGCGCATGGCTCATGTAGCCGATGCGCGCCCGAGCATCCTCCGGCTTCTCGCCGAACACACGTACGCCACCATATGTGGGACGGATCAGTCCGGCAATCAGGCGCAGCAGTGTCGATTTGCCAGCGCCATTTTCGCCCAGCAGCACATAGCAGCGTCCCCGCTCAAAGCCCAATGAAACCTTGCGCAGCGCCACAAACGTGCCATAAAGCTTGGAGACGGATTCGAGATCGGCAACAGACGCCATGCTGTTGGGAGTATAAACAGCGGCAGGGAATTAGGAATCGATAGACCGGCTTACCGCGGACTAACCGCTGGAGAAGCCATTGCAGCCGCCGTTCCCGTAACTGGAGTCACGGGAGGTTTTGCTCCCGGAGCGGGAGCATACTTCGAGGCGCACTTGGCCTGCAGCTGTGTCGCATGGAAGACTCCATCGTGCCCGTATGTGCCAATCGCCAGTGCCTGCGAGTTGTCCTTGAAGGTATCCGGCGGAGGCTCCTCGCCCTGATACGAAACCCGCAGTTTGTTCGCATTTTCGACCAGAACGAACTCGGCATTGGTCCCACTGTGCCGAATGGAACCGGGCAGCACATTGCCCGCCACGCGCAGGTTGCGGGTATAGGCCTTCGAGCCCATGGCATCCAGCTCCTGGATCGTCACGTAATAGCTCTTGTTGGCGCGCACTCCGCTGACCGCCAGCGCAGCAATCACGCCGAGAATAATCACGATCGCCACACCGATCCGCGTGCTTTGGTTCTTGTTCTGCATAAGTCTACTTAAAGTTTATGACCAGAGAGCTGTCGAGGCAAATGCGCCAGCCCCGGTCCCGGCAAAGATACGCTATGGCGGCACATCAATCTATAATTCGAATCAGCCTTGACCTCCCATCCTCGAACTCATGCAACACGCTAGTATCGATTTCCTTACAGGGGTGACCATGACGACCAACGGCCTTTCGCAGAACGCAACTCTTGAAATCCTCCAGCCCCGAGCCGAATGGATCGTGCGACGCAAAGCCGAAGCCGAGCGTACTGGCGACCCCAATATGTCGCAGATGCACTTCGCCCGTCTCGGCCACATCACCGAAGAGATGGACTACGTCGCGCGCCGCGAAAGCATGGCCGCCGAGCTGGTCCGCGATGAGATCGCCGCCGGACGCCTCATCATCCCAGCGAACATCAACCACCCCGAGCTCGAGCCTATGGGCATCGGCATCGCCACTAGGTGCAAGGTCAACGCCAACATCGGCAACTCCGCCGTTACGTCAAACATGGACGAAGAGCTGCGCAAGCTGCACATGGCCATCCAGCACGGAGCCGACACCGTCATGGATCTCTCCACCGGCGGCAACATCCCCGAGATTCGCGACACTATTCTGCGCCATTCGCCCGTCCCAATCGGCACGGTGCCCATCTACGAGGCTCTCCAGCGGGTCAAGAAGCTCGAGGACCTGAACATCGACCTTTACCTCGATGTGATCGAGGAGCAGGCTCAGCAGGGCGTCGATTACTTCACCGTCCATGCCGGCGTGCTCATCCAGTACGTCCCTATGGTGGCCAAACGCATCACCGGCATTGTGAGCCGCGGCGGAGCCATCCTAGCGCAGTGGATGACCCACCATCACAAGCAAAATTTCCTCTACGAGCACTTCGACCGCATCGTGAAGGTCATGGCCAAGTACGACGTCAGCTTCTCGCTCGGCGACGGACTCCGCCCGGGCTCCATCGCCGACGCCAGCGACGAAGCCCAGTTTGCCGAACTCAAGACTCTGGGCGACCTGACGTCGAAGGCCTGGGCAAGCGACGTTCAGGTCATGATCGAAGGCCCGGGCCATGTTCCGCTCGACAAGATCAAGGAACAGGTGGATAAGGAAGTGGAATACTGCTTCGGCGCGCCCTTCTACACGCTAGGCCCGCTGGTTACCGATATCGCACCCGGCTACGACCACATCACCTCAGCAATCGGCGCTGCCATGATCGGCTGGCACGGAGCCTCCATGCTCTGCTACGTCACGCCGAAAGAACACCTCGGCCTGCCCAACGAGAAGGACGTGAAGGACGGCATGATCGCTTACAAGATCGCCGCACATGCCGCCGACATCGCCCGTCATCGGCCTGGTGCGCAGGACCGCGACGACGCCCTCAGCTATGCCCGCTACACCTTCGACTGGGAGAAGCAGTTCGCGCTCTCCCTCGATCCCGAAACCGCTCGCTCCATGCACGACGAAACCCTCCCCGACGACTACTACAAAGAGGCCGCGTTCTGCTCTATGTGCGGTCCGAAATTCTGCTCCATGAACTGGTCCAGCAAGGTGGACGAGTTCAACAAACAGGTCCACGGCCTCGAAAAGAAAGATCTCAGCGAACTGGTGGTGCTACAGGCACAGCAGTTGGCAGCGAAAAGCTAAGCGTCAACCCGTGATGCGGGTGTCCCATGTCCCGATTCTGGGACATGAGAAGCGTCCCTTGCCCAATCTCTTACTAAATCGATACTCTTGGGCCGTTCTCAACTATCTCGCAAGAAAATCGGGGACATCCGTGCGCATCGGACGACTCATAGCTGGCCTCTTCCTCCTGACCCTCGTCGCAGCAGCGCAGACTCCTCCGCCGGTCCAACTCACTGCCGAGCAGGACCACCAGCGCATGATGGATGCCCTCCAGATCACCTCCATCCGACGCGGCGCCGACGGTGACCCAAAGTCTCCCTACGCCGCCAACTACGATGAGTCCAAGGCGAATCCCTACCCCAATCTGCCCGAGCCACTCGTCCTGAACAACGGTAAGCACGTCACCGCTGCCAAAATGTGGTGGACCCAGCGCCGCCCCGAGATCGTCGCAGTCTTCGATCGTGAAATCTACGGCCGCGTTCCGGCGAACACACCTAAAGTTCGCTGGGAAGTCATCAGCACAACCTACGAAGCGAACGGCGAGGTGCCGGTCATCACCAAGAAGCTTGTGGGCCACGTCGACAACTCGTCCTATCCTCTCGTCACCGTCGACATCCAGCTCACCCTGACGACTCCCGCAAACGCAACCGGCCCGGTTCCGGTCATGATGGAGCTCGCCTTCGATCCCGCCTTCATGGCCGCTCTCATGAAGCGCCTGCCTCCGCAGCCGGTGTATCCAGGTCCTACGTGGCAGCAGCAGGTTCTCGCTAAAGGCTGGGGATATGCCGTCTACATCCCCACCAGCGTTCAGGCCGACAACGGTGCGGGTCTCACTCAAGGCATCATTGGTCTCTGTAACAAGGGCCAGCCTCGCAAACTCGACGACTGGGGAGCGCTGCGTGCCTGGGCGTGGGGAGCCAGCCGCGCACTCGACTATTTTGAAACGGACAAATCCGTCGATGCTCGTCAGGTCGGCATCGAGGGCCACTCGCGCTACGGCAAGGCCGCGCTCGTCGCCATGGCCTACGACCCCCGATTCGCGATCGCCTACATAAGTTCCTCCGGCGAAGGCGGAGCCAAGCTCAATCGCCGTAATTTTGGAGAAATTGTCGAAAACGTCGCCGGTGCCGGCGAATACCACTGGATGGCCGGCAACTTCATCAAGTACGCCGGCCCGCTTCACTGGAGCGACCTGCCCGCCGACGCGCACGAGTTGATCGCCCTCTGTGCACCACGTCCGGTCTTCATCGGCGGAGGCGCGGTTCAGGGCGACGGCTGGACCGACCCCAAGGGCATGTTCCTCGCCGCAGTCGCCGCCGGACCCGTATACAGGCTTCTCGGCAAAAGGGACTTGGGGACCGCTGAATTCCCGCCCATCGAAACCCCTCTCATCGACGGCGAGATCGCCTTTCGCCAGCATGGCGGCGGACACACACCCGCTCCGAACTGGCCGACATTTCTGACCTTCGCCAGCCGCTATATTAAGGGTCCGGCGCTTCCCGCGACCGCCGCGCAAAATGTTTCGTCTAGATAACCCCGAAACCGGCCTGCCCCAGCAACCAATAGGCTTGCGCTGCAATCTCATAGCGGGTATACCGTCAATACGGTCAGGAAAGGAACGCCATTATGAATGCAATTAAGTTTTGGGCTGTTTTTGCCGTGGGAGTAGCAGCAGGTGCAGCCGTAGCTCTGATCTGTGCGCCACAATCGGGAGAAAAGACGCGTCGTCAGCTTCGCCGTGGCCTGGAAGACGCCGGAGACTATCTCAAGGATGCCGCTGACACCCTCGGCGATCATGCTGAAAAATATGTGAAACGTGGCAAAGGCATCGTCAACGATGTCGTCGATTCTGCTTCGAGCGCCGTGAGTGCCGCCAAGAAGGTCGTCCAGATATAGTCGACTCTTAGAGTAGTAGCACTCCTAAGTTGGAATGATTCGCCCCTGGCGAAAATTCTCATGAGGCAAGCTGCCCTGGGTTTTCGTGCTCATTCGGGATGGACCGCCCTCGTGGCGATATCGCTCGACGAAGGCTCGCCTCGCGTTCTCCTGCGTGAACGCCCTCACCTCGTTGAGACCTTCACCTATGAATTCCGCCAGCCATATCACACAGCGGAAAAGCTGCCGCCCGCCGACGCCCGAGCTTTCATCTCGCGCGCGCAGGCGGAAGCAAGACGTCTTGCCTGCAAGGTCGTCCACTCTATTCAAACGAATCTGCAGAAGCAGGGCTACGAAGTCACGCATTGCGGCCTTCTTCTTGCGTCTGGAAAGCCGCTTCCGAGTCTTGCGCAAATTCTGGCGTCTCATGCTCTCATACACACCGCCGACGGGGGACTCTTCCGCGAGGCGTTGCTCCACGCAGCTAAGCGGTGCGGCGTCGAAGCACTCGCTGTTAAAGAGAGGGATCTTCTGGAAATGGCCTCTCATGCTCTTGGCAAGCTGTCTCACGAGCTACCTCGCTGTCTCGACGATCTCGGCTCTTCGCTTGGTCCTCCCTGGACGCAAGACGAAAAATTCGCCGCTCTTGTCGCGTGGCTTGCTCTCCTGCAGTGAACTGACATCGGCTCAGCGCAGACACCGACTCGCCTGCTCGCACCGCTGACTCCTTAAGCCTAGGGACTACCCCAGTACTGCCCAATCCCGCTGCGAAAGTACTTTCAGTGTAGTTACCTGGGACACTTTCGGAGAATTGGCACGTGCTTGATGAAAATTGATGCTTGATTCTGCTGATTTCGCTGCTAGGATAAGCCGAGTTGTCACCAAATTGTCACGATGGTTGTGGGTAGGTACTGGTCTTTGCAACAAATGGAGAGAAGGTTTTCGTCCCTGGTAGGCTGTTATGCCCTTCTCGCAGCGCTTGCGGCTGGATTTCTAATTTATGCTCGTCTCGCTTTTTCGTCACACCCCGCGGATTGGTCAAAGCTGATACCTAGACTGAGGCGCGGGCCTGTTCCAGTCCATGACTTCCGCGTCGCCCCGATATTTGTCAGCATCAGGACTGCGGCGTCCGCGCTGCTAGACCGGATGCATACCACATGGTTCTTCTTTTGCGTCTTTACCGCCGTCTGGCTCACATCTCTGCTCTGGATGTGGATAGAGAGGCGCCGTCGCCAACTCAGCTTCAGCCAGCAGGAGGCATATTGGATGGGATGGATTAGTTTGTCGGTTTTCTCAGCGGCGGTCTTGTATGGTCTGGGAACCAACGGCCTTCTGGTGCGACGCTTTCCAAAGGCTGTGCCTGTTTCAGACATGCTGGCCATGGGTTTCATGCTGGCCCTTCCCGCCGTTGCTTGGTCCAGGCTGTATCGCCAGCAGGAAGGCGGAGCAACCGGGGGTAGCGACGAACGAACCCCATCTCACCGGAATTTTGGAATACTTGGCCTTAATGACGGGGAGCCCGTCGCACGGTCGATCGAACATTTTGACAGACTCGAAGTTGTCCCGGTGGATCTACTGCCGGCGGCTCAGATTTTTCACCCCGAACAGACGGGCGAGCATCCGAATACCGCCCCCCTGAAAGCCATTCCCATAGAGGCCATCACCATAGAAGCCAACCCCATAGAGGCCACCCAGGATCGGTTGATTGAAACCGCTGAGTTGCTGGTGCCAAGCCAGCTCCCCATTGCAAGTCCGCCTATGGAGGCCAGCGCCCCATTACCGGAGACAGCGCCGGTTGCCCCGGAAGCTCCTGCGACGAAGGGTATCGACGGCTTCCGCGAGCATTTGTCCGTCTTGAACGGAAGCTGGCAGCGCATCGAGACGATCCGCGAAGAGATAGACGAGTGGTTCGAACAACGGCGGCGGCTGGCTCTCGCGCATCTTGAAACGCATCCTGGAGTGCGCAGTTCAGGCCTCGCCATGGATCTCTTCCAGGATTTTCCAAACGACAAACTTGCTGCGGTAGATGCGCAATGGGGGGAAATTCGCAGGGCAGCGCTTGAGATCAGCCGCTGGTTTGGAGATATTCCACAGACGGATCGCGCCAATTGAGCACCCATAATCCAAAATCTGTGATTCTGCAGAACCCCAGCCGTCCGGACTCTGGCTGTCCAGACTCCGGCAGTCCGAAGCCCTGCGGCCCGAATACTGACCGGCCAGCGCGCGGCGGCCTCCGTCTGAGAGTCGCGGCTACGGCAGTCCTGTTGGTGTTGGCAATCCTGCCCGCCGCCCGACTTGCCTCCGCCTCCTTCGATGAAACTGGCGTCACCATGGGTAACGTGGACACGCTGGACGGCATCGTCTCCGGGACAGTCCGCATCTCCGGGGGGCGCTTCGCCTTCTACAGCGGAGACCGCTTCGAATCCACTACCCGGAATCTCGCCGTGAACTTTGCAAGTGGAGGCTCGCTGCTCCTCTGTCCACATTCTCACGTGCAGATCCTGGCTGCAAATCAGAACAGCGGCGTAATGGTTGCCTTTGAGCAGGGCGGCTCTCAGCAACCATTTCCCGTGCATACGAACGATGTGGTGATGACGCCGGACTGGCGCATTGAGATGCAGGGAAATGTTCACGAGGGCGATACCGGTGTCCTGCAGGTATCCACAGGCCGCCGTGGAGACCTCTGTCTAACAGGTAACGTCCAGTCCGGCGCCTACTTCCGCGTGAGCCAGTTAGTTGGGGATGCCGTATTTAACGTTCCCGGCCAAAGCCACGTGCGGCTCGCCGACGGACACATGGAAAATTCAGCCGGAGGATGCTCCTGTGAGGGCGCCTCTCCGGGAGCGGATAAAGAAACTTCACCGTCGCCGTCGGTCGCCGCATCGCCTGCGTATGTGGCTTCCAATGTCGTTCCGGCCATGCCAACCGGTCCATCCGAAACCGCGCGGGTGAAGAAGCAACGCCCTCAGGACGTCGCCGGATATGTAGGCTCCTTCATTCACCTGATGTTTGGCCGTTGAACCGGAGACCTGGTCCCTTCCAAAGAAAAGCCCTGTCCACAACGGATAGGGCTCTGTTCAAGCGAAAGAGGGGGAAACTTAGCTGAAGAGGAGAATGCCCTCCACTTTTTCCGTGCCCTCCTTGCCGATAGGCCGGTAATAAAGCTGGTTGTTTTCGAGGTAAACCTCGAGGAACGCCGGACGTTCGGTAATGCCCCCGGCGATGAGGGCCTCCGAGAGCGGGTCTTCGACGTAGCGCTGCAGTGCGCGGCGCAGTGGGCGCGCTCCGTAGCTGCGGTCGATCAGCGTCTTTTCCAGGATCCACTTCTTGGCGTCCTCGGTCACCGAGATGGTAATAGCCTTCTGTGCCAGGTTCGAGTTCAGCTGCTGCATAAGCAACTCGACTATCTGGATCAGGTCCGCATCCGTGAGCGACTGGAACAAAATGATCTCATCGATGCGGTTCAGGAACTCAGGATTGAAGGTTCGCTTCACCTCGCCCTTCACCAGCTCTTCGATCTTGTCCATCACGATGTCTTCGCGGTCGCTCTGAAAGCCGAGCCCCTGTTTACGCTGCAGGTGCCGCGCACCGATGTTCGAGGTCATGATGATGATGGTGTTCTTGAAGTCGACCGTGTTCCCCAGGCCGTCCGTCAACTGACCGTCTTCAAACACTTGCAGCAGGATGTTGAAGACATCCGGATGTGCCTTCTCGATTTCGTCCAGCAGAACCACCGAGTATGGCGACCGCTTCACCCGCTCCGTCAGCTGTCCGCCCTCCTCGTAGCCCACATATCCCGGAGGCGAGCCGATCAGCTTCGAGACCGAATGCTTCTCCATGAACTCCGACATATCGAAGCGAATTAGCGCCTTCTCCGATCCGAAGAGGAACTGGGCCAGCGTGCGCGCCATCTCCGTCTTGCCTACGCCGGTCGGCCCCAGGAACAGGAACGACCCGATCGGACGATGCGGAGATTTGAGTCCCGCCCGCGAACGCCGAATCGCCCGCGCCAGCGCTGAGATCGCCTTATCCTGCGAAATCACGCGCTTGTGCAGCTCTTCTTCCACGCGCAGCAGCTTCTGCGTCTCTTCTTCCTTGATCGAGGTGATCGGTACGCCCGTCCAGCGGCTCACCACATCCTCGATGTCCTCGCGGCTCACGATACCTGCGGTCGAGTCGTCGAGGTGATACTTGTCGCGCAGCGCGCGCAGGTTCTCGCGCTCCTTGCGCTCCTCATCCGAATAGAAGCGAGCCTTCTCGAACTCGTGATTCGCAATGGCATTTTCCATGCGGTGCACGATGAACTTGATCCGCTTCTGAACTTCGGTAATTTCTTCGGGTAACGACGTCTGGCGCAGCTTCACACGCGCGCCCGCCTCGTCGATCAGATCGATCGCCTTGTCCGGCAGGAACCTGTCCGGAATATAGCGATTCGAGTGCGATACCGCGAAGTTGATCGAGTCATCGGTGTAGCTCACCGCGTGGAACTTCTCGTAGCGATCCTTGATGCCCATGATGATCTTGATCGCATCTTCCTCGTTCGGAGGAGGCACCTTGACCGCTTGGAAGCGCCGTTCGAGCGAGCGGTCTTTCTCGATCGACTTGCGATACTCAGACGGCGTGGTTGCGCCAATGCACTGAATCTCGCCGCGAGAGAGCGCAGGCTTGAGAATGTTCGCCGCGTCGAGTGAACCTTCCGCCGATCCCGCACCGACGAGCGTATGCAGCTCGTCGATGAACACGATAGAGTTCTGATTCTCCATCAGCTCCTTCATGATGGTCTTCAGCCGCTCTTCAAATTGGCCGCGATACTTGGTGCCCGCGACGATCAGCGACAAATCCAGCGCCAGAACCCGCTTTTCCGCGAGGAAGCTCGGCACCTCGCCATCGGAAATGCGCTGCGCCAGTCCCTCAACGATGGCCGTCTTGCCTACGCCCGGCTCACCGATCAAGACAGGGTTATTCTTCGTCCGGCGGCACAGAATCTGCACCACCCGCTCCAGTTCCTGATCGCGTCCCACCAGAGGATCAAGCTGATTGTCCATCGCCGCCTGCGTCAGGTCGCGCGAAAATTCTGCCAGCAGGCTCGATTCGCGATTGCGCTGTTGTTGGGGAGCCTTTTCCTGCGTGGTGCGCGCCAGTTCTTCGCGAATCGCCAGCAGCTTCAGCCCGCGCTCGTGCAGAATCTCCGCGGCGAAGCACTTCTCCTCGCGCAGCAGCCCTAGCAGCAGATGTTCTGTTCCAATATGTTTGTGCGACAGCCGCTCGGCCTCTTCTGCTGCATAGGCCAAAACGCGCTTGCATTCATTCGAGAGTGGCAGATCGACCGAAGTCGAGACTTTCTCACGGATTGTTGTATGTCCTTCAATCTGTTTGCGAATGGATTCAACCGATGCATGCGAGCGAAGGAAGCGATTGGTCAACGCCTTATCCTCGCGCAGCAGTCCGAGCAGCAGGTGCTCCGTCTCAATGTACGGCGAGCCGAACTGGCTTGCTTCGTACCGCGCGAAGAAGATGACGCGACGTGCTTTTTCCGTATAGCGTTCGAACATGTTCCCCCTGGAAAAGTTCCGATAATGCCCTCGATCCCAGCCGTGCAGGCAGGGTACCGAAAACAATCGGAGCCTTTGTCCCGTATCGCCGCTTTCCAAGACAGAAGACCCAATACAGAAGGTCGAAAAAATCTAACCCCGGATCCGGCTTTCAGGTTGGGTGCGCTCGTCTGCATCCATCCCACTTCAACCGAGGCAGGCTCGCGCCTCGCTCGGCTCGTACACTCCGCAATCACGCCATCTGCGGAGAAACCTCCTCCACGCGTCCCTTTTCCAGGCGCAGAATCCTGCTACATCGGCTTGCCAATGCCATATTGTGCGTGACGATGACGGATGTCAGTCCGTGCGTCTCGTGAAGCCGTTCGATCAGATCAAACACTACGCCCGCCGTCCTGCTGTCTAAATCCCCCGTAGGCTCATCAGCCAGCAACACTTTTGGTCCAGTCACCAGCGCCCGGGCCAGCGAAACCCTCTGTTGTTCGCCGCCCGAAAGCTCTCCGGCCCGGTGCTGCGCCCGATCGCCCAATTCCACCTCGTCCAACCATTTCTCCGCGCTCTTTGAAGCTACCGGTTTCGACTCACCCCGCGCCAGCAGCGGCATCGCCACATTCTCCGCCGCCGTAAACTCCGGTAACAGGTAATGGAATTGCCACACGTATCCTACTTCGCGATTGCGAAAGGCCGCAGCCTGTCTGCTCGATAAAGTTCTCAACTGGATTGAGGCGCAGTATACGTCACCCGCCGATGGGCTATCAAGAGCACCAAGTATGTGTAAAAGTGTGCTCTTTCCCGCGCCGGATTCGCCCACAATCGCCAGCATCTCGCCTTCGGCGACCTCAAAGCTCAGGCCATCGAACAGCACCAGCGGTCCCTTCCCGGTCGCATATTCCTTACGTAAATCTTTGGTTTGTATGAGCTTTGGACGCGCTGACCCGGCAAACGGGCTCAGACTTTCATGCTGAGACACCATCGGTGGATGCGTTCCCGGAGAAACAAGCGCCATATCTACCTCTACCACTGTTTGACACAAAAAAGGAAGAAACGATGCAAGAGGGGACTCTGGCGAGCACTTGCAGGGACTCTTCGCGCCTTCATGGTCAAATCAGAACGCGATGGACTGCCTGAGGACTCGGCTGGCATTGGTTATTCGTATCGCAGGGCCTCGGCCGGCAGTACCCGCGCGGCCGCGCTCGACGGGTAGAGCGTTGCCAGCAGTGATACCCCGAGTGAAACCAGCGCCACGATTACCCCATCCATGAGACGCGGCGCAAACGGCAGATAGTCGATCGAGTAGACCTCGGCGGACAGAGGAAACCGGTAGTGGCCACCGAGCCAGGAGAGCAGATAGCCAAGAACCAGCCCGAGCGCCGTCCCCACCACGCTGATCAGAAATCCCTGCATCAGAAAGATCCACCGGATCTGACTTTGCTGGACGCCAAAGGACATCAGCACGGCAATATCCTTCGTTTTCTCCATCACCATCATGGTTAGCGCGATCAGGATATTCAGCGCCGCCACACATACAATCAGGCCGATGATGATGAACGTCACTACCTGCTCCAGCTTCAGCGCTCGGAATAGCTCACGATTCTGCTCCATCCAGTTCGTCGTGAGGAATCCCGCCCCGGCAGCCTCTTCGATAGATCTGCCAATGCGGTCGGCGTGGTAAAGATCGTCGACTTTAAAGGAGATCAATGACACTACGTCGGGTTCCCCGAAAAGTGCCTGCGCGTCTTTCAAGCGAACAAAGCCAAAGCCCGAATCGTACTGATAAAACCCCGAATGAAAGATGCCCACAATGCGAAATCGCTGATACTTCGGAACCAGCCCATACGGCGTCAGCTCGCCTTGCGGGCTGATCACCATCACCGTCGATCCCACCTTCGCATCGAGCGTGTTCGCCAGCTCGTATCCCAGAACCACCGG
>Ga0206966_1079_pt2 | contig 26485 bp, 21 predicted proteins | sample Alteio_BWOrgHeat_23_FD_152970 | JGI IMG/M metagenome (GOLD analysis project Ga0206966, IMG submission 152970) | Enriched cells from forest soil in Barre Woods Harvard Forest LTER site, Petersham, Massachusetts, United States -... | ecosystem: Environmental > Terrestrial > Soil > Temperate forest >...
CGGTGTATGCGTCAGGCACCCCTGGCTGAAACAGATCGCTCATCGAGTTGACGAAAACCAGCTTGGGTGAACGCCAGGCAAAAGGCTCCGTCAGCTTTTCCTGGACCAAGCGCAGGTCAAACCCTTGCTCGTAAGGATGCCCCTTGACCCCGCGAAACCGCTCCGCGAAAGTCTCGGCGTAACAGTGCTTGCACCCCGGGCTGATTTTCGTGCAGCCGCGGACGGGGTTCCAGGTGGTGTCGGTCCATTCGATATGGGAGTTAAGTGACATGCTCTTTAGAATAAGTCCCGTTGGTCGTCGCTGCCCTTGAGCGCCTTATCCCAAAGTTCATAGGCCAGCGGGTGACGCGAGAACAATCCGACTGCATAAAGAGGGTAGTTCTTTTCGTAAAGAAAGATTTTGCGCATTGAATAAAACGGCGGAGGAATATATTTCATGGTCGCCATGCTGGCGGCGAACTCCTCAGCTAGGAAGCGCGGGAATTCTGCCCCCGTCTGTTTGGCAGTTGTCCAGCGATCTAGCCACGATGTCGCTCCCAATAATTGATCGATCTTTGATGGATTCTTCATGTAGTGCTGTTCGGCGCGGAGGGCATCCATATATAGCGCGAGCAACACAATAAAATCGACATACTTCAACCCGAGGGTCTGGAGCGTTGAGAATCGAATGCCGATATCGTTGGGGTCAACGAAGCACAAGCTGATAACTTTGTGGTTCTTTGAATGCTGAGGAATCGCTGCGGAGATTTTATTCGCACCGCTGTCGCAATCTTCTGGGATGAAAGCGACGTCTGCTGAAGGGGCGTGACGCATGACGCGCTTTCGCAACGCGGCTAGTTTCTCGGGATCCCGTTCGCAGAATATGTATTTGTCAAATGGAACCTTAAGGGCAAGGGCCTGGATGGGAGATCCCGCGATAATTCTTTCTGTATCCCGAATCCGGCTGTAGCCGGCCCCAGCGTACAGCTCGATGTAGATTCGTTTCTCCCATTTGTCCTTCATCGCTGCTGAAAACAGAGCTGCGTAGTATGCCACCAACCGGTGCTTCGCCTCAGTCCACGCCCCTACGTCGTTATAAGGCAAGTCGTCGGCTTCGACTTTGACGATATTGTCGTCTGGCACGCTCACACCCAAGATTCTATGAGCCTCTTATAGGAACTGCTAAGGTGTCTCTTCCGGTACCCCATTGAGTAACTCGTTCATCGGTCACAAGTTCTTCGTTCTCAGTTGGAGGCAGCGGACGGGAGTGTCCGCTCTATACGAACTTCGCGCAGCACTATATAAGATGCTAAAATAATGCTATAATCGCACTATGATCGATGTGACGCAGGACATTCATTCGCTGACTACGTTCAAGCGCAACTCCTCGGGGCTGATGAAGCAGATGAGGAAAACCGGGCGTCCGCTGGTGCTTACGGTGAAGGGTAAAGTTGAGGCCGTGCTCCTCGATGCGACTGCCTATCAAGAGGTGGCCAGTCAGTTGGATGCCGTGGCGGGCATCCGCCGAGGTCTTGCGCAGGCCCGCAAGGGTGCGGGACGGTCCGCGGACGTAGTGTTTGACGAACTGGAACGGGAAGAGGCGATTCGCTAGATGACTTACCGTGTCGTCATCACTCCCGCGGCTGAGAGTGATCTCAGGGCAGCTTACCGTTTTATTCGCAGCCAGGCACCGCTTGCGGCTCGTGATTGGATCCGACGGGCACGCCAGAGCGCGAAAAGCCTTGCACGGCATCCTGAGCGTTGTCCTCTTGCTCCTGAGAGCGCTTCATTTGACCAACCCATTCGCGAGTTGTTTTTCGGCGCTGGCAATCGTGGGACTTATCGTTTTCTCTTTGTGGTGCTCGGTCAGTCAGTTTATATATTGCACGTTCGGCATGGATCCATGCTCCCGCTCTAACGTCCAAAGCCACGGGCGGGGCGCCCGCGTCACACGAATCTACAGCGGTATGTTCCCATGCTTCTTCGGCGGGTTCTTGTCGCGCTTGGTTTCCAGCATCTCCAGGGCCTGGATTAGCTTTTTACGGGTTTCGCGGGGTTGGATAAGTGCGTCCACAAAACCGCGGTCGGCGGCTACGTAAGGATTGGCGAAGCGGTCGCGGAACTCTTCGATCTTTTCGCGGCGCATTTCTTCACGGTTGGTCGCGCGCTCCAGTTCGCGTTTGTACACGATGTCCACTGCGCCTTCCGGTCCCATGACCGCAATCTCCGCTGTGGGCCAGGCGTAGTTTACGTCAGTGCGAATGTGTTTTGAGGCCATGACGCAATACGCTCCGCCGTAGGCCTTGCGCGTAATCACCGTCACCTTCGGCACCGTCGCTTCAGCAAAAGCGAATAGCAACTTGGCACCATGTTTGATGATGCCGCCATACTCCTGATTGGTTCCAGGGAGGAATCCAGGCACATCTTCAAACGTGACCAGCGGAATGTTGAAGCAGTCGCAGAAGCGGACGAAGCGAGCGCCTTTGATGGAGGCGTTAATGTCCAGCGTGCCGGCTAGAAACGCTGGCTGGTTGGCTACGATTCCTATCGGCTTTCCGTTCAGGCGCGCGAATCCCACCACGATGTTCTTGGCGTAGTGTTCTTGCACTTCAAAAAAATAGCCGTCATCCACCACGGCGTGAATCACATCTTTGATGTCGTAAGGCAGATTCGATTGGTCAGGAACGATCTTGTCGAGCCCGGCGTCGGCGCGATCAATGGGATCGGTGCAGGGCTTGCGCGGTGGTTCGTCGAGATTGTTCGACGGCAGAAAGCTCAGCAACTCACGCACCATGGAGAGACACTCGGCATCATCGTGCGCTTTGAAATGCGCGACCCCTGAGGTTTCGTTGTGGGTTTCGGCACCGCCTAGTTGATCTTTGGTGACTTCCTCGTGAGTCACCGTTTTGATTACGTCAGGGCCAGTGATGAACATGTAGGAAGTTTTGTCCACCATGAGAATGAAATCGGTGATCGCGGGCGAGTAAACTGCGCCACCGGCACAAGGGCCCATGATGGCGGAAATCTGCGGCACCACGCCGCTGTACAAAGTGTTACGTAAAAAAATATCCGCGTAACCAGCCAGCGACATGACGCCTTCCTGAATGCGGGCGCCGCCAGAATCGTTGAGACCGATCATGGGAGCTCCCATTTTGGCGGCGAGGTCCATCACCTTCACGATCTTGGCCGCGTTGGCCTCGGAGAGTGAACCGCCGAACACCGTGAAATCCTGGGCGAAGACAAAGACCAACCTACCCTCGATGCGGCCGTAGCCCGTGATGAATCCGTCACCGTAGAACTTCTGCTCGGCCATGCCGAAATCGGTACAGCGATGCGTGACCAGTTTGTCGGTCTCCTCGAAGGTGCTTTCATCGAGCAGAAACTCAATCCGCTCGCGGGCCGACATTTTGCCTTCCTTGTGCTGTCTTTCACGCCGCTGCAGGCCACCGCCGTCTTTGGCGAGTTGATCGCGCTTCTTCATTTCAGCCAGTTTCTGTTCAAGGTTCATGGCGCGAAGATTATAGCGGGTTGGAGGCACTGGAATTCTCTTCTCCACTAGCCACGAATGGAACTCCAAGCATCTGCCAGACGTACCCACTTGCAGGCCCGAACTATTGAAGATAACTAAGCTCGCCGCCAAGTATTCTTATGCTTGTCTTTGTGGTCATCAATTACGCAATTACATGGACTGTCCTTCCTCCGGCCTACTAGATCCTTCTCGCCGCAAAACGATCATTCCCGCCGACAGCCCTGTTCGGGCTAATCCCCCACGTGAGTGTTGTGCTACTGGATCTTGCGGTTATTCAGGGCTTTCAGTTCTTCTACGATCTGCTCCAGGCGCCCGCGGCGCTGGGCGTGGTTTTGCTGGGCAGGCAAGGTGCGGCGCTGCTGCGAATATTGCTCATTGAGTCTTTGGATATCGCTGATTTCCGCTTTCAGCAGCAGAACACGATTAAGGATGGCTTCTCTTCCATTTAGCAGCATGTAATCAGCATACCTTAGTTTGTAAGGTCCGTGCACGAGCTGTGATGACTTTCGGCATATGTGGTTCCAGAACCGGTTCCGTACTGCGTCGAGGGAATGACAAACTACGGCACTTCGATCGAGTCGTGAGTCTCAGATTTGAAGCTCATCTTGGCAGTGCGTTCCAATTTGTCCCAGGCGAAACGCTGGCCCTCAAAAGCGCGCTTTACGGTCTTGAATAGCACCACTGAGAATAGTTGCCGGTAAGCGAAGCGCTGCAGCCAGACCTGACTGAGCAGCCATCCATCTTCGCGAGCTTCGGGCTGGCGGCGTTCCAGAGCAAATGCGATGGCGGAGGTAACGAAGTCAATGATCAAAAAAGCAGCAAAGAACAGCACCAGGCGCTGAAAGTCAGCAGGGTCGGTAGAGTCGGGATGATAAGACTTATGAACGAAATACTTGAGTGCACCGACTGCAAACATGAGATCGATGAATGGTGAGACCAGCGGCAACAGGATCTGGAAAATCAAAATGTTGGGCAGCGCGACCCAGCCCAAAGCTCCCTTGCGCGCGAACACGGCGCGATGTTTCCAGACCGACTGCAGAATCCCGAAAGACCAGCGAAAGCGTTGGCGCATCAGTCCGTTGGCTTTGATCGGCGCTTCCGTGTAGGCGAGCGCAAGGTCCTCGTATTGCACCCGGTACCCATCGCGCAGCAGCGCCATGGTTAGATCAGCATCTTCGGCAACTGTGTCAGTGTGATATCCGCCTGCTTGGCGCACCGCCGAGACGCGCCACGCTCCGATAGCACCGGGGACAACACTGACTGCACCCAAAACGTTCAACGCCCGTCGCTCAAAATTCTGGCTGGTGATGTACTCGAGCGCCTGCCAACGCGTCCACAAGTTGACCCGATTCCCAACCTTAGCGTTTCCTGCTACGGCAGCCACTTTTGGATTAAAGAAGTGAGGCACGAGCCGGGTGATGGCAGTGCTCGCAATCACGGTGTCAGCATCAATCCCGACGAAGATGGTTTCGTCCTGCAGATGCTCGAGACCAAAGTTGAGTGCCTCCGCTTTTCCAGAGTTTGGCTTGGTGAGGATTAGTACTTTGCCCGAAGCCTGTTCTCTTGCGAAAGCGGTCCGCGCAACTTGCAGGGTGTTGTCGCTGCTCCCATCGTCAATGACGATCACCCGTATTCCGGGGTAGTCCGAATCGAGTACTGCTCGGACCGTGCGCTCGATGACCTTTTCCTCGTTATAGGCAGGGACCAGCACCGCTACCACTGGTTTGTAAGCAGCCACTTCCTCCGGGCTGCCATATTGTTGTTTCCGGAAGCGGTCGAAGATCGCGAAGGCGCCGACAAACAATAAGCGTCCGGTCATCAGGAGGTCACCCAGGAAAAAGATCCAAGTGATCGCTTGGCTGCTGAAATCCCAGATGGCGAAGCCGATCCAATCCAAACGTGCGGCCCAGCGTTGGTCAGACGGAATTTGGGGCATGACGTCGGCCCTGGTTTTGCCTATCAGTTCATGCAGTGCGACGATCTGATCTCCCTTGGCGCGCACCCCTTCGATGATCATCGGCAGCGCGCGTAAGGTTTCCCTCCGGTCCCCTCCGCCGTCGTGCAGCAGGATCACGCTTCCACAAAGACGGTCCTTAGGATCACACGGCGGAATGTGGGCCAGCACGTCCGCCGCGATCTGTTCGGCGGAGTGGCGCGGGTTGTCCTTCCAGTCGTTCGGATCAATCTTGTTGCCGACGCTGATGTAGCCCATGTCCTGGACCACTTCAAGCGGACGAACCTGATCTTCGGTATCGGGTTCCTGATCGATGGAATAAGGCGGGCGAAACAGAATGGTGTTGATGCCGAGCCGGCTCTCGAAGAGTTGCTCGGTAAGGTTCAACTCCAGCGTCATGTACCGGTGTGAAATGTTGCTGATATCCGGATGGGTGAAAGTGTGGTTGCCGATTTCGTGTCCCTCGCGGTAGATGCGAGAAGTCACCCCGCCAAAATCTTTGGCTTGAAGACCAATTAGAAAAAAGGTCCCAGGAGCATTTTCTCGTTTCAGAACGTCGAGAATTTTAGGAGTCCATTGGGGGTCGGGACCGTCATCGAAGGTGATGGCAACCGCCATCGGGTCGTAGCCGTACCGGGCAACACGGTACGGTTCGGGAAGAAAATCAAAAACCTCATCCGTGATGATGCCGGAGTCAGGGTCAACCGTGATCTTCCGCTGCCCGTTGGCGGGGCGCGCTTCGATGCGCAAAATTTCCCCGAGGCCCTCCATGTCCACATCCTGACCAGGCAACACGTCCTTGAGCTTGTCGGGAGCGTCGGGTTCGCCGGGCACGTCCCAAACTCTCCATAGAGAGCGATCTTCCGAGCCCAGCCGCCACAAGGCAAACGTCTCGATGCCCAACTGCTGTGCCGCCCGCATTTGGTTGAGCGCGGTAACTGCATCTAGAAACCAAATGTCGTGCCGGCGGTTTTGCTCGTCCATGTAGCTAACGTGGGGGTTGCTGCTGGCGTCGTCGAAATCGACGTCTTCCTCGGAGTCGCGCGCCGCCAGCCACGCATCCTGGACGGTGGCATTGGTGTCCTTCACGTCCGGCGGCAATTTTCCGTGACGGGGCTTCTGCACCCAGTCATAGCCATAGTTGCCGATGGCACAAATCAGTTTGTCGGCTGGGATCGCCTTGGTAGCAAACTGCAAATTGCGCACGAACCAGTCCTGCGAGGCGATGGGCCCGGGATCTGCTCCGGGAAAATGTTCGTCGTAGTTCATCAGCACCACGCCATCTACCAGCTGGCCGACTGCGGGATAGTTAAAATCCTCATTGTGCGGCGGCACGCTGACATAGAGTTTCATACCTTTGCCGTGCAGGTCAGACGAAAGCTCCCCGAGCAACGCCATGTAACCGGGCTGGGCCTGAGGATCAATTTCTTCAAAGTCAACCATGAGTCCACGGAATTTGTCCGTGGTGAGAAAACTCGCGACCTGTTGCCGAAAACGCGAGCGAGCGCTGGGATCATTCAGGAAGGAGGTGAGATCCACCCAGTTGGCGCCGTCAGAATTGTTCACCATGGGGAACACTTCCATACCCGTGTCTTCGGCTTTCAGAAAAGGCATGACCTTTTCGTCCACAGGCCGGACCGTCGCTCCTTGAATCACGTCGAAGTACTTGTTGGTTTGTTCGTCAACGCCCTGCAAGCGCCCATCGGCGGTCAGAACATGGAGCCAGTCAGGATAAAGCAGGTCCACCTGGCGGGCATATTCGCGCAAGGAAGAGAAGCTGGCGGCGTCCCACGGAGCGTAAAAAGCGGCGCGAGTGCCTTCTTCCGAGTTGTAGTTGACCAGCGAGGGATGTGGCTTAGCCTTGGCACGTCCCAGTTGTGCGGCCAGCTTGTGCCGCCGCCCCCGCGCTTTTTCTTTTTCGTTTTCCTTCAGTGCGTGGTAAGGCTTTTTTTGTGCTGGCCAGATTAAGCTGGGCAGTGGTTCTCCGCCCAAGGCGTTATAGATAAAGAAAATGACCACTAGCATGACACTGACGCCGGCAACATCAAACACGCGTCGAAGCCGCTTCCAGCGGGCCTGCCGGGGATCGTAAAAAACGGGTTGGGGCATGGGGGGAATATATTCATCCTAAGCTGAGCACTAATCAGGGTCAAACGACGCGAACTCGTCGCATTCGACCTTTGTCAATTTTATTTCTCCCGGCGTAGATCCCAAAACAGAGTCAGCCGTAACGCGGCAGTTTCAAACTGAAACCATATCGCCCCCTCGCTAACTCGTTGACAATGCCACGGAGCCTGCGTTATCTTAAAGACTTTGCGAGTCCTGCGGTTGCCCGCCTGAAAGCCCTGCGCATTCGGCGCTGATTAGGGTCTCAGCGGTCTTCTTTGCGTTTTTTTATTTCTGGGAGATTTTGCATGTCAACCTATTTCCCTAAAGCGGGGGAAATTGTGCGCAAGTGGTACGTCGTTGATGCCTCGGGGCAGACCCTCGGCCGCCTGGCGTCACAAGTCGCCCGCATTTTGATGGGTAAGGAAAATCCGCGTTACACCACCTTTCTGGATACTGGTGACCACGTCATCGTGATCAACGCAGACAAGGTGAAGACAACCGGCGTGAAATCGGAACAAAAGGTATACCAGCATTACACGGGTTATCCCGGTGGACTGCGTACCGAAGAGTTCCGTAAGCGGTTTGAACGCAAGCCCGAGGCGATTATTGAGGATGCGATTCAGCGTATGCTGCCCAAGTCAAAACTGGGCCGGCAGATGATCAGCAAGCTCAACGTCTATCGTGGCGACAAGCATCCGCATGCGGCGCAGAAGCCGGAAGCAAAGGCGCTCGAAGTCCGGGCGTAAGTTTGTAGGTTAAGGAATTTTGAGAAAGGTTCGAAGCACCTGGGTTAGCTGATTGCTGACCGCTGAGTGCTGAATGCTAATCAATGGCTGAGCAAGTTCAATATTACGGTACAGGGCGGCGCAAGTCGGCAGTGGCGCGCGTTTATTTGCGTCCGGGCAGTGGCGAGTTCAAGGTCAACGGACGCCCTTTCGAAGTGTACTTCGTGACTCCAGCACAGCGTGCCAGTGCACGACAGCCTCTGCAATCGGCGGATGCAGCCAGCACCTTCAACGTGGTCGCCAGAGTTTCCGGCGGTGGCGTCAACGGCCAGGCGGACGCGGTAAAGCTAGGCATTGCCCGCGCCCTCATGCTGTTTAATGGTGAGCTGCGCAAGAAGCTCAAGAGCGAAGGTTTGGTCACGCGCGATTCGCGCGGCAAAGAGCGCAAGAAGTACGGCCAGAAGGGCGCAAGAAAACGGTTCCAGTACAGCAAACGGTAAGTCTGTCGTTGGCCAACCGTCGTTGATCGTTCGCAACGATGGTTGGCTAAGGACTAACGACCAAGGCGAACGACGGTTTTTGAGGAGTTCAATTCTTCTCGGGCCTTGAGCACGGGGACGGGAATGGGAATCCGAAGCAAATTAGTTTTACGCATCGGATGCAATCCAAATGAGGAGGTTGATTGGCTAATATCACCATGAAGGAGTTGCTCGAAGCAGGAGTCCACTTCGGGCACCAAACCAAGCGCTGGAACCCCAGAATGAAGGAATTCATTTTTGGAGAGCGCAACGGCATCTACATTATTGACCTGCAGAAGACGTTGAAGATGTTCAAAGAGGCGTCCAAATTCGTGCAGGATCTGGCAAACGACGGCAAGATCATTCTGTTCGTCGGCACCAAGCGCCAGGCGCAGGACGCGATTGCAGAAGAGGCGACCCGTTGCGGCGGCTTTTACGTCAACCAACGCTGGCTGGGTGGCCTGCTTACCAATTGGGTGACGGTGCAGAAGTCGGTGAAGCGGCTGAAGGAACTCGACGAGATGGCCACGGATGGCCGTTACGAGCTCCTGCCCAAAAAAGAAGTCATTAAGCTGGAGCGCGAACGCAAACACCTGCAGGCGAACCTCGCGGGCATCAAGAACATGAACCGCCTGCCCGATGCGATTTTCGTGATTGACTCCAACAAAGAGCAGATCGCGGTGAAGGAAGCCCGCAAGCTGGGAATTCCGGTGGTCGCCGTGGTGGACACAAATTGCGACCCCAGCGAAGTGGACTACGTTATCCCGGGCAACGACGACGCCCTGCGGGCCATCCGGCTGTTTGCCTCCAAGATTGCGGACTCGGTGGCGGAAGGCGCGCAGTTGATGACCGATAAGCAGGTTGCTGATCTGGCGAGCGCGGCCGGCGCCGCTGCTGCGGCAGCCGAAGCACACGCAGCCGCTGGCTCAGCCGGTGATACCGTGGACATCAGTGCATCGGATGGAGCCGGGGAAGACATCAGCATGGAAGAGGTCTTGGGGGCGAGTACTCGCAAACAACCCGCAGCAGCAAAGGAAAGCCCCGAAGACGTGCCGCAGGTCGAGACTCAGACGTATTAGGCGTGGCGTCATTCTTTGGTCGTTCGTCGTTGGCAAGAGCCGACCTTCCGGCGGAGACTAAAGAAAAAGGGCACGGCTGTCAGCTGTGCCACAAAGAGCCTAGAACATCCGGGCTTTAGCCCTTGAGGGATGCAGACCCGCGCGGGTCGTCCGGCGCGGGTAAATTTTTGTAGAAGCGGTCGTTAGTTGTTTGCCATTCGCTTAACTGCCTGGGCCCAACGGCTAACGACGAACGGCCAAGGACCTTCATTCAGATGAGTACAACTACTGTGAATATTTCCGCCGCACAAGTGAAAGAGCTCCGGGAAAAAACCGGGGCGCCGATGATGGATTGCAAGCAGGCCCTGACCGAAGCCAAGGGGGACATGGAGCAAGCGGTGGTCGTCCTGCGCAAAAAGGGTGTTTCCGTGGCTGCGAAGAAGGCAACGCGTGTGACCAGCGAGGGCTCAGTGGCCCACTACATTCACGCCGGAGGCAAGATCGGCGTGCTGGTCGAAGTGAACTGCGAGAGCGATTTCGTGGCCCGCACGGAAGACTTCAAAGAATTGGTCCACGATATTGCCATGCACATCGCGGCTAGCGATCCGAAGTTTGTGCGCAAAGAAGATGTAACTCCGGAAGCTTACGCGCGCGAGAAGGAGATCTATCTTGCCCAGGCAATTGCCAGTGGGAAGCCTGCGAACATCGCGGAGAAGATGGTCGAAGGTAAGATGAGTAAGTTCTACGAAGAGGTCTGCCTGCTGGAGCAGCCCTTCATCAAAGACCAGACTGTCTCCATTTCGCAGCTCATTGCCACCAAGATCGGCAAGCTGGGCGAGAACATCGCGGTGCGGCGTTTTGCCCGCTTCAAAGTGGGCGAAGCGACCGAGACCATCGCCAAGACCAAGCCCGAGCAAAAGGCAGAGTGATCGCGTGCTGCAAAACCTGGTAGTGGTGCAGTTTGAATCACCATGTCGGGGGCTTATGGAAGTAGCCGTGCTGGTCAACCAAGGGATTGGCGAACTGGCACGCTGCTACATCTGACTGCCGGATACGTTTCATAAATGTGGCCTGTGGTTTTAAGGCACAACTGTGACGCTGGTGTGGATTCAAGATTCCAACTGGGAGTCCCAGTTCTTGGCGCACAATTCTGACTGGTTCCAACAAGTCTGAATCGTTCGTAATCAGCACTGCGGTGTCAAACCTCCCCTTGAATCCGTCATGCAGCAGGTGTGTTGCTAGATTAACGTCCGAACCCTTTTCCTCTGTTTTATCCACCCACACTTTTTGAATTGGGAGGACGTTCGTCAGCACCATTCGGGTTGAGTGCGTGAGGAAATGGCCATAGATGATCGAGACATTCGGCAGGGTTGCGAGGGCGCGCAAATAGACCTGTTGCCGCATCGGTTGCTGGGGATCATGTGGACGGGCACTAACCTTTGCTGTAAAATATTTAATAGATTGAATGGGGGTCATTCGGGAGCATGTGACGGCATAAAGCCGACAGATCAAGCCAGCGATACGGGGTGTTTTTCACAGCCCCGTAGTATAGGTTGAAGCCGTCGATGTAAACGTTGGTTCCCGACATTGTATTTTCAACTATTTAGCAGTGTGACCACCGTCACCTAGTTTTTCCTTGATTTTCTGGCATCATGTCGTTATAAGCTTTCATCAAACTTAATAATGGTATTATCCCCCCACGTCCTTCGGGACTTGGGTGCGAGGCCAGTCTGAAAAGACTGGCCTCAGTGCTTTTATATACTCCTTTATCAATTCACCTGCAAGCAATATTTGCAAGCATACACTTATTATCTTGACATGCTTGCTTGCAAGCAATAAGATAGCCGTAATGAACCGGCTGGCATAGACGGGTGAACGGCAGTCATTGCAGCCCCTCAGACCACGTGGTGGACGAGTCACTTAACCTCTTGGGGGAAAATCATGCAAAGCAAAGAAGGCAAAACGGACATTCAGTCTTTGGGCGGCCATGCCCGTGCACATCAATTAACACAGGGCGAGCGTAGCGCGATTGCTAAAGCAGGCGCAGCCGCGCGATGGGAGAAAGCGGGGAAGGTAATTCCCAAGGCTACCTATGAGGGGATACTAACCATCGGGGACATGGAAATCCCTTGCGCAGTACTTGAGGATGGTACGCGAGTCTTGACCCAGAGTGGCGTAATGATTGCTCTCGGCCGAGCGCGCCAAGCCAAGGGACGCCAGTACTATGACGCTGACGTTAATCTGCCCGCTTTTTTGACTGCTAAGAACCTTAAGCAATTCATTCCGCAAGAGTTAACAGTGACGTCAAGCCAAATAGAATTTAAGACCCTCGGCGGGGGGAGTGGCGGGCGGGCGTTCGGGTATCGGGCTGAATTGCTACCCAAGGTATGCGGCGTGTTCCTGGACGCCGACGCTGCTGGAGTTCTTGACCATACACAGAAACACATTGCTGAACGCGCAATGATCCTGATTCGCGGTTTTGCTAGCGTTGGAATCATCGCTCTGATTGATGAGGCGACAGGTTATCAGTACGAACGCCCACGGCGTGACCTTGAGGAGTACCTCAAGAAATTCTTGTCCGAGAACTTGCGACGATGGGTGCGAACTTTTCCGGGAGACTATTTCAAGCATCTGTGTCGATTGAAGAATGTAGAACTTCGGCCAGACATGAAATTGCCACAGTATTTCGGGCATCTAACGAATGACCTCATCTGGCGGAGAATAGCTCCGGGGCTGCTAAAGGCGTTAAAAGAACGCCGCAGTGAGCGCGGAAGCCCGAGCAACAAGCTTCATTCGTGGACAAGTGAAGAACTTGGAAAACCAGAATTGTTACTGCACATGGGTACTGTTGTGGGATTGATGAAACTGAATACCGATTACGATACATTCCACAAGCAGTTGGACATTGTTGCGCCAACGTATCCAGATGAACCGGGCCTGTTTGATGACCCAAAGGATTGGGACAAACCGTAGCCTAGCTCTCGGTAGCCGCTCTCGCGATCTGGCAGCAGCTTGGCTGGCATCCTCAGGCTTGTACTTGCGCCTGTCGAATTATTGAAGGCTTGCCGTGGGCTTCCTTAACAGTCGGGAGGTGCTAGACTGAACTACGGATGAACGCTCCTGTCTTCAAACGCATCCTTCTTAAACTCTCCGGTGAGGCCCTGGCCGCGAACCAGGGTTTTGGTGTTGATCCTTTTCGGATCCATGAAATCGCGGCGGAATTGGCGGACGTTCATTCGCTGGGCATTCAAATCGCGATCGTAGTAGGCGGTGGGAACTTCTTTCGCGGCGTCGCGGAACAAGCCAAAGAGATGGACCGCGTTTCTGCCGACCAGATGGGCATGCTGGCGACGGTCATCAATGCGCTGGCATTGCAGGACGCCCTGGAAAAACAAAACGTCTACACGCGAGTCCAATCAGCGATCGAAATGAATCAGGTCGCCGAGCCTTTCATTCGACGTCGCGCCATGCGCCATCTGGAAAAAGGACGTGTAGTGATTTTCGCTGGAGGTACGGGCAATCCCTACTTCTCCACTGATACCGCCGCCTCACTCCGCGCCATGGAAATCAAGGCCGACGCCATTCTCAAGGCCACCAAAGTGGACGGCATCTATGATGCGGACCCCATGAAGGTGAAAGACGCCAAAAAATTCACCCAGATTACCTATATGGATGTCTTGAAGCAGGGCCTCAAGGTGATGGATTCGACCGCCATTTCCCTCTGCAAGGAAAACAATCTGCCCATCATCATCTTCAACCTGAACCATCGTGGCAACATCCGAAAAGTTGTGACGGGCGAAAAGATCGGCTCGCTGGTCAGCGCTTGAACCCCGGTCTGCCAACTTATACTTTGGCAATTTATACAGAGTTTAGGCATATTAGGTCTGAAAGATAACTTTTTGGGTAACTCATACTCAGGGGAGCTGATAATGGCTCAAGCCAGCATGGCCGCAATTCCGGGCCTTAAAGAAACTTACATCCAACTCAAAACACGCATGGACAAGGCGGTGGAAGACTTCCGCAAAGCCATGGCTGCTACTCGTACCGGGCGCGCGTCGGTGCATATGCTCGACTCTGTCCACGTGGAGTACTACGGCTCGCACATGCCCCTCAACCAACTGGCTCAGGTACATGCGCCAGAGCCGCAGCTCATCACGGTACAGCCATTCGATCCCACGGCGCTCTCTGCCATTGAGAAGGCGATTCGCGGTGCAGACATCGGACTGAATCCGATGAATGACGGCAAAATCGTCCGCGTGCCCGTTCCTCCGCTGACTGAAGAACGACGCAAAGACATGGTGAAGCACCTGCATAAGGTGCTGGAAGAGCACCGCACTGCGGTACGCAACGTCCGCCGCGACGGCAACGACGCTATCAAGAAAGCTATGAAGGACAAAAAGATCACCGAGGACGACGAAAAGCGCGCCATGGACGAAATTCAGAAGCTCACCGATGACGAAATCAAGAAGATGGAAGACATGAGCAAGACCAAAGAAAAAGAGGTCATGGAGATCTAATGACGAATGCCAGGCGTCAGTCCTGCTTTTTGGGTTTAGCGGGTCTAGTGGTGCTTGCAACCATCCTTGTCTCAACCGCTCAGAAGGTCGCAATGCCGCCGAAAATTGTGGAACAAGCAGAGTTCTGGGTGGTCGGAATTCAGGCCCGCACCACCAACGCCAAAGAAATGGCCGGCCAGGGAGTGATCCCTCAGACGTGGGGCCGTTTCTTCCAAGATGCTCTGCTGGACAAGATTCCCAACAAAGTGGATTCGACGATCTACTCGGTTTATAGCGGCTACGCCAGTGACCGCAATGGCGAGTACGACTTCATGATCGGTGCAAAAGTGAATGCCGTGACCACGGCCCCCGCAGGCATGGTCGCCAGGAAAGTGCCTGCCGGGCGATATGCGGTGGTTCCTAGCGCCAGCGGGCCTGTAGAGCAGGTTGTGCCTGGGGTGTGGCGACAGGTCTGGGAGATGGAAGATAAGCACACACTCGGTGGCGCCCGTGCCTATCAGACCGATTTCGAGGTCTATGACCAGCGCAGCCAGGACCCCAAGAATTCCCAAGTGGATCTGTATATTGGCCTAAAGCGCTAAGTAAGAGACAATGGACGACGGCCTCTGGCCCGTCAAACCGGGCGGGGACGCGCCCGGGCCTTCATTTATTCTCAAGTAACTACTGAGCCTCCCCGAACCCCTCTATAATCCAATCAGCATGAAGAATGTGGTCCATGCCGTTTGCTCGCATGATTGCCCGGACGCCTGCGGTGTGCGCATCACGGTCGAGGATGGCCGCGCCACCAAAATTCAGGGCGATCCTGAGCATCCCGTCACCAGGGGCTTTCTGTGTGCGAAGGTGGCCAAGTATCTGGACCGGGTGTACTCGCCGGACCGGGTTTTGTATCCCATGCGACGGGTAGGACCGAAGGGGCCAACGGGGCTGCGGAGCTTCGCTCCGCCTGGACGGGCGGGGGCGCCCGTCCCCACACCAGATGGACAAACGTGGCAACGCATCTCCTGGGATGAGGCGCTGGACGAAATTGCTTCGTGCTTCAAAACGATCAGCGCTGAATTCGGCGGTGAGGCGATCCTCCCTTATTCGTTTGCCGGGACTATGGGCGTACTGAATTACGCCTCGATGGATCGCCGGTTTTTCCACCGGCTGGGCGCATCGCAACTGGCGCGCAACATCTGCTCCGCAGCAGGCGAGGCGGGCCTGGAATCCGTACTCGGCGTGAAGCTGGGAACGGAGCCGGAACAATTTTCCCATTCGAAATACATTATTGCGTGGGCTGCGAACATTCACGCCACCAACGTGCACCTCTGGCCCTTTATTGCGGAGGCCAAACGCCGGGGCGCGAAGTTAGTGGTCATTGACCCTTATCGTACCCGAACTGCAGCCTGTGCAGACTGGTATCTGCCCATCAATCCCGGTACCGACGCCGCCCTCGCCATGGGCATGATGCGGGTGATCATCAATGAAAATTTGCACGACACGGATTACATCAAGCAACACACGGTAGGATTCGAGCAATTGCGTGAGAAAGTGCAAGAATATACGCCCGAGCGTGTGGCTCACTGGACGGGAATCGCCGCCTCTGACATCGTCAAACTCGCCCGCGAGTATGCGATCACGCGGCCTGCGGTGATCCGCGTAAACTACGGCATTCAGCGCTCCGAAGGGGGTGGCATGGCTACTCGCGCTGTGACCATGCTGCCCTGTATTACGGGTTCGTGGAAAGAAGTTGGCGGAGGCTTGCAGCTTTCGACCAGCGGCTCGTTTGGTTTGAATAAAGACGCGCTCGGCCGTCCTGACCTGATGACGAAGGCCTTGGGCCGGCCCGCTCGTACAGTCAATATGGTGGAGTTAGGTCAAGCGTTGAATGCGCTCGACGGACCACCGGTCAAGGCGTTGTTCGTCTATAACTCCAATCCGGCGGCGGTTGCCCCGAATCACAATGACGTTATCCGAGGCCTGCTCCGTCCGGATTTGTTTACCGTGGTGCACGAACAGTTCTTTACCGACACCACCGATTACGCGGACATTGTCTTACCAGCCACCACGTTTTTTGAGCACAAAGACCTCAATATCGCCTATGGGCATTACTTCCTTCAGGTGTCGAAACCGGCGATCAAGGCTTTGGGAGAATGCCGTCCGAACGTGGAAGTTTTTCGTGGGCTGGCAGAGCGAATGGGCTTCACCGAGGATTGTTTCAAGGAATCAGTGGACGAAATGATTGATGTTGCTCTGGACAGTCCCAACCCCTGGCTGCAGGGGATTGACCGGAAGCGCCTGGAACGGGAATCCCACGTGCGGCTGAATTTCGGAGAGCAGTTCATCACCAAAGGCCCAGCGGAATCTACTTTCTTCCTTCCCTTTGCCAATGGAAACTTTCGCACTCCGAGTGGGAAGGCGGAGCTGTATAGCGAATCGGTAAAAGCGTTGGGGCTGGATCCGGTGGTGCAATTTATGCCGCCCGACGAATCCCGCCAGGGCACGCAAGCGAAAGCTTTCCCTCTGGAGATGCTGGCCCGCAAGTCGGATAACTTTCTGAACTCGTCATTTTCGAACTTGCCGGAAATTCAGGCCATGGAAGAATCGGGGCTGCTCGAAATCAGCGCGCCCGATGCCCGAAGTCGCGGCATCAGCGACGGCGATGCCGTGCGGGTGTTTAACGGGCGCGGGGACATCACGTTGAAAGCGAAAGTGGACGGCGCGGTGCAGCCTGGCGTGGTCTGTGCGCGACTGGAATGGGCAAAGTTGAGCTCGCAAGGCCGAAACATTAACGTGTTGACCTCCGAAAAACTTACCGACCTGGGCAACTCCGCCACGTTTTATTCCGTCTTGGTTGAGGTAGAGCTTTCCAAACGGCATCCTAAACGGGCGATGAAGCGCATGTGCTTGGACGGTGTCCACTGCTCTACCGTATAATTGCGGTTTTCCACACTTCCATTAGCTGAGGTAGTAGCGATTCTTCGCTCGAATCAGGATAGCCCTGCGATGCAGAGGGGCAGGCACGGTTGCGCAGGGCAAACCCGCGTTTTCATTTCGAGGGCATCCCCTTCATTTGCAGAGTTTTGCCCGACGCCCAACTGGTTCCGATACCTTTTGTTCGCGATCATTCTGCTGAGCAGCGGGGCCTGGGCGCAGCAGAATGTCATCGGGGACGTCGTCGTCCACGGCAACCGCCGCATTCCCGCTGAAACCATCAAAGCCCGTATGTTTACCCATGCCGGCGATGTCTTCGACGAAGCGGCTGTAGAGCGTGACTTCAACTCGCTGTGGAATACCGGCTATTTCGAGGACATCCGCTTCGAACGGGAAGAAAGCGCTAAGGGATGGATCCTCCACGTCTATGTCAAAGAACGTCCTACCATCCGGGAAATTGAATATTTGGGTTTGAACTCGGTCTCAAAAAGCGACGTGCTGGACCGTTTTAAGGAGCGCAAGGTTGGACTCTCGGTGGAAAGCCAGTACGATCCCACCAAAGTGAAAAAAGCGGAAGTTACGATCAAACAGTTGCTGGCGGAGCATGGCAGACAGTTTTCCACCATCCGCACCGAGGTTCGGGTCATCCCCCCCAATGCCGTTAGCCTTACCTTCGTGGTGAAAGAAGGGCCCAAGGTCAAAGTGGGCGCGATTCGTTTCGAAGGGAACAAGCATGTTAATAGCCGGATTCTGCGCAACGCCATGAGAAACTTGAAGCCGATCGGCGTTCCGCACTCCATTTTCCTGGAAAGCCTGTTCGCCAAGACTTACGACGCCACCAAGCTCGACGAAGACACCGAGCGGGTCCGGGCGGAGTTCCAGAATCGCGGCTACTTCAAAGTTTTGGTGCAGGAACCCAAGACCAACATTCACGATACCGGCCACCAGGGATTCCATATTCCGCTCGTGCAAAAGGGCCCTGGGAAAGCCGTGGATATTACCATGCCCATCGACGAAGGCGACAAATACAGCCTGGGCGAAATCACCTTTAAGAACAACAAGGCGATTACGAATATCAAAGCGCTGCGAAGTTTGTTCCCCATCAAGGATGGCGATACCTTCGACCGAAGTAAGATCGCCAAGGGTCTGGAGCAACTGCAAAAAGCGTACGGCCAGTTTGGGTACATCAACTTCACGTCGATTCCGAACACCACTTTCGATGAAGACAAGAAAAAAGTTTTCCTCGATATTGACGTGGATGAGGGCAAGCAGTTCTACGTGCGGCGTATCGAATTCCAGGGCAACACCACGACCCGCGACAAAGTGATCCGCCGGGAAATTGTTCTAGAAGAGGGCCAGGTCTATAACCAGCAACTCTGGGAAGTCAGCATCCAGCGGCTGAATCAACTGGGCTTCTTCGACAACCTGAAGGCGGATGACCCCAACGTTACCGAGCGCCACTTGAATGAAAAGGATGGCACGGTTGATCTCACGCTCAAGGTAAAAGAAAAAGGCAAGAACAGTATCGGTTTGAGCGGCGGCGTCAGCGGATTATCGGGCACGTTTATTGGACTCAGCTACAGCACCAACAATTTTCTGGGGCTGGGGGAAACGCTCAGCGTGCAGGCGAACATCGGTAACCTGCAGCGCAACCTTTCCTTCAGTTTCACGGAACCCTACATGTTCGACCGCCCACTGCAACTGGGCTTTACCGTGTACGCCACCCGGTTCACCTATGACCAAGCTCGGCAGGCCGCTATTCTCAGTGGCCAGCAGGTCAATTTGCCCTCCGTTTTACAGCAGAACCTCCAAAACTATACGCAGTCGAGCAAGGGCTTTTCGTTGAGCCTGTCCTACCCGATCCACCGTGGCTTCAAGCGTGTAGGGCTGAGTTATTCCTATGACGTTTCTTCGATCGTAGCGCTTACCACGGCTTCGCAGTCGCTGTTCAACTCGCTTGCGTTCAGTGGCATCAGCGGGCCCAACGCTCTCAACGGAATCATCACCAGCAAGATTGTTCCCAGCTACTCCGTAAATACCTTGGATCGCGCGCTCTATCCGCACAAGGGAAGCAGTTTGTTTGCGGGTGCTGAAATTGCGGGCTTGGGAGGAACGGTTAGAAGCGTTCGTCCCATTGTGCAATACAAGCATTGGACTCCGGTGCGGCGGAATGCTTTAGGCTTCAACGTGCAGGGATCATTTCTCACCGGCTACGGCGGCGTCGTGCCCCCGCCTTTCCAGCGTTTCTATGACGGAGGGGAAAATGATCTGCGGGGCTTTGATATCCGCGCCATTTCACCGGTGGCTTTTCTCCCCAACAGCACCGCCATCCAGCTGCGTAACCCGGACGGCTCCGTAGTTCCGAAGAATCCGGGCAATCCTCTGCAAGGGGCCTATACCGTCCCAGTGCCGCTCGACCAGATCGTTTTCCCTGGTGGCGACTTGAGCCTAGTCGCAAACACGGAATACCGCATTACCATCGCCGGCCCCGTCGCCATTGCGCCATTTCTGGACATCGGGGTTGAGCCTATCCTCCGCGACTCGCAGTTGAAGGTCAACAACGGGCAGTTTGACCTGATCAATAACACCGTCTTTGGTTGCCCGGCGGTGGATATCGCCTTGAACTGTGTTGGAGGAGCAAAACAGCAATTTTCGCAGTTCCTGAAACCGCTGGCCAGCACTAACTGGACGCCCAGAATGTCCACTGGTCTGGAGCTGCAGGTGTTCTTGCCGGTAGTCAATGCTCCCTTTCGTATCTATTGGGCGTATAACCCGCTACGGCTGGATACGATTGCGAACGCGCCGGTCCCCATTACACGCGGCATGTTTCCCGCCGGCGCCGCGGGTGACTATACGTTCCAGCTGGCCCGGAACCAGTTTTCGCCTCCATTCCAGTTGCGGGAGCCGCGTAAAACGTTCCGCTTCACAGTGGCAACAACGTTCTAATGGAATCCCCCGGTTTGACGCTTTGGTCTCCCTATTTCTATAATGGAGGTGATCCGCGCCCAGAAAATCGAAGTAGGATGGGGTGGCGTTCACGCTCGACGGTCCGGCGTGAAACGATTTTAAGTCTGCCTGCCCCGTTTCCGTTCGCATTGTGTTTAGGCCTTTCGGGGTGGGACCGGCGTTGTCCGTATGCACGGACCGGAAGCAGAATACCCGGAAAACATCTAAGGAGTTCAAGTAATCCCATGACAAGCAAGTTTGTGCGACTTCTTCTGGCCATTGTATTGGCTCTCCCTTTCACGGGCTTTGCCCAAACCGCTGGCGCCGATCCCGGGCTACCGGCAGCGCCTAGCGCTACCTCGGCGGCAGCCGCACCCGATGCCGCGGGCGGAGCGACCGGAGCGAAGGTCGGCACCATCAACATTGAGCAGGCCATCTATGCCAGCAACGAAGGCCAGCGGGATTTCGAAGGCCTAGGCAAGAAGCTCGAGCCTAAACAGACCGAGCTCAAAAACCAAAACGACGAAGTCGAGAGCTTGAAGAAACAGTTGACCGCGCAAGGCGACAAGGTGACCGAAGATGCTCGAGCCACGTTGGTCAAGCAAATCGAAGAGAAGCAGAAAAAGCTTGAACGTGCTGTTCAGGATGCTCGCGACGAAGCCCAAACTCAGCAAAGTGAGATCGCCCAACGCATTCTGCAAAAAATGGCTCCCGTGATCGTGAAATATGCCGGGGACAAGGGCTTCGGTCTGATCCTGGACACTTCCAATCAGTGGCCACAGGGCCCCGTACTCTGGGCAGGTCCGTCTGTGGATATCACCAAGGCAGTGGTGGACACCTACAACGCACAGTCCGGCGTAGCAGCTCCCGTGCGGCCGGCAGGTACTAAACCGGCAGGCGCAGCCACAGGCGTGAAGCCGGCGGCTCCGACCAAACCGGTAACTACAGCTCCCGCGCCGAAGTAATTCATGACACCGGCGATCCCCGAATAGTTTCCTGAAGGCCGCGAAAATGCGGCCTTTTGTTTTGCCTGATAGTTAAATGGTGTGCGTCCAAAACTTAGCTGGTTGGTGTCCTTAGAGAAAGCACAAGAACTCAGGAGGACGCCATGCTTGCCGACTCTTTGTTGGACTCTCCCTGGCCCAGCTCCACATGCCGCAGTTGGACCACTCTGGTCGCATTCGCAATCGAAGCTGTTGTTGTGACTGGATTGATCGCCTTGCCGCTGTTCTACACCAACAGTCTGCCGCAGCTCAGGTGGATGCCTGCGCTGCTGGTACCGGCTACGCCCGCGCCGCTACCTGTCGCGCATCGAGTTATTTCCGGCGGCCACGAGACCGTCGCGACAGCCGGTGTCTGGATCGTGCACCCGCTATCTGTTCACCGTGAAGTATCAGCCGTTGAAGACTCCGACCTTCCACCTTCTCTCGAATCGGTTGGAGTGCACGCTCCCGGTGGTATCGGTGAATCGAGTAGCACGAATACTGTTCTCAATTCGTTGGGGACCAGCCATGCTGTGGTCGGGCCGCCCCCTACACCAGTTCATTCCGCGCCGCTTCGCGTTTCCCGCATGATGGAGGCCAATCTCATGGATCGCGTCCATCCGCAATATCCCTCGTTGGCGCGACAGGCTAGGATCCAGGGAATTGTGATGCTGCGCGCGGTAATCTCGCGCGAGGGCAAGATTGAAAATCTGCAGGTTATTAGCGGCCATCCCATGCTGGTAGAGGCCGCCATCGACGCGGTGCGGCAGTGGCGCTATCGTCCTTACTACTTGAACAATGAGCCGGTGGAGGTAGAAACCCAGGTGACCGTGAATTTCACGCTGGCACGGTAATACTTGTCCGGTACGAGACCTGCGCCTCGAGGGGGTGGTACGGCAGTAACCTGCGCCAACTACCGAGATCACTATAATCAAAGAAAAAATGGCTACAACCGAAATCGCCAAACGCACCGCGACTCGCCCCACATGGGCGGAAGTGTCCCTGGGAACATTGCAGCAAAACTTTCGCGCGGTGCAGCGGCACGTCGGGTCTGCGGTCAACATTTGCGCCATCGTAAAAGCCGATGCCTACGGGCATGGCGCGGTGGAGTGCGCGCGGGCTCTGGAACAGGAAGGAGCGCGCTGGTTCGGCGTGACTTCGCTGGACGAGGCCATCCCCTTACGCGAGGCCGGAGTTCGCGGCCGAATCTTACTGATGACTGGTTTTTGGCGCGGCGAAGAAGAAGAAATTGTTCGCCTGAAGCTGACTCCGACCGTCTGGGAAACGGGGCAAATCACGCTCTTCGAAAAAGCCGCTACTGCACTGGGAGTCGCAATGCATCCAGTCCATCTCAAAGTTGACACTGGCATGGGGCGGTTGGGAGTCGCGCCCGAAGACCTGCCCCAGATTTGTGCCGTTTTGAAATCATCGCCGCACCTGGCACTGGAAGGATTGTCCACGCACCTGGCTTCATCGGAAGTGCTGGATGAACCCTCCGTGCAGCTACAGTTGAAAAGTTTTGAGGACGTGCGGCGCACATTGCACCAAGAAGGATTCGATCCGCCGCTGCTCCACACCGCAAATACGGGCGCCGTCATTTCACGACCAGAATCCTGGAACACCATGGTGCGGCCGGGCATCGCCCTGTATGGATATTTTCTGCCCTTCGAGCGCGCGGGCCGTGAGATCAGTGGCCGAGATTTACGTCTGGCGGTGAAGCCGGTTCTGACCTGGAAGACCCGAATTCTTTCTCTCCGCGATATGCGCGCGAACCAGGCCCTCGGCTACGGCGGGATCTATGTGACCAAGGCGTCGGCACGCATTGCCGTGCTTCCGGTGGGATACGCTGACGGTCTCAACCGCAAGATTTCTTCACAAGGCCGGGTGATTGTGAGGGAACACTACGCCCCTATTGTGGGACGGATTTCCATGGACCTGACCCTCGTCGACGTCACTGGGCTGCCTGGCGTTTCCGTCGGAGATGAGGTGGTTCTCCTCGGTGCTACCGATGGCTTGAGCGTGGACGCGAGAGAACACGCAGCCCTTGCGGACACAGTGGCTTATGAGATTCTCTGCGGAATTTCCAAGCGCGTGCCACGTCGCTACATCCTCTGACGATCACTCTTTTTAACTTCGTGCCGCGGGAGGATTCCGTGACGGGCCGCATCTGTAGGCGGTTTTACTTTGACTCGAAAGTTGAGGTAGTGGATGTTTTCCCTCTTAATTCAATGTCATTCCACGAACACATAGGCCGCCCCCAGATTCCGGAAGTCAAACCCACCCGGGGCGCCGACCACTGTCGTGCTGCCAGAAGTGGCAACGGACGTGCCAAAATTATCGGTCCGGTTCGAAGCCTTTAGCGCCGCAGCCCACTTGTCCGTCGTTTTCCAGCCGTGGAGCGGCTTCTTGAATAGGAAGGCGGGTTCCGCGCCCCTCCCTACTACAATACGGTCACCTGCGACAGCGGTTGAAGTACCGAACCCATCGTTGCTCCGTCCATCCGTAAGCTGGGCGGTTTCGATCATGTCCCTCCAGCCGGCGGCAGGTTTCACCCAGACATCCACAAAAGAAAAGTTCTCCCCATCGGGCGATCCGGTGGCCACGGTGTTGCCGCTGATTGATACGCCGCTTGTAACAGAGAAAAAATTAGCATGATGCTCAGTCGAGGATAAAGTTGCAGTCGGAACCAGGTGTCCAGACCAGCCGCCGGCAGGCTGGACAAAGAGGCAGACTGCGCTAGAACCTCCGTTTAGAGCCACAGTCGCGACGATTGTATTGCCACTGCTAGCGACCGAACTCCCGAACCCGTCATTCATAGTCGGTATAGATTCCGTTAGTGTGGCATTCGGCTGAGCAGTGCTCTGCCAACCAGTTGCAGGCCTTACGAAGACGGCGGCCTCACCCGCTAGTTCGTCAGCGGGTGCCCCAACTACCACCGTATCTCCGTCGATGGCGACATCACAGCTGAAACAGGAATTTATTAGTTGGGCAGTCTCAGTCATATCCGCCCAGCCAGTTGCGGGCATGACGAACACGTAAGCCTTGTCGAAAAAAGATCCCACCACGATCGTATTCCCGCTGATGGCAACCGAACTGCCAAATCTGTTGCCTGGATCGCTGCCACCGTCTGAGGTGGTCAGCTTGGCGATTTGCGTCATGTTGTGCCAGCCGCCGGTGGGTTTGACAAAGACGTATGCCGCACCCGGGACATTATGGCCAACTTCGGCGTTGCCGGGTGCGCCTACCACAATCGTGTTTCCACTAATCGCTACCGCACTGCCAAAAAAGCTGTCCTGCTGCAAGTCGGAGCCGGTCAATTCAGCTCGCTGAAATATGGCAGCTGCGCTTTTTGAGCTTGACTCTGGCGATGCAGCGCGCAGCGTCGAGACATTGGCGTACCACAGCGTGATTGCTAATGCAGTAAGTAAACCCAAAGCCGACGGGACTCGGTTAGCCTCAATTCTTCTCATAGCGGTTTCTACTCCAGTGCTCTGCAATCGAATGGTTGTTTAGCTGGGTTCAGCCAGACGCCAGTCATCCTATTCCGCGCGATAGCTCAAATTGTCAGATATTTGTAAAAATTGTGTTAGAAGGGACGAAACTACCTTCAGGGTAAAACCACGAACGCGTACTTCGTCAGAATTGGTGATTCGCAGTACGTCTTGTTCACGAGCGGAACGCCAGAAAGACCTCTGGCAGTAGCAAGACTGTGCAGAAGCAGCGCGACGGTCTATTGGTGCGGCCTATGAGGGAGTTCCTTTCGATCCCAAGATCTGCGCAAAACCGGGGGTGTCAGGCAGGATATGTGCCTGCCCTGACGTTTGTTATCCTCAGAGTGCATGCGCTCACGTTACGCACAGTGGATGTACGACTGGGAGACCCGGCTCACCTCGGTGGACGATAATCGCGTGGTGCGTCCGCTGGATTGGGGTGTCGAGTGGGCGCGGGACTGGCCGTGCCGGAACGGTTACGCTCCTGGGTATGTTCCAGAAGATGCCGAGAACTACTTGCGGGAGTACAACCGGCGCATCGTCTCCTCGAGCGATGAGTTCTTCTCCTATCAAAAGCCAAAAGATTTTCGGCTCGAGCGACGCGAGGTCCAAGTCTTTAGCACGCGGGCCGTGCCGGATCCAACTTTAGAGGAAAAAGTACAGGGCACGTACGCTGACTTCCTGCGTTTTACCTCGCCGGTGCGCAGTCCGTATCCGCAAAACAATCTGGTGAATGCGCGCTGGTTCCCTGCGCGAGGCAAGCGTGCAGTAGTACTTCTGCCCCATTGGAATTCCGATGCGCTCGCTTATAACAGCCTGTGTCAAGTGTTCAATCTGCTTGGCATTGCGGTTTTGCGTTTGAGCATGCCCTACCACGACATTCGCACCCCATCGGAAATCCAGCGGGCGGACTATGCGGTTTCCGCCAACATTGGACGCACGCTCGACGCCTGCCGCCAAGCCGTCATTGATGCCCGATGCTGCCTGGATTGGCTTGAGTCGCAGGGCTACAACCGGTTGGGAATCATGGGCACCAGTCTCGGTTCATGCTATTCGTTTCTTGCAGCCGCCCATGACTCACGCATTCAGGTAGCAGCATTCAATCACGCCTCCACCTGGGTTGCAGATGTGGTCTGGCATGGTCAGTCCACGCGGCATATCCGGGAGGGGATTGAAGCTCAGATTGATCTGGAACGCCTGCGCGTCTTGTGGAGTGGCGTAAGCCCGATGTCTTATTTCGAGCAATTCGCCCGCTGGCGAAAGAAGTCGCTGATTATCTACGCGAAGTACGACCTAACTTTTCTTCCGGAACTCTCTCACGACGCCGTGGACCAGTTCGAGCGACACGGTCTCGAGCACAAAGTAGTCGTATTGCCCTGCGGCCATTACACCACCGGAGAAACCCCCTACAAATACATGGACGGCTGGCATCTGGCATCGTTTCTGCGGGGAGCATTCGAGGGATAGCAGTCAGCAATTAGCAACTAGCATTTGGCCTACGCAGAAATTCTGGAAGGGCCCGACTTTAGTCGTGCCGACAAGTCTGAAAGTGCTGCTGGCTTTAACCGCTGAGGTTCTGCCTCCCAAGTCACGCAAAGCTAAATGCCAAGTGCTAAATGCCAAATGCTTGTTTAGAATGGCTTCAAGGTATGCCTATCACTCAATCCCCTCCGGCGAATGAATACTGCAAAGGCACATTCACCGTCAGCACTGATCGGCAGCGGCTCGACCTGGATGTCATCCATGGTTATCTGGTCGAGTGC
>Ga0206966_1096_pt1 | contig 25919 bp, 18 predicted proteins | sample Alteio_BWOrgHeat_23_FD_152970 | JGI IMG/M metagenome (GOLD analysis project Ga0206966, IMG submission 152970) | Enriched cells from forest soil in Barre Woods Harvard Forest LTER site, Petersham, Massachusetts, United States -... | ecosystem: Environmental > Terrestrial > Soil > Temperate forest >...
GTTGTCGACCAGGATATCCATGGCTGTGATCATGATATCGATGGCGTTGCGATAGGCTTCGATATCAAATGTGCCTGCCGGTGTTACGAATTTGAGCAGGTTGAAGCTGGCTAGGTTGCAGGCCGAGTTGTCGAGGAACATGTACTCGGAGCAAGGATTCGACGCATTGATACGCGCTGTGTTCTTCGACGTGTGCCACTTGTTGATCGTCGTGTCGTACTGCATGCCCGGATCGCCGCACTGCCACGTGGCTTCGGCAATCTTGCGCATAATCTCGCGCGCCTTGCGCGTCTCGACGGGTTTGTGATCTTTGACCGTGTAGGTGGTGAAGTCGCCGTCACGCTCAACGGAACGCATGAACTCGTCGGTGACGCGGACGGAGTTGTTGGCGTTCTGGAAAAAGATCGAACTGTAGGCCTCGCTGTCCGGGCCCGAGGATCCGTCATAACCCTCGCGCATCAACGCCCAGGCCTTGGCCTCCTCCTTCATTTTGCACTCGACAAAGTCGAGAATGTCGGGATGGTCGACGTTGAGGATCACCATCTTGGCGGCGCGTCGAGTCTTGCCACCGGATTTGATAACGCCAGCAAAGGCGTCGAATCCGCGCATGAAGCTGAGCGGGCCGGAGGCAGTGCCTCCGCCAGAGAGCTGTTCCATAGAACCACGAAGAGTGGACAAGTTGGTGCCCGTGCCCGATCCCCACTTGAAGAGCATGCCTTCGGTCTTGGCCAAGGTCAGAATAGAATCGAGCGAGTCGTCGACGGCATTGATGAAGCAGGCGGAGCACTGAGGCGTGCGGTAGCCGGTGACGGAGAACTCGACGGCGCAGGTATGCGCGTTCCAATGCCAGTTCTGGGCGTCGGACTCAGGCTCGAGGCGGTCGCAACCCACGTTGAACCATACAGGCGAGTTGAAGGCGACCTTCTGTGTGACGAGCAGGTGAACAAGCTCGTCGTGAAAAATGGCTGCATCTTCCGGGGTGGCGAAGTATCCTCCGGCCAGCCCCCAGTCACGGACGGTCTCGACGACGCGGGCGATGAGCTGGCGAACACCGGTCTCGCGCTGCGGCGTATCGAGCTGACCGTGCAGGTACTTGCTGGCAACGATGTTGGTCGCAGTCATAGACCAGTCGATGGGGACCTCGACGTCCTTCTGCTCGAAGATGGCCTTGCCGGTGACGTCGGTGATGAGGGCGCTGCGTCGCTCCCACTGAACCTCGTCATAAGGCGAGACAGTGGGTTTCGAGAAAAAGCGCTCGAAACGCAGAGCTGCCTGGGTAGAGGTCCTTGCAGCGATCGGGGAGGCGGTCGTAACGGATTTCTTGGTGGCCTCGGCCATGGTGCTCCTTCTCGGGGGTACTACGAATTGGGATGCCCGCGCGTAGCGGGTTGTGTCTCGGCCTGAGCGGCGAAAAAAATCGGGCCGTTGCCGCCATAAATCTTCAAAAAACAGAGGCCGCGGGAGTTATCTTCCAGTCAACGTGGGACTTGCGGGCTGAGGGCTGGAAATCGTGCGTTTGTCCCGTGAACCTGCGGTAAATTTTAAGGCCGCAAGTGGGAAAGTACCTCTGTTAATAGTGGGTGTCAAGCCATAACCACAACATCTTGTATTTTAGATTCAAATTGGTAACCCAGTGCTTCAATTTTGGGACATTGCCTGTGGAGAATCTCTAGCGCCCGCGCTAGCTGCGGGTGGAAGGGTTTCGGGAGGCGTCATTTCTACCAACCATAGACGGGACCAGGAGAGCTCGGCGAAACCACTGGCACTCTTCGCAGGCTACGCGTCCGAAAGAGTAGGTACAAGGCGCAGAAACGGTGCAAAGCTGTGGAGGGGTGTGGGAGATGTGGAGAATCGGCCATTCGCCATGGCGGCCGGGCCTGATCACAAGCCTTGCTTCGGAAGATTCAGTCCAGGTAGGCGCTGGTCTTAAGTTGCCAGGGAACATCCCGCCGGATCAATACGATGTTTTCGCCGGAGACATACGTGTTGAAGTCCAGGCCGGAAAGTGCGCGAAACATCGCTTGGGTCGTTCCGGGGCGATCCTTGTCTGCACACTCCACGATGATGACCTTCACCCTGTGGATCCAGGATTCGTAGTTCCTGGAAAAAACTTCGTATTCGGCTCCCTCGATGTCGAGCTTCAGAATATCGATTTCCGTGAGGCTCCTGTCATGGATGAGGGGTAAAGCCAGGATCGCGTCGACGGAGGTGGCCTCTACGTTCCCGGTTCCAGAGGGAACTTTAGTTACCGAGAAACCCTCGTTCGAGCTGCTGGCAATGAGATTGAGCGTGCATTCATGAGACCACAAACCTTTCGGGATGGCGACGGTATTCGGATCTGCCTCCACGTTTTTCTTCAAGACGTGGAAATTTCCTGGATGCGGTTCGAGCGCGATGATAGTTGCCTCCGGATGAAAGTGGCGAAACCGAATGGTCTCATCGCCGATGTTTGCCCCGGCATCCACGATCAAGTGAACGCGCTGAAGGGGGGTATCCACGATCTGGTACCCCGGAATGAAGAAGTGAGCCATAACGCCTTTGTCGGCCACGCCGCGAAGATGGATATCCCTCTTCAGACGGGTTACATGGAGGACAGAATCGTCGCTGTGCACGCGGAAGAGAACCACGGCAAACAGCTTCACGGCGTTTACGATGCCAAGGTTTTCGGCCGCGATAAAGAATCGCTCGAAATAAGCCACTGCACGGCCTGCAAGTCGCATCGTTGTATCCTCCTCGAATTCCACAGGCATGGTGTGGCTTATTATCATTGCAAAAGGCCTAAACCTCCCAATTTCACTATATATCTCACCGGTCTTGCGCTGCTTTGCGCGCCTGCGGCGTGGGAAGTCACAGGCCTTATCCAGCCGACGTCAATGCGTAACCTTTACTGATACATATTGTACCCGGTCGTGTCGGACAAGCCTTCCTTCCGGAAGGAGAGACGAAGCGAGGATAAAGCGACGAAATCTCGCGGGAATTTGCGCCGCGGGCTAACCGTGTGAATTGCTGCGTCTTCCGGCAAACTCCAGAATCTAAGTCGCAGTGAGGGAATATCTTCCCCAGGGGTGATCTCTTGTCTCATACTGCAGAAGAAGTTGAGCGGTTGAAACATGCGCCTGCCGTGCCGGGCGTGATCGAAGAGATTCTGGAGCGCTGGAGTCCGCGGGCTTTTTCCCACAGGGCCGTGGCCGGAGAGGATCTCAAGAAGATTTTCGAGGCCGCACGCTGGGCTGCATCTTCCTACAACGAGCAGCCGTGGCGCTTTCTGGTGGGCCATCGGGGCAGCGAAACCTACAAGAAGATTTTCGACAGCTTGGTGGAGTTCAACCAGGGATGGGCGAAGAGCGCTCCCGTCCTGATCCTGTCGGCAGCCAGTAAACACTTCGCGCATAATAAGGCGCCGAATCAATACGCGATTCACGACACGGGTGCCGCGACCGCATACCTGGTGCTACAGGCGACCGCACTCGGGCTGCATGCACATTCCATGGCAGGTTTCGATCACGACAAGGCGCGCGCGGCCTTTGGCATTCCTAACGAATACCACGTTGGCGCGGTCACAGCGCTCGGCCACCTCGGAGACGTGGATGCGTTGCCCGAAGGGCTTCGCGAACAGGAAGTATCATCACGGCAACGGAAGCCCTTGAACGAGATTGTCTTCGCGGAGTGGGGTCAACCGGCAAAGCTCTAAACCTGGAGGGGGCAGGTGCCATTTGAGCACCTACCCCCTACCACGGACCACGGGTCTGGTGTTCACTTCGGGGATTCTCCCGACAAGTTCTCATCTTTATTAATGAAGTGCTGACGATTCCGGCCGTTACTCTTCCTTTGGGCATGCGCCGCGTTCTTCTCTTTCTCAATCCGATCCTTATGGAACGCCACGACCGGCGGGCAACGGTTGATCGCGTGGCCGAGCTGCTGCGAAGTTCGGGATGCGAGGTCGAGATGCAGGACAGCCTCTCAGCGCACTCAGCAGGCGAACAAGCCCAGGACGCGGTGTCGAGCGGCTTCGATACGATCTTCGTCTGCGGTGGCGATGGAACGATTTTCCAGGTGATTCAGGGGATGGCCGGGTCGGAGGCAGCGCTCGGCGTGATTCCGTTTGGCACCGGCAACGTACTGGCGCAGAATCTGCGCCTGCCCCGCGATCCGATGGCCGCAGCGCGCGCGCAGATGCATGCCCCGGCGATTTCCATTCCGCTTGGCAAAATCGTTTGTAAGACTCCGGGCCATGCCAAAGACAAAAACTGGTACTTCACGATCGCAGCGGGCATGGGTGTACACGCGGCGCTGATGAATCTGGCCCCGACTGGAACGGGTAAGCGAGTGGGCGGTCCGTTGGCCTATTACGCCAGCGGCATACGTCTGTTGATTCAACATCCGATCGAGCCCTTCGATTTCGAAGTGACCACAACCGACGGCGAAGTACGCCGCTTTCGCGCCAACGAAGCAATCGCCCTGAGGGTGCCGGCGGTTAACCTGTGGCAGGCTGGCGGCGATCTGCTGAAGCCGGAACTACGCGTGGCAAGCGTTCGCGAGACGACTCGCGCGGGATTGTTCCATGCCAGCTTTCACGCCCTGGTGACACGCAAGAGCAACGGACATTCGGGTCTTCCTTATGCTCAGTTTGACGACGCTAGCATGGTGGTGTGCAAGCCGTTACCGGACCACGATTATCAAACGCCTTTGTTAGTCGAGGCGGATGGCGAAGTCATTGGTCTGGAGCGCGCGATCATTACGGTTGCGCAGAGGCGGCTGCGCCTGCTCTGGCCGGAAAGTGCAATTCGTGACAGTAATTGACCCTTTATATCTTTAGGTATCGTTTCGTGACTAAAAATCCTTTGTAGTCGTGAGATCTTATTCCCTCATATTGCGAGGCTAGAGAACAATCATAACTGTCATTGTTTCTTTTCCAGTCGCGCCTGCGCAACATCAGCGTCGAAGACGCCTGTCTCGACCATATTGCCGTGCTTCATCTGAACGAAGATGCGATAGGTTCCCGCGTTAGGAAATCCGTAGGGGAAGCGGACGCTGTTCGACGCAGTGCCTTGGCTCATGTCCATTCCAGGCATGCTTTTCATGTCAGCCTGTGAAGATGGCTGCGCCCCCTGCATCTGGTCGTTCTGTGCCTGCGCGATTATCAGGGCAGCCATAGAAGCGGTTCCGGAAGGATGGACATGAGCAAAGACGGTTTCGTCTGTTTTGACGAAAGCTGCATGGCCGGCCATGCCCATATAGAGCGCCATATCGTTCGCCGGATTGCCATCCGGATCAAGAAGTTCGAAGGTGAAATCGTATGGCGTCTTTGCAACCAGGGTATCTGGGCGCTTCCAGACCATGGTGTAGCCGTCGGGAAGCTTGTAGATTGGGCTAGTCTGCGCGGCATCGCCTCCGTACTTGAGAGCGACGGAGGTGCCTTCGGCGTCGTCGCCATCGAGGGTGCGACCAGAGATAAAGGGAAGCCTGATGGAGGAGACGACGGTTTCGGGGAATCCCGTGGCATGGACGACGTCGGCATAGAGACGATAGTCTCCCGCGGGCATGATCGGAAGAGCAAGCTGAAAGTCGCCCGTGCCGACAGGCTCAGGGTGCAGGTGAAAGACAACATCCATGGCCGGCCGGCGCAGCATGTAGAGATGCATGAGGTGATTGTGGTCGGGAATGAAGTCGTCGAGTCTGCGCTGCTTGATCCAGCCAGGATCGGAGAGCCTGAGGTCGAGGATGTTGCCGGGTTGCAGGCGCGCCTGCATTTCAAGCGGCTTATAAATGTAACCGGCGTAGTCTGCGGCGCTTGAGCCCCACCACTTGTTTCCGAGGATAATGGCGGCGAACAACACAACAAATGTGACCGCCATGGCGATATAGGCGCGACGGCGGCGAGCGGGCGGCACTTCCGCGCCGGGTGGGAGCTGCGCCTCGCGCGCGGCGGCTCCGACGATGCCCACCAAGCCCGCGAAAAGAACAATGCCGAGGAAGGCCAGCGTAAAGCCGAGGCCGGGTTGCATTTTGCGTGTACCTAGGGCGGTGGCGGGTACGGGGACGGAGAAGACTCCCTGCCCTTGATTGCCGGAAACGGTAAAGCGGATCTGCCAGGAATCAGTGGCCATGATCCAGAGATGGCCAGTAAAGTACAGGGTATCGACGGCAGATTTCTGCATGGCGTCCGGCACCGGCGGATGCTTCGATGCTTCTCCGGTAAGCGGGATGGGCGTGATGTCGATGCGGTCGATGCCGGGAGTCTGCGAGCGGACTTCGATCTCCGCAACTCCGGGGATGACGAGCGGTGGTCGCACGACAATGGACAGCTTATAGGGGCCGGCATTGCCGTCGACGTAGACATCCGGGCTACCGACGTGGGCCCGCGCGGGCAGCGTGGCGAGCGTCAGTACGATCGCTGCGAGAATCACCAGTACGAAAAAACGAGGTTTAGACATCATCGCTGGATTTTTTTCATCCAGCGGCCGAGCGCTAGACCCAACCAGGTGATGATGGCGGCATAGAGCATGGCCATGAAGAGGCCTCGCCAGAGGATAAGGCCATGTTCCGGATGAAGAAACTGGCGCTGGACATCCACAGACGTTGAGGGCATGTTGAAGTCATGATAGGCAGTGCCGAAGAAGCGGTTCTCTGCGGCGTTGCTCATGAGAAAGTTGGCGAAGGGCCATTGGACGGCCACCAGCGGCAGGACAAATACAGGACCGGCGAGGAGCGCGGTGAGCCACGGCTTCCAGTCTTTCGCGTATGTAAGAAGCAGATCGATGGCGATCGCGGGAACAATCAGCAACAGGGGAAACTTGGGCGGAATGAACTGCACGACATGCTGAAACACCGGCCCCAATTTGGGCTCAGCGGGGAAGAGCGGAAGGATGAGAATAAGCCCGCAGACGAAGACTGTATAGATGGCGCTTATCCATGTTGCGGCCCAGCGATTTCGCGAGGCGACGTGAATCGCCGCAAAGTAAAGCGGCGTGCCCAGCGTGACGGCTATGTAGGCGCTGGCGCTGTGCAGGTAGACGTCCCAGGTGTATTCCATGCGGAAGAACATGGAGAGCACAAGCAGCAGGCCAGAGAGATAGATCATGAGCCATTGCAGATGCCGGAACTGTACGCTTTCCGGACCGCTAGCCGCCTCGGCACGGTTCATTGCGGCGACGATAAGGAAGAGCGCGCCCAGGCAGACGGCCCAGATGCCAAGCATGAGCACGGTGTGAGGTGGCGATACGATCTTGACGTCAAGACCGTAGGCGTTGTGCCACCAGTTGTCGAAGGGCGCCGAGGTGAGCATGGCGACGCCTCCCCAGGCAGCAAGAAAGGCGCCGAGGGGGCCTCGGAGGCCGAAGATGCGGACGGAGGAGGCCACCATCTGCGGTGACCGTTGGAAGGTAGTGGAAAGAATCAGATAACCGGCGCAGATACCGGCGAGGACTCCGCAGAGGTAGATCGCAAGGTGGGCCGGCGTCCAGAAGCTATCGCGGCCGATGGAGCGATGCCAGGAGACGTCCCAGTGTGCGCCGATGGTGACGGAGGTGACGGCGAGAGCGGCGCACCACAGATACCACGGAATGCGCCCGCTGGTTCCAGTGGGGCTTGCTGTGGTGAGGGTTGCCATGGATTTCCAGCCTCAGGTTATAGAGAATACAATACAGCCTTCGGCTAAGGCGATTATGATGTTCGTGCGTTCCCAAGGAGGATTTGTGCGCAGGTTGATTGCATTGCTTTGGTGTGCCGGTGCGGCTTCAGCGTGGGGCCAGGCTGGATTGCCAACGAAGTGGGAAGAGCTAACCGGGCCTGACTTTATCGCGGCCATTCACCAGGCGCAGGGCGTTTGTGTGCTGCCCTTCGGGATTATTGAAAAGCATGGCCCACATCTCCCCCTGGGCACGGACCTGATCAACGTGCGTTATGCGGTTGAGCATGGCGCGCAACAAGAGTACGCGGTAATCTTTCCACCGTACTACTTTGGGCAAATCGCGGAGGCGCGGCAGCAGCCAGGAACAGTTTCTTACAGCATGCACATGCAGCTTGATCTGCTGCAGGAGACCACCGATGAGATGGCGCGGAACGGGTGCAAAAAGGTCGTGATTGTAAACGGGCATGGCGGCAACGAAAGCCTGCTTCCCTTCTTTGCTCAGTCACAGTTACAAACTCCGCACGATTATGTCGTCTATGTCTACCGCTGGTCGCCCGGGAACCCGCCGGGGCGTCCCCCGCTGCATTCGAAGAATGACATGCACGCCGGTGAGTCGGAGACTGCTCACACAATGGCGTCGCGGCCCGATCTGGTACATCTGGATCGCGCGAACCAGGAATCAGGCGAAGACCAGGCGAGGCAGCATTTACCTCCCGGGGTCTATACAGGCATCTGGTGGTACGCGCGGTTTCCCAATCACTACTCAGGCGACGGGAGCACCGCTACGAAGGAATTGGGTGAGTTTGATATGAAGGCCTGGGCGGATGGGATCGCCAACGTGATTCGTGCGGTGAGGGCAGATCAGACGAGCCAGGAATTGCAGAACCAGTTTTTCCATGATGCCCAGCATCCGCTGGAGACAAAGCAGTGAGTAGCGTGCTTTTACGAGGCCTGGAACGCCGTCACTCATCCTCTTCAAGAGACAGAAGACCGTTGTTAAGGAACTCCTCGATTTGCTTGTTGATCTCGGGCGAGCTGGCGTCGTTAATAATCCAAATTTTTCCTCTGGCCGAGCCGATCAATCTCCGCGTCGGCTTGGTCGGGACTGGCACCATCTTGACCACCGCCTGGCCTTCGCGCGCAATGATCACTTCTTCTCCATGCTCGGCCAGTTCGATCAGCTTGGAGAGACGGGTCTCGACGTGATGGATATTGACTTCCATGCCGGAAAGATTAGCGAAATGGGGTCAGCTTAGGCAAGCCTTACGGCGGTCCGGTACCACCGCGCCCACAAGATTCCTCGCACTATTCCATGGCATAACTGGTACTTTTGCGGCTGATCCGGCTGCACTGCAAATCGAAACTGAGCCAACTCGCAGTGCAGCCACGCATGCGTGCATCGAGTGCTATATTGGCGTACATCCCTATGCTGGCGTCTCTGCTCGAGACGCAAGAAGGCTATGGCCGAGAGATCTGCCAAGTCTGCAAAAGTCATTGTGGCGCCGGAAGATTATGAATTCAATCTTTGTTAGCTCGACGGTCTTCGCATTCGTCTTCGCGGGAGCACTTGCGGGCATGGCTCTCCGCCGGGCTCTGCCTGATGATCATCTGGGATCGGACGCAAAAGACGTTCTCAAGTTGGCGATAGGGCTCGTCGCGACGATGGCCGCACTGGTCCTCGGAATGCTAGTCTCTACAGCTAAGTCCTCCTACGATACTCGAAAAAGCGAAGTCGCCGAGATGTCTTCCAGGATTGTCGCCATCGATCAATTGTTGGCAAACTACGGGCCGGAGACCAGGGAAACCCGCGCCGACTTGCGCGACCTTGTGGTTGTTGGTCTGGACCGCATCTGGCCGGGAGAGGCATCTCGACAAGTCGATCTTAGGCCGAAGGAGAGCGCCCAAGGTTTTTACAGAGGGTTGCAGGCCCTGACGCCGAAGAATGACTCACAGGGCGCCGCCAAGGCCGAGGTCATCTCCATGGCCGCTAATTTGCGGCAGACGCGCTGGCGCATGTTCATCGAGGCGGAGCAAACCACCATGTCAATTCCCCTGCTGGTGGTCCTGGTCGCATGGCTGGTGGCCATCTTCGTCGGCTTTGGTCTTTTCGCTCCACCTAATCCCACTGTTATCGTGGCGCTGGTGATCTGCGCCTTGGCGGTTTCTGCCGCAATCTTCATCATCATGGAAATGTATACTCCGTTCAGCGGAGTACTCAAGATTTCCTCGACGCCGATTCGCGAAGCCTTGAACCAGATAGGACACTGAAATCGGTCGGGAATCAGCTTGTTGGGTCCTGCATCTTCGCAGCCAAAAACCAGCTGACAGGCGCGCAAAAAGGCCAAGAGAGAGGCTTCCTCACAACTCTCCAGGCAAAGATCGTCTCGTATATGCGCCAGAAATTTGTCAGTTTGTGAATCCGCTCAAGCGGCAGAGCTGCGATCTTGCGGCTTCAAGTCCGGAGAAACCCTCAGCGCGGCACCAGATCCGAATGCGTTCGGGGCGGGTTCAGAATCCGGCTCGGTCGTGATTTCTGCATAAATGGCAAGACGTTGAAGCAGTTCCGCAGCCTGGCTGGCCGCTGGCGTGTCAGCCAGATCCAGGTCATAAGCGAGCTTGAGGAGATCGCGGAGGCCAACGAAGTCTCGCGTTGCAACTCGTCTGCGTAGAGCGACGTTGAGCAGGAATCCTGCGAGGGCCTCGGCTTCCGGCTCAGCAAGTTGGCGGAATTCGTCTTGCCAGTGCGGGCGTTTGCCATCGGCATCTAGAAGCTTCAGGATGTGCTTTGCACGGCCACGACTTGTGTCTGTTGCCGGGACGGATGCGGGCGGCGCGAATCCTGGCTGTAGCGAAGCAGCGCAGACGAGTCCCATGACGTAAGCGGTGTGGTATGCGGTCGCGACCAAATACTGCCTGCGCTCCATACCCTCTCGCACTTTGATCTCGCTGATGCGGGTGCTGGGAGTTGGCAGAAAGCCGGCTTTGTCTTCAACGTGCGCGAGCACACGGAAGGCAAACGACGAGGCCGCGCTCCACACTTTGCCGGTAAGCGGCCAGCTAAGCAGCACCTCTCCACTGAGGTCGTAATCCTGCTCATCAAGACAGTGGGCAAGCAGCGCTTCCGCTTCAGTAAGGATGATCGACCGGCGGCGCGGCGGGAGCGCCGGGATGAGATTGAAGTCGGTGACATACATCAGCGCGTGCGTAAAGGCGTAGATGTCATCGCGGGTGCACGCGAGCAGGTCCATTGGCTGGCCGGGGGCCGCCCGGCGTGCGCTTGGCGGGCAGGCCAGGCGGCGGCCTGGCTTCGGCTGATACCAGCCGGTAGCGACCCACTCTTGTTCAAGGACGCGATGCGGCACGCGCTCACGCCCGCATCGTGCCTGCGATTCGAGGCTGGCGCGCAAAAGTTTGTCGAACTGGTAGTCGTGATAATCCAGCCGACTGAGACAGACGTGAGGCAGAGCATAATCCAATGCGACGGCGGGTTCGAGGCAAATCCCAAGCAGCGCGCGGTCGCTGCGCGCATGCGGGATGAGGAGCTCGGCGACATGGCGGATGCGCGTCTCGACTTCCGGATGCGCCATAGCCGGGGAGGCGGCGACCAGCAGCACGGCAGTCTCCGAAATGATTTTTTCGGGGCGAATGTTCCTCGATGGATCCTGGGGATCGGTATATCCCTCAGCCGCGAGCTGCTCAACGGCGATCCGCGCAATATCGAGAGCATGGCAAAGACGACGGATGAGATCGCGCTCGTCCCACTTACCGCATTCGGTCTGCAAAGAAGCCGGTATCATGTCGCTCCGCTATGTCCCCGATATTTCCTGGTTGTAATCGACCGCCGCTAGCGAAGTTCTTCCGCGCTTGCAGCAAGTTCGCCAAGATTCTCAACCGGATTACCCGGATTGAGTATCCTGTAGCAGTGAAAGAAGATGCGGTTGGTGCCGCAGAAAAAATCCCCGGGCTCTTCGGCGAGTGAGAGCGAGGGGCCGACCTCGGCGATGACCCGACCGACGGCATTAAAGTCGACGGCTTTTGATTCCAGCAGCTGTTTCACGATTTGTCTGTGTTGATCAGAGTTGCCCATGTGAGTCTCCTATAGCGAGACAGCGAGTGAGGGTCTCGTGTCTGATTGCCTCGTTTGCAGGAATAGTGCGGGCGGCGCGGATTTCGTTTCACGCGAGCTTCAATCGATTCCGGTTCGTCACTTCGCGAAGGATGGGCCCCCGGTCCATTTACCAGACTATCTTTGCTGAATATTGGTGCAGCAGCCTGTCGGAGAAGAGGATAGCGAGATCTTCTTCCAACACCTGGGCGACGAGCGGCCGGTCGAAAGGATCGCGGCGATGTGAGGAAGCGCTTCGAGGCAAACGATGTGTCCGATACGGATGGGCAGCAACGCGCCCCTTTTTGCTTCAGAACCTCTTGCTGCGGTATGAGCGTAGGATTTCCATTGGCGGAAACGATTGGAAGAAAAGCGAAAAGCCCCAGCACGAACGCTGGGGCTTTCGGTGTGCCCGTCCGGCCAGGACTGGGGTCCCCGACGAGCCTATAGGTTTGTCGGGGTGGTAGGACCGCTGCCTATTCTGACGCGGCCATCTCTTCGGCTTCGCCTTCCTGGCGCATCAGTTCGAGTTCGCGCTCGGCTTCCTCGTAGGCCTGGCTTACTTCCTGCTGGACGCGCTGAGCCGCTTCTTCGAGCTCCGGTGAGAGCTGGATGTTGCGGTAGTACTCCATGCCCGTACCTGCGGGAATCAGACGGCCGACGATGACGTTTTCCTTGAGGCCGCGCAGGTTGTCGACGGCGCCGTTGATGGACGCCTCGGTCAGCACGCGCGTGGTCTCCTGGAAGGATGCCGCGGAGATGAAGCTGTCGGTCGAGAGCGAAGCCTTGGTGATGCCGAGCAGGAGCGGACGGCCAATGGCCGGGCGTCCTCCATCAGCAATCGCGCGCTCGTTCTCCATGCGGAAGCGGAACTTGTCGACCTGCTGCTCGAGCAGGAAGTTGGTGTCGCCGACTTCCTCGATCTTCACCCAGCGGAGCATCTGCCGAACGATGGTCTCGATGTGCTTGTCGGAGATGGTCACGCCCTGGAGTCGGTAGACTTCCTGAATTTCGTTCACCAGGTAGCCCTGTAGCTCCTTCTCACCGAGCACGGCGAGAATGTCATGCGGGTTGAGCGGTCCATCCATCAGCGGTTCGCCGGCCTTCAGGCGCTCGCCTTCCTGCACGTTGACGTGGATACCGCGCGGCACGGAGTATTCCTTCTCTTCTCCGTTGTCGGCGGTGACGTAGATCTTGCGCTGACCCTTGGAGACTTCGCCGAACTTCACCACACCATCGATTTCGCTGATGATGGCGGTTTCGCGCGGCTTGCGAGCCTCGAAGAGTTCGACGACACGGGGCAGACCGCCGGTGATGTCCTTGGTGCGCGTGGTTTCGCGCGGAATCTTGGCAAGGATATCGCCGGGGAAGACCTCGTCTCCGTCCTGGATCATCAAGTGAGCGCGCGAAGGCATCAGATAGCGCTTGTTGCCCTTGGCTCCCTTGATGATGATCGCAGGCTGGCGCTTCTCGTCCGAGGCTTCCGAAACCACCAGGCGCGACAGCCCAGTGACCTCGTCCACTTCTTCGTTCAGCGTGATGCCTTCCTGTAGATCCTTGAACTGGATGGTGCCACCAATCTCAGTGAGGATAGCGAAGGTGTACGGATCCCACTCGGCGAGAATCTGGCCGAGTTCGACCTGCTGACCTTCTTCCACCTTGAGGCGTGCACCGTAGACGATCTGGTAGCGCTCCTTTTCACGGCCGCGGTCATCGAGAACGGCAATCGCGCCCGCGCGGTTCATGGCAACCAGGCCACCCTGCTTGGAGCGCACGGTAACAAGGTTGATGAAACGGACGGAGCCATTGTTCTTGGCATCGAGCCGGGACTGTTCGGAGACTCGCGATGCGGTACCACCGATGTGGAAGGTACGCATGGTGAGCTGTGTTCCGGGCTCGCCGATGGATTGTGCGCCGATGACACCGACTGCTTCGCCGAGCTCAACCATACGGCCGGAGCCGAGGTTTCGGCCATAGCAAAGGATGCAGACGCCGCGCTTGGATTCGCAGGTAAGCACGGAGCGAATCTTGACACGCTCGATGCCCGCAGCCTGAATCGCGGATGCTGTATCTTCGTTGATCTCATGGTTAACGTCGACGATGACGTTGCCTTCGAAGTCCTTCAACTTCTCAAGCGACACGCGGCCGATAATGCGGTCGCGCAGCGGCTCGATGATCTCACCGGACTCGACGATGGGCATGACGTAGATGCCTTCGACGGTCCCGCAGTCCCTCTCGCTGACGATGACGTCCTGGGCCACGTCGACGAGACGACGCGTCAGGTAGCCGGAGTCAGCGGTCTTAAGAGCGGTATCGGCAAGGCCCTTGCGCGCGCCGTGCGTAGAGATGAAGTACTCGAGCACGGTGAGACCTTCACGGAAGTTGGCCGTGATGGGGGTTTCAATAATTTCACCAGACGGCTTGGCCATCAGACCTCTCATACCGGAGAGCTGACGGATCTGCTGCTTCGATCCTCGAGCGCCGGAGTCGGCCATGATGTAGATCGGATTCATGACACCGGCCTTGTCGGCTTCCTTCATGTTGTTAAACATTTCGTCGGCGACCTTTTCCGTCACCGTCGACCAGAGCTGAATGACCTTGTTGTTGCGCTCACCGTTGGTGATAGCGCCATCAAGATACTGCTGTTGCACGGCGAATCGCTGTTTTTCCGCTTCGCGCACGACAGGATATTTCGTCTCCGGGATGACCATGTCATCCAGACCGACGGAAAGACCGCTGCGGGTTGCGAACTGGAAGCCAAGCTCCTTGATACGGTCGAGCATCTTGACCGTGACCTCAAGGCCGAGGTTTAGATAGCAATAGTTGACCAACTGGCCGATGCCCTTCTTCTTGAGCAGGCCGTTGACGTAAGGCATGCCCTCGGGGAGAGCGTCGTTGAGGATGGCGCGACCGACGGTTGTCGAGATGAACTGCTTCTGGTACTCCACCGGCTCGGTATGCGTCAGGTCCTGATCGTCATACGCAGTGGTCATGTCGAGGACAGGACCGGTGTGGCGTAGACGAATAGGCGAAAGAGTCTCGAGCTCCTTGGCTTCGAGGGCCATGAGCACTTCCTCAATGTTTGCGAAGACACGGCCTTCACCCTTGGATCCCTTGCGTGCCTTGGTGAGGTAGTAGAGGCCGAGAACCATGTCCTGCGTAGGTACGGTGATCGGCTGGCCCGATGCCGGCGACAGGATGTTGTGCGAGGCCAACATGAGCACGCTCGCTTCCACCTGTGCTTCCGGCGACAACGGAATATGCACAGCCATCTGATCGCCGTCGAAGTCCGCGTTAAAGGCGGTGCAGACGAGCGGGTGAATCTTGATGGCCTTGCCTTCGACGAGGACAGGCTCAAAGGCCTGAATGCCGAGGCGGTGCAGGGTTGGGGCGCGGTTCAAGAGCACCGGGTGATCCTTGATGACCTCCTCAAGGATGTCCCACACGATGGGCTCCTGCATCTCGACCATTTCCTTGGCCTGCTTGATAGTAGTGCAGTGGCCTGTCTGTTCAAGGCGGTGATAGATGAAGGGCTTGAAGAGCTCGAGCGCCATCTTCTTGGGAAGACCGCACTGGTGCAGCTTCAGTTCCGGACCAACAACGATGACCGAACGGCCCGAGTAGTCCACACGCTTGCCGAGCAGGTTCTGGCGGAAGCGGCCCTGCTTGCCCTTGAGGGTGTCAGAGAGCGACTTGAGCGGACGGTTGTTGGCGCCACGCAGCACGCGGCCGCGGCGGCCGTTATCGAAGAGAGCGTCGACGGCTTCCTGCAGCATGCGCTTTTCATTGCGCACGATCACCTCAGGCGCATGAAGGTCCATGAGCTTCTTGAGGCGGTTATTGCGGTTGATAACGCGACGGTAGAGGTCATTGAGGTCGGAGGTCGCGAAGCGACCGCCATCGAGCGGCACCAGCGGGCGTAACTCAGGCGGAATGACCGGGATCACGTCGAGAATCATCCACTGCGGTTTGTTGCCCGACTTGCGGAAGGCTTCAACGACCTTGAGGCGCTTGGCGTACTTGAGGCGCTTCTGGAGCGAGGTCTCGACCTTCATGCGCTCGCGGAGCTCAATCGACAGCTCGTCGATGGCGACGCGCTTGAGCAGCTCCTTGATGGCCTCGGCGCCCATCATGCCCTTGAAGCCGGTAGGACGATATTGGGTGTCGAGCTCGCGGAAGCGGGTCTCGTCCTTGATGATTTCGCGCTCCTTGACGGGCGCGTCGCCGGGATCAACGACAACGTAGCTCTCGAAATAGAGCACGCTCTCAAGATCGCGCAGCGAGATGTCGAGCAGATGGCCGATGCGCGAAGGCAGGCCCTTGAAGAACCATACGTGCGAGCAGGGCGATGCCAGCTCGATGTGGCCGAGGCGCTCACGGCGAACCTTGGAGACTGTGACTTCGACACCGCACTTATCGCAGATCACGCCGCGGTGCTTCATGCGCTTGTACTTGCCGCAGAGGCACTCCCAGTCAGTGACCGGGCCAAAGATGCGGGCGCAGAAGAGTCCGTCGCGCTCCGGCTTGAAGGTGCGATAGTTGATGGTTTCCGGCTTGGTGACTTCGCCGTGGGACCAGCTGCGGATTTTCTCCGGTGAAGCGAGCTGGATGCGGATCGCGTCGAAATCGGTGATCGGGCTAGTCAGTTCAAATGGGCTGGAACGGTACAAGGTGTTCCTCCTTGCAGCTAGCTTTTAGCTTCTAGCTATTCGCTCTTAGCTGCGGTTGCTTCTGTTCTTTAACTACGACGTTTTTTAAACGTCGCTTCAAACTTGTGCGTCAGCCATTAGCCACCGGCTAATCCCTGATGGCTAATGGCTTATCGCTGCCTTTAGTCGGCGGCTGCAAGCGTCGGCAACGGTTGCTTCTTGGCTTCGCCGTTGGGAGTCATCTTCATCAACTCCACATCGAGACACAGCGACTGGAGCTCGCGGATCAGCACGTTGAACGACTCAGGTACACCAGGCTCAATAGCTGCCTCGCCCTTGACGATGGCCTCGTAGATCTTGGTGCGGCCATAGACGTCGTCGGACTTGGCGGTGAGTAGTTCCTGGAGGATGTACGCTGCTCCGTACGCTTCCAGTGCCCACACTTCCATTTCTCCGAAGCGCTGTCCACCGAATTGCGCCTTGCCACCCAGCGGCTGCTGTGTGATGAGCGAGTACGGCCCGATGGAGCGAGCGTGGATCTTGTCGTCAACCAGGTGCGAAAGCTTGAGCATATAGATGTAGCCAACCGTTACCGGCTGCTCAAACTGCTCACCCGTCATACCGTCGAACAGGGCTGTCTTGCCCGACGCCGGCAAGCCGGCCGCGGCGAGAAGCGCCTTGATCTCCGTTTCCTTTGCGCCGTCAAAGACTGCCGTGCCAAACCAGATGCCGCGCTGCATGCCGAGGCCGACGCGAACAGTCTGTTCATCATCAAGCTCGAGCAACTGACGCAGCGTGGCCGTATTCGCGAAACGCTCCTTGAAGATTTCGCGGATGGCATTGGCGTCCTGGTTCTTCTTCACGAGCTCGGCGACCTGTTGACCGAGCTCGTGTGCCGCCCAGCCCAGATGCGTTTCGAGGATCTGACCGACATTCATACGGGAAGGCACGCCGAGCGGATTGAGTACGATCTCAACCGGCGTTCCATCGGGCAGATACGGCATGTCTTCCTCGGGCAGAATGCGTGCAATGACGCCCTTGTTACCGTGGCGTCCGGCCATCTTGTCGCCTACCGAGAGCTTGCGCTTCATGGCGATGTAGACCTTGACGAGCTTGATGACGCCCGGCGAAAGTTCGTCGCCCTTCTGCAGCTTCGCGATCTTCTCGTTGGTGATCTTGCGCAGAACATCAATCTGGCGCGAGGTCATCTCTTCGATCTCGTCGATCTGCTCGTTCACGCGAGGATCCTTGTCGGCGTAGCGGATGCGCTTGAGGTTCTTGGTCGAGATGCGCTCGATGGCATCGCGATCGAGAACGGCGTCCTTGACGAGGAGGCGCTTGTTGGTGCGCTCATCATGCAGATCGGCCAGCACCGTCTTGCCGCCGAGAATCGCTTCCAGGCGCTTGAGGCGCTCGTCGGTGAGAATACGAATCTCATCGGCGAGGTTTTTCTCTAGCTGCGCCACCTGGTCGGCTTCGATCTGCTTGGCGCGTTCGTCCTTTTCCTGACCTTTGCGAGAGAAGATGCGAACGTCGACGACCGTGCCTTCGATGCCCGGAGGGCAGGTGAGCGAAGCATCGCGAACATCGCCGGCCTTTTCGCCGAAGATGGCGCGAAGCAGCTTCTCTTCAGGGGTCAATTGCGTTTCGCCCTTCGGAGTCACCTTTCCGACGAGGATGTCGTTGTGCTTGATCTTGGCGCCGATGCGGATGACTCCGCTTTCGTCAAGATCGCGCAGCGCATGCTCGCTGACGTTGGGGATGTCGCGGGTGATCTCTTCCGGACCCAGTTTGGTGTCGCGCGCTTCGATCTCGAACTCCTCGATGTGCACGGAGGTGTAGTAGTCCTCGCGCACGAGCTTCTCGGAGATCAGGATCGCGTCCTCGAAGTTGTAACCGCGCCAGGGCATGAAGCCGACGAGCACGTTACGTCCGAGGCCAAGTTCGCCCTGCTCCGTGCAGGGACCATCGGCGATAACCTGACCCTTCAGCACGCGGTCGCCTTGACGGACAATCGGCTTCTGATTGATGCAGGTGTTCTGGTTTGACCGCTTGAACTTGATGAGCTGATAGATGTCCGAACCAACCTCACGCGAAAGCTGCGTGGGGTGGTGCTCACCTTCAACACGGATGATGATGCGCTCGGAGTCAACCGAATCCACGAAGCCATTGCGCCGTGCGAGGATGACGGCTCCCGAGTCGCGAGCGGTGACGCCTTCCATGCCGGTACCCACAAACGGCGCTTCGGAAACCAGCAGCGGCACAGACTGGCGTTGCATGTTCGCGCCCATCAGCGCGCGGTTGGCATCGTCATGCTCCAAGAAAGGCACGAGCGACGCGGCAACCGAGACAAGCTGCTTGGGACTTACGTCCACATAGTCGACTTCAGAGCGATTCACGAGCACGAAGTTGCCCTGACGGCGGGCATTGACTAGCTCTTCGGTGATGTGACCCTGCTCGTCGAGATCGATGTTCGCCTGCGCGATGGTATGACGGTCCTCTTCCCAAGCTGACAGATAGAAGGAGAAAGGCTCATATTCGACCGGGCGTTTCTTGTCCTTCTTGAGCTGCGTGTTGAGCTTGCTCGCCTCGGACTTTTCGAGGTGATCGCCCACGCGCAGGCCGCTTTCTCCGGCGTTGGAAACCTGAACGAAGTCAAGTACGCGGGCTCCAGCTACACGGCGGTACGGCGATTCAATGAAGCCATACTCGTTGATGCGCGCAAAGCACGACAAAGAGCTGATGAGGCCGATGTTCGGACCTTCCGGCGTCTCAATCGGGCAGATGCGACCGTAGTGAGTGGGGTGAACGTCGCGTACTTCGAATCCCGCGCGCTCACGCGACAGACCGCCCGGCCCAAGAGCGGAGAGACGGCGCTTGTGCGTGATCTCCGAGAGCGGGTTGGTCTGATCCATGAACTGCGAAAGCTGCGAAGAACCGAAGAACTCGCGAATGGCAGCCATGACCGGCTTCGCGTTGATGAGGTCGTGCGGCATGGCCGTCGACATCTCCTGGTAGACGCTCATCTTTTCCTTGATGGCGCGTTCCATGCGAACGAGGCCGATGCGGAACTGGTTCTCCATGAGCTCACCGACAGCGCGAACGCGGCGGTTGCCGAGGTGATCAATGTCGTCAACGTTACCGATGTTCTTGCGCAGCTTGAGCAGATAACGGATGGTTGCGTAGAAATCGTCAGGTGTCAGTGTACGGCGGTCGAGCGGCGTGTAGTCCTGGTTCTCATGGAGCTTGATGTTGAACTTGAGACGGCCCACGCGCGAGAAATCGTACTTGCGCGGATCGAAGAACATGCCTTCGAAGAGCGCCGTCGCAGTGTCCAGAGTCGGCGGATCGCCCGGGCGGAGCTTGCGATAGATCTCGATGAGCGCTTCTTCCGGTTTCCGGACAGAGTCGCGGCGCAGAGTATTGGTGATGATGTTGCCCACGTCGTCGCGCTCGGGGAAAAAGAGTTCGACCGACGTGACGCCGCTCTCGACAATCTTATGGAGCTTGTCGGGAGTGAGTTCGATGTTTGCTTCGACCAGGACCTCGCCGGTAGTGGTGTCAACCACATCGGAAGCAGTGACGGCGCCATCTAGCTCGGCCGCCTCGATCTCAACTTCGGTGATCTTGGCGTGGCGCAGCGCCTTCAGAATCGAGGGCGTGACCTTTCGGCCGGAGTGAGCGATTTCCTCGCCCTTGTGGACGATGGCGTGCGCTGGCTTTGCGCCCAGCAAGTGCGTTACCTTCTCGGCATTCTCGTCGATAGTCCAGAAGAGCTTGCCGTCCTTCACCGCGATCTTGTCGACGGTATAGAAGGTCTTGAGGATTTCATCGTCGGCACGCAAACCGAGTGCGCGCAGGAAGATGGTGCCCAGGAACTTGCGCTTGCGGTCGATGCGAACATAGAGCGTGTTCTTCTGATCGAATTCAAACTCCACCCACGAGCCGCGGTAAGGAATGATTTTGCCGAGGAAGTAGGTCCGGTTGTTCGCGGTCTCAAAGAAGACTCCGGGGGAACGATGCAGCTGGGACACAATCACACGTTCCGTTCCATTCACGATGAACGTGCCATTCTGCGTCATCAGCGGAATGTCGCCGAAAAAGACTTCCTGTTCCTTGATGTCGCGAATCGATTTTGCGCCGGTCTCGGGGTCCTTGTCGTAGATGGTCAGCCGCACGGTGACCTTGAGCGGAGCCGAATAGGTCATGCCGCGCTCTTCGCACTCAGCCTGGTCGTACTTGAGCTGCAAACCTACAGGGTCGCCGCACTTGTTGCAGAAGTCGGGCGTGTTCTTGTTATAGGTGCCGCACTTCGAGCAGAGCACATCGCCAGGATGGAACGGATCGGTGATCACCATGTTGCCGCAGTTCACGCACGAAGTGCGCAGGTGATGCAGACCCTTCAGGTGGCCGCACTTGCACTCCCAGTTGCCGATCGAATAATCGACGAAATCGAGCTGCGAGATGTTGCGGAAATCGGTGATGGGGAATACGGAAACGAAGACAGACTGCAGACCGTTGTCTTCACGCTCCGAAGGCAACTTGTCCATCTGCAGGAAGCGTTCATAGGAGCGGCGCTGAACTTCAATAAGGTTAGGGATCTGGATCGAAGTAGGAATTTTGGAAAAATCGAGACGGCTGCGAATGGCGCGGTTCTCGTTTGGCATGCTTCACTCCTCAAGACTCGTCGACACGAGGCTCCGGCAATGTACGCCGGAAGAAAAGACACCGCCCGAGTCACGCGGCATCCCTTGGTGTTGCATCTTTCACGCGATTCGTGTTCGCTCCGCCTCGTTCGGAGAAAACATCGCGCTTCTTTCGTTACGCCCGGCAATAAAGACCTGCAATGCCGACGGTTTTTTGCTTGCACGAAAGGCCACGTGGGCGTAGGCTTCCGTTTTGCTTAAGACAACCCCTTGGGACAGGCCAGCGTCCCAGGGGGGTAGTTGCCGACCTAAGAGGTCGACAACGCGAATTGTCTGGCGGGATCGGGACGAAAGGAGCGCGATACACTTAAACGCAGGGAAAGATCTGTCGATAAAACGGCGAAAGGCTCGCTGAGACAAAACGTCCCACGAGCGCGACAACCGAATTGTGCACTGAGTATAGACAGAATGTTTGATTCCCGCTGCTTACAATACTGCGTGTTCGCCACCTTACAGCCGATCGCAAATCATATCCACAGGCCCGCCGATTATCCTGTTGATACGCCGGTATGAATATCTACCGGAGGAACTTGAATAACGATGCTCTCGAAATCTAGCGCAGACTGCCAAGCTCAATTACACATGAGCTTGTCCATGTTCTGTCCTGTCGCGAGTTGTCGGAGTTAAAACGCAAAGACCGCGTCCGGTTTACCGAACCCAGAAAACTGTCTACCAAAAGAGTAGCCACAAGAGAAAGCCGACCGGAACGCACCTCTACAAGAGTAGCGCATTCCGGTTTGGCATGCAACTTGCCCTCTCTGCTCGAAGCGGGACCTGCTTCCGCCTAGGCGTCCAATCCGGCCAGATATAGACCGATCCGGGCTTCAGGGAAGGCCCAACCCCGCCCAAAAGCTCAGCAGGATCTTCAAGTTACTTGATTTCAACAGTCGCGACGCCGTCAAACTTCTTCTTGATGGCCTCAGCGTCTTCCTTGCTGACGCCTTCCTTCAGAGGTTTGGGAGCGCCGTCGACCAGGTCCTTGGCTTCCTTCAATCCGAGCGCGGTAACTTCGCGAACGGCCTTGATGGTGCTGATTTTGTTCGCGCCGGCATCCTTAAGGATAACGGTGAACTCGGTCTGCTCCACTGCCGCAGGAGCCGCCGCGCCCGCACCCGCACCACCGGCCACGACGACCGGAGCCGCCGCTGCCGCCGAAACGCCAAGACGCTCTTCGAGCTTCTTTACCAGAGCTGCCGCATCCAGCAGGCTCAGTCCAACGATCTGATCTTCCAATTGCTGTAAATCCGCCATGATTTTTCTCCACTGTTACTAAATTTTTATGTTGCCCGCCGGAGCGCCTCAGCCTTTCAGCTTATCGATGTTCCGGTTGCCGCTCGCCGTCCTGAGGTTTCCGATGTGCCCAGACCCAGCACCCCTCAAGCCTGCTCACGGCTGAAACTTCCCAACACTTAGCCAATAGCATCCTGCTATTCGCTGACGGCTGCTTCTCCGTCTGAAACTTCCGACGCGACCGGCTCTTCGACCGCGGGCGCAGCGTCGGCTACAGGAGCTGGCTCTACGACCGCAGCGGCTTCCGCCACCGTTGGTTGCTCAACTACCTGCGTTGCCGCCGAAGCCTGCGCGCCCGTAAACTTGTTCTGCTCGACCGCCTGGTTGATGACCACTGCCAGGTCGCGACCGGTTGCATTAATGACCGTCGCCAGACGCTGCGCCGGAGAATTGATGAGGAAGAGGAGCTTCGCGAAGAGCTCTTCCTTGCCCGGCATGGTCGCCAAGGCCTTTACCTCTTGTACATCGATAACCTTGCCATCAACGATACCGAGCTTGAAGGTGAACTCCGCGTTCTCGGCCACCCAGGTCGAGAGAGCCTTCGCCAGCGCGACCGGATCGCCACTGGTGTAGGCCACCGAGGAGACGCCTTTGAGACCCTGCAGGGCGGCTTCGATCTGCGAACCCTTGGAGGCGCGGGCTGCGAGCTTGTTCTTCAGTACGCGATAACGGCCACCCGCCGCGCGAACCGTCTTGCGCAGCTCAAAATCCTGCGAAACCGTGAGTTTCGCGAAGGTACCGACAATGGCGCTGGTCGAACCCTCGAGTTCTTTTGCGAGCTGCTCGACCTTCTCTGCCTTTTTTGCTTTGGTTAATGCCATAAAAAGCCTCTAGCTTCTAGCTACTAGCCGTTAGCTGAAAAATCACACTCAAAAATTGCTTCTTTCGCTGCCTGGCGGCTAGGACTGACAGCTGGAAGCTGAATTTTTACGCCTTGGCCGCTAAGTCAGCAATCGAGCTATCAAGCGGAATTCCTGGACCCATAGTCGAACTGAGGGTGATGCCCCGGATGTACTTGCCCTTGGCCGCTGAAGGCTTGGCGCGAACCACGCTCGAGATAACCGTCTGCGCGTTCTCAACCAGTTTCTCGGGAGTGAACGAAAGCTTGCCAACGGGAACGTGTACAAGAGCTGTCTTGTCGGTGCGGAACTCGATCTTGCCGGCCTTGATTTCCCGGACAGCCGCGGCGACATCGCTGGTCACCGTGCCGGTCTTCGGGTTCGGCATCAGTCCGCGAGGACCGAGGACTTTGCCCAGGCGTCCGACGGACTTCATCATGTCGGGCGTGGCGATCAACGCGTCGAAATCGGTCCAGCTTTCCTTCTGAATTTTCTCGACCAGATCTTCGCCGCCGACAAACTCGGCTCCCGCTGCCTCGGCTTCCTTCAGGCGGTCGCCCGACGTGATAACCGCCACGCGTTTGGTCTTGCCCAGGCCGTGCGGCAGGACGACAGTACCGCGAACCATCTGGTCGGCATGCTTGGGATCGACGCCCAGACGCAGCGTCAGATCGACCGTCTCATCAAACTTTGCGAATTTAACTTTTTGCAGGAGCGGAACCGCGTCCTGGAGTGCGTAGGGGCGCTTTTCAACAGCCGCGCGTGCCTTCGCGACATTCTTGCTGATTTTCCTCGACATGCTTCCTCGTCTCCCACCGCTCAGTCGCTGCTGCCTGCTGGCCGTGGTGTGTGTTACTGCGCCTTGCTAGAAGGCGCAGTTTTTAGTATGCCACATTCCCCCGGCGTTTCCGAGGGAAATGCTTATGACTGCCCTTACGCTACGACGTCAATCCCCATCGAGCGCGCCGTGCCCTTGATGCTCTTGACCGCGGCTTCGACCGAAGCGGCGTTGAGATCGGGCATCTTCTGCTTGGCGATATCGTGCACCTGAGCTTCGCTCACCGTGCCCACTTTGGTCTTGTTGGGCACTCCCGAACCCTTGGCCAGACCGGCTGCCTTCTTGAGCAGGACGGCTGCGGGAGGAGTCTTGGTGATGAAAGTGAAGGTGCGATCGACGTAGACGGTGATCACGACCGGAATGATGAGGCCGGCCATTTCCTTGTTCTGCGTGCGGGCGTTGAACTGCTTGCAGAACTCCATGATGTTGACTTGGGCCTGGCCAAGGGCCGGACCAACTGGAGGCGCAGGGGTGGCCTTGCCGGCTTCGATCTGGAGTTTTACCTGAGTCTGTACTTTCTTTGTCGGAGGCATTGCTGAAAACCTTTCTTTACGGCAGCTATCAGCTTTCAGCTAATAGCTCTTAGCCAAATTCTTTTGCTACATGAGTTCTGTTTGCGCGCGAATAGTCCAACGCGAAAGTGTTCCTACTGCTCGACCTTCTCAACCTTGCCAAATTCGAGCTCCACCGGAGTCGAGCGTCCGAAGATCGTGACCATGACTTTGATCGTTTCACGGTCTTCGTTGACCTCATCGACAATGCCGTTGAAGTTTGCGAAGGGCCCTTCGGTGATGCGCACCGACTCGTTCTTCTCGAACTTGATCTTGAGCCGCGGCTTGTCCTTGGACGTTTCGCTGCGGAAGAGAATCGAGCTCACTTCTTCTTCGCTCAACGCGACCGGCTTATCGCCGGTTCCAAGGAAGCCTGTGACCCGAGGGGTGTTCTTGATCACATGCCACAGATCGTTGTCGAGATCCATCTCGACGAGAACGTAACCGGGCAGGAAGACACGCTCGACGGTGCGTTTCTTGCCGTTGACAATCTCCGTAACCGGCTCGGTCGGAATCATCACTCGGCCGATCTTGTTCTGCAGGCCAAAGGCCTGAATACGGCTATCAAGCGACTCGCGCACCTTGCGCTCGAAGCCCGAATAGGCGTGGATGATGTACCACTTGAAGCGCTCGTTCGCCGACGGCCCGAGAGCTTCGGGCGCTTCACCGGTGTTGCCGTCTTGTATTTCTTCTGCCATCAACATCCTCTTCGCACTCCCTTACTGGGCACTCCCCAATGAGTGCAATAACGCCCGCAGCACCTGGTCGAGCGCTGAATCCACTACATAGAAGAACGCCGCAAAGGCGAATACCGTAACGATCACCACGGTAGTGGTGGCACGCACTTCGGCGCGCGTGGGTGTAACCACCTTGCGCATCTCGCCGCGCACGTCCTTCAGGAAATCGCGGGTGCGGTTGAAAAACCCCGTTACCCGGCCGAGGCCCTGCTGCGTGCGATCTTTCTCCGGTACTGTGATTGCCTTTGCCATAAAATCCTTCTTTGCGGGAACGGCTCGGAGCCATTCCTTAACTTCGTATTCCAGTTACCGCTCAACTGCTCTTGCCACATCAAGTCTGGCAGGGGCGGAGGGATTCGAACCCCCAAGTTCGGTTTTGGAGACCGACAGTTTAACCGTTGAGCTTACGCCCCTGTATTCGAGAGCCTTCGTGGTGAAACTGCTCTCGCCCTCTCTGGCTTTGCTTGCTCTGTCCGGCGCTCGCTCCGCCATTCACCCTCAATGCCCAAGACAGCGCCGCGAAGCGCAGTCGCCCGACGGCCCGCTCTACTTCGTTTCCTTATGTGCTGTGTGC
>Ga0206966_1097_pt1 | contig 25702 bp, 25 predicted proteins | sample Alteio_BWOrgHeat_23_FD_152970 | JGI IMG/M metagenome (GOLD analysis project Ga0206966, IMG submission 152970) | Enriched cells from forest soil in Barre Woods Harvard Forest LTER site, Petersham, Massachusetts, United States -... | ecosystem: Environmental > Terrestrial > Soil > Temperate forest >...
GTTCCCGAAGAAACTGCGCCAGAGCCTCTGTCATCGTGCCGCGAGCAATCAGGTCATCGACCGTAAATCGCCGGCTCGTGGACTTGCGGATGGTCAGCGCAGGAGCGGGACGAACTACCGGCGGAATCACGGCGGCAAGGCGGCTGCCATCTGGCAGCTGAGCGTGGAGAACGGGATTGTCTTCATCCAGGCGTTTACCGAGCTGATTGGCGATCACTTCGAGGCCCGTACGCAGCCGGCCGGAGTCGAACTGTATCGTCGCTTCCCGGAAGATTATCCCGTCGCGCTCGTACCACCAGGTTGCGTCAGGATTGCCCATGATCTCGCTGACGCTCTCGTCGAGCAACAGTGGCTCAATGGGTCGAAGAAACGGAAGGATTAAATCAAAACTCATGGCGAAGCCTCCGAGCCGGAGGAGGACCGGCCTAAGCGGCCGGTTCCTCCCCGTCATCTTGGTCCTCCGGGCCGGCCTTCTCAGCCCGGTCGAGCTTCAGGATGGAATCGACGCGGATTTCCCAGATGCGCCGCTTGAAGTCGGAATTCTTGACCGCTATTTCGCGGCTGCGGAGCTCGCCTTCGAGCTGGACATGGGCGCCTTTGGTCAGTGTCGCGGCAAACTCGGCGAGCTTGCCAAAGACCACGCAGCGATGCCATTCGGTCTGCGCGACATACTGGCCGCTCTTTTTGTCCTTGTAGGAGGATTTGGTTGCAAGTGAGAGAGTTGTGAAGCTGCGGTTATTGGCGTTGCGAACTTCCGCGTCGCCGCCGAGGAATCCGATGAGGCTGACTTTGTTCTGGTACATGATCTTGTCTCCGTTTTGTTGAAATTCCCGCATCTTGCTCGGGTCACACTTGAGCGAAGCCAGCGAGGGGCCCGGCTCCCAAGGCCGAAGCTCTGCATTTACGGAGGCTCCGGAGAAATCCTTTCGCTGCACTTTGCGAACAAGATTTCGAGCGGAAACCGTAACCCACAGGGCGATGCAATCGAAGCAGAAGAGCGAGCTGCCGCCGGGCGCCGGTTCTGCCCCGAAGCCGTGACCGAGCAGAGAGCGGGATGCGAAACGGCAGACGCCCTCCGGACCAAAGTCACCCACCCGGTTCCGGCACAGGAGGCGGGCCAAACTGCCAGCTGAGACAATTCGCTGACCGGCCTCCCTGGAACGCACGGCGGCAGTGCACGCACCATTGGCACTTACAGGGCTCGCGCGCCATAGCCGCCCCGCTCCTGACGCCACAACCAATCGTTCAGATCGGAGACGCGAAAGCGCCAGTACTTGCCGACATGCCGCCCTGGGATCTCGCCAAGGCGAGCCTTCTTCTTGAGCGTCGTGGGATGCATGCGCAGGAGGGCCGCCGCCTCGATCGCGTCCAAGAGAGGTTCGAATTCAATAACAGGGAAGCGCTTCTGAATACCAATTTGAGTAGAGCGTGATGAAAGGGGGAGCGCCATCGTGCCTCCAATGACGCGATGATGGCTGCGTTTTCCTTATATGTCCAAGGCTTTTTTCGCCGATGTTGATGCGTAAAACGCCACAACAAGGTGCAATTTGGCACTTATCGGAACCTTTGGGAATATGTGGTCCTTCGAGGCGATCTCAAGAACGCTCAGTATCTGGTTTCCGACAGCGACACGGTTCGTATTCGGCGCGAAACGCTTCGCGGGTTCCTTGGCCGGATATGAAACCCTAGATGTCCGGGTATGGGGACTTATAGTCTGATTTTCCATGCCACCAGACCGTGTCTGATGGCATGTCGCTGCGCGTATCCTGCACGTGATCACCTGTAACCTCTTTTCAGGAACAATTTCGCAGCGCGAAAAAATTCAACGCGAAAGAGGCGGCGATGGGATCTGCGAGGTCTGCGGGGGGTGGTGATGCCTTCGAGCACATGACGGAGATAGAGTTCGTTCAGGAAATAGCATTCTGTTCCGCTCGAGGAGGGATAACGACTTCGGCGCGGTCGCTAAACTGATCGAATGTCGATCATACGCTTCATAGAACCATGGCCCTTACCGAAGGCGCGGCCAATCTCATGCAACGACTCGCCCGCCTTCCAGCCGCGCCACATGTCGATCCTCTGCTCCGTGGAGAGCCTGTCCCGTTTTCCTTGTGCCATAAACACCACCTTTAGAAAATGAATTCATATCAGATGGTGTTGCATCGACCGGTTGAGCCCGCCGACTTTTCAGGAAGACTTGATCTGGGACAAGCGGCTCACGCTGTCTCGAGGCGAATCGCGGCGTATAGAGTGAGTGAGGGTGAAAGTCATCGATTCGAATACTGTTACGTGGGGAAACGCTATGCACCGAATAACTCTCGCCTGTGAGGACGTGCCGCCTGAACTCGGCCCCGCTTCAGCTTAAAGGCCAGTTGAACTGGTTGATGCCAGGAAGGTCGAGCCCTACGAATCTCTCCGAGTGCGAAGGGCAGAGGTTGGAGGAGGACGCCGTTAACCACGCTGAAAATGGCTGTCGTCCCCCGATGCCAAGTGCCAGCGTCAGGGCGGCTAAGGCAGTGAAGCTCCGATTGCGGCGCAACTGGCGCAGGCTATAGTGGATGTCCCTGGCGAGGCTCACCACGAAGTCCCGGCGCGTACTGCGCGAACCCGCTCCTTCACCTGCTGGATACCGCCAATTTCGATGAGCGCTTCTCGCCGGGCCGCCGATTGAGAAAGCCCTTGCTCCGTCTTCTCCTGCATCAGGGCTTCCAGCGTTGACCGGAGCTCATCCAGCGCCCTCTCAATCGCATGCTTGCGAAAGAGGTTCCGAAATAAACTCAGAATTCGCTTAGCCATGGTGCCCCCATCTGGATTCACGTGGATTGGACGGCGGCCGCCATGATCTTCACCGCCTGGTTCCATTGCCGCTCTTCATCCTTGAGTTGAGCGCGCCCATCGGACGTTAACCGGTAGTATTTTGCGCGGCGGTTGTTGTCGGATGACCGCCACTCGGCTTCTACCCAGCCACTTTCCTCCATGCGGTGTAGTACCGGGAAAAGCGAACCGAAACTTACCTGATAAGCGCCCTTGGTGATTTGAGTGATACGTCGAGAGATTCCAACCCCGTGCAGGGGCTCCAACGACAGTGCTTTCAGCACCAGCAGGTCGAGAGTTCCACGTAGAAGATCTGTACGTTTTTGCTCCATGTCGTACTCCTATCGGAATCCGATAAGAATCATGCCACAGTCTCATGGAATTTGCAACGCGCCGTTTTCTACTTTCGAGAAGTCAGGCCTTCGCCCTCGGACGCAAAAATAGAGAGTGGGGGCAGGTCGAGCCTGCGGAAGAAAGCTATTTATCGTTTGTTTGACCGTCAGCTGAATGGAGACGCTGTTGCCAAGATCCGAGACGAGACATTCGACTTCGCCAGAATGTCGATTGCGGGTCAATCTGCGGCATCACGGAAATTTCCTTTTGGGTTAAACCGCTGGTGGCCAGATAGCCAGGGGCGGTCTCGGTGGGCTGCGGCCGGCTCAAGGCGTCGCGGACTTGCCGCGGCTATTTTCGCTCGAACACCATCACAATTGGCTTGTCGTGGCCGGGGATGTGCTTCGTGATCGTCAAGGTCTTCCGATCGGCTGAGAGCTCAATCTGATCGGTTTCGATCACCTTCCCATCGGCCTTGTTGGTCATCTCTAGATTGCGCTCGTCCACCCGCCATATCGAGGACGTAACTCCTGGCCCCGCGTTCGGCCCCTCATTCGGATAGTCCTTGCCGTCGAACTTCACGTTTGCCGTCTGATGGTCGGAAGGCGTGATGAAGGAGAGGCCGTCGCCATCAAACGGCCTTACCTCGATCAAATAGCGCGAGTTCATCGTCTCCTTGATGCTCTGCCAGTCTGCGGCGAAGCCCGATCCACCACTCCCGGTGCGCTGGTAGACGTAATCCATACTGTGTGTCTCGCCGTCGGCCTCGAACTCGCGGTAGTAGTCGGTAAGCGTACTCTGATCCTTTGAGAGCTTCCACGTCGCCCTGAGCAGGAGCTGGCCGTCTTTCTTGCGCTCGACGATCCAGGTATCGGCCGCTTCCGGCTTCACCGACAGCTTCGTCCCGCAGCAACCCGGTTGGTCGCTCCCATCCACCACGATCGTTTCGGCGCCTCCGCCAAAATCGAATGCGTACTTGTTGCCGCCCTTGTTTTGAACCTTCATCTCGTCGGGCATTCTGGTCTTCGATGGGTCGAGCTTCCACTCGCCGATGAACGGGCTTTCCGCCGCCCATGCCATGCACGTCGTCAAACAAACTGCCGGAAGGATTTCGAGAATTCGCTTGAACACAGATACCTCCTTAGTTCTTCCCGGAAGCAGGCCGATGGCCGTCTTGCGCACTGAATTCTTGGCCCGTGCCGGTCTCTTATCGGAATCCGATAAGAATCGTCTCACAGTCTCAAAGAATTTGCAACGCGTAGTTTCAGCTTTCGAGAAGTCCAGCCTCCACCCTCAAGCGCGGAGGAAGCCAGCGGGGGACACTTCCTGCCTCCGAATGAGGGCCAAACCGCAAGTGGTGAGCGCAATCGCTCACTGTTCGGAAAGGGTGAGCGATCACACTGCCGGTTACTCGCGCACCCAAACGGAATGAGAGTGACCACGAAACGGCCATCTACAGGAGACGTAGGGCACGATAAGCGATTAATCGCTTATCGGCTCAGTGACCCAGATTTGTACCAGATGTCTTAATGCATGTCGGCTTCTCGGAAGTGATCCATTCAAAGGTTGGGAGGCGGGAGATACGAGTTTCGTAACAGTCCCCCACCGGTGTTTCCGACCCTCGATAGATGAAACGTGCAAGCGTGTTGGTGTAGAGTGTTTCCGCGTCGAGGGCATAGAGGTCGGTATGAGATTGGTGCGCATCAGCCCGTGTAACAGTCGGACCCGGAACCCCTTGAGCACCCCGGATTGTCGCCACGGGCAGTTTACCGCCCCGGAGCACGCTTTCTAGATTTCTCCGATCGGGGCTCCACGCCAGCGGCGCAGAGGAGGAGCGATGGAACTTCTGCATCCGCATTGCGCTGGTCTGGATATTCACAAGGAGATGGCGGTGGCCTGCGTTCGTCATTTGAGGAGCGGCAAGGCGACGACAGGAATTAAGACGTTCAAGACAACCACGGAGGAACTGATAGCCCTCTCCGATTGGCTTGCAACGGAAGATTGTACGCATATCGTCATGGAAGCCACCGGCGTCTACTGGAAGCCGGTCTGGCATATTCTCTCCGACGGCGAGTTCGAATTGGTGCTGGCCAATGCCGGCCACGTCAAAAGAAAGGTGCGCCGTGGCTCAAGACCACTCTAGTGCAATGCGCCTGGGCGGCCGCACGCACCAAGGACAGCTACTTCCATGCTCTATACCACCGCCTGCGCAAGAACTTGGGATTCAACGTCCAAATCACGCCATCGCCAGCCTAATCAAAATTCTGTTTCTTTCTAGCCTCATTCCCGCCCTCCCCTCCACCGGAGAAGTGCATATCAGCGTGCAGTTGAGGCGGCTCAGCGGCGATCCCGTGGATCATTCGGGTCCCTCCGATCAACACTCCTGAACGTGAACAACTGGAACCAGGTTTTGGAGCGCAGCGAGAAGCAACAGCTAAGCGTAGCACTCAAGATGCGACTGGTCTTGGACTCGTGCGCGTCATCGGCTATGGTGCTGCTGGCTCTGTGAAAGGCTGTCCGTCTTCTACTGGTTCCGGGCCTCGCCGCGGGTGCCGTGGCGGCCTCCACCTTAGACGGAAGGTATTGTTCGTCGTGATTTCTGCACCTGGGGCGATGGGCCTCCCTGTTGTCCTTGGCGTCGCTACCGGAGCTGCGGCCCCGAGCAGCACCGTTAGAGCTTGAAAAGGAGCAAAGTCGTCGTCCAGAACCCATACGTTGCCGCTGCGGTCAACGGCGATGCCATTCCGCGGGAAGGCGATAAGTCCGCCCGCAGTGAAGCCACCAGCGGGGCTGAGCGCGTTTCCGTTGCTGTCGAGCTCAGTGACTGTGCTGGTATCGAAGTTGTTTACCCAGACATTGTTGGCGGTGTCGGCAGTGATTCCCCAGGGAGAGCTCGAGGAGTTGATTCCGCCAACTGCGATCGAGCCGAGAGAGATTGTGGGAGGTGACGTGTTGAGGATTTTCGTGACACTTCCACTGGTATTCGAGACCCAGACGTCGCCGTTGTGGTCAATGGTGATGCCCTGCTGGGCATCCTGCCCCCCGCCGCTAACGCTCGTTCCGCTCAAAAAGGACGTCCCGTCGTTCACAATTCGTGAAACGCCGCCGGTGCTGGAGTTGGCAACCCACATGATGTTCGGGGATACCGTTGTGTCGGCGGTGATGCGATTTGGGAAGTAAATGCCAAAAAGATTTACCGAAAAGGACACATCGCCTGCCGTTGTGCTTACGGTAAGATTCTGCGCTCCGCTATTCGTGGTCCACACCTGGTTGAAGGAATCAGTTACGATTCCTGTCGGATGGTTATAACTCGTGTTGCCGAAAGCAGGGACGACGACAGCGCCAAAGCTGTTAATGGCTTCTACTGTGTTGCCAGAGTAGTTTGTTATCCAGATGTTACCCAAAGCGTCGAAGAAGAGCTCTTCGGGGGCATCCAGGCCGGCCGGCTTGTAGCCTCCGAACGGGGAAATTTCGACACCTAGGGGGCTCAACTCTGTGATGCTGCTGGTGCCCGCATTCGCAACCCAGATGTCCCCGGCCTGGTCGATTGCCATGCCTCTAGGCACGCTGATATCGCCCGGGATGAATTTCAAAGCCAGAAGCCAGTCATTGGGTGCGGCTGTCAATGTTGGCGTGTAAGGGAGTGCCACGGGCACCTGAGAAAGCAAGCTGTAAATCGTAGGGTTCTGGCCGGGGCTCAAGGCGATGTCGAGGGCAGCCTGCAGCGTATTCGCCGGGGCGCTGCCGCCCGAAGGTGGCACAACCGTCGAATACAGGTTGTCGCAATTGGTGTATGGAGAGGGTGAGTTCACGCAGTAGACAAGGATGTCCGCAAGGGTGTTGAGAGTCGCTGGAGAGTTCGGGCTTGTGTCGATAACGGTCGCAGGCACTCCCCCCGGTACGTTGACTAGATTGTTGATGAGCATGGCCCCGGCATTGGTCATGCCTATGTACTCGGTGGTGCCCGGAATGCCGTCGGTTCCAATATCCACAGGATTCTGCGGATCCATGAATTGCGCGAAAGCGTACGCTGCGGCCACTGTAGAAAGCTCATTGACGACGACAAAGCCGGGTAGGTTGTTGCAAGGGCCAAGCATGGCGATGAGTAGGATATTGGAGTTGGGGCCATTACCCGCATCGCCATCGCTGGCGGTGACGTACAGCTGCGAATTAGGGTATATGCAGGAGAAAGAGTCAAAGGTGAAATTCCCCACGCTGTCGCTGGTGGTGGCGGCGAGTTGCGTTGCTCCGCTTCCCATACCGGATGTGCCGGCTTCGTAGAGAACCACCGACGAGTCGGAAACTGCCTTTCGGCCGCCCATAACGCGGGCGGTTAGAGCTGTGGGTGTGTTGCTCGACGGCGAGGTGCGCATGGTGTTCATTTCGCAGCCCGTTTCTGTGAGAAAGATCCCGCCGATTAAACTGCAAAGGGCAAACCGGAAAATGATCGAGACAAAACGACGAATTCGCATGTCACGGCCTCCAGGGGGATGAAGGTTACTGGCATGCGTCACTCCGCGATTCTTGGAGTGACGATGACAACCTTTGCAATGCGTCTTTCGTAACTTGCGGGGCCTGACGTACTGATACGGCACGGCTGATGGTATGGCAGCTCGGGTGAAAACATGCCCGGACTGCGAAGGAATAGTCTCACTTCAAGAACACAAAAACAAGTGCATTCGCGTTTATTGTGGGCTATACTGGCCCGCAGTTATGTAAGGCCTGCGATTTCGTCTGTTACGTGCAACCAAGGTTGGAAGTTATCGACGATCCTCTTGGAGCAAAAAATGCGCACAAACGGCAGAGCGCTTTTTCTTCTGATTGCGGTTGTTCTCTTTGTCCTCACAAGCAGATCGGCATTCGCACAGATTAGCGGCTGCGTCGATTCTCCCGAAGATCCGACCGTTGTAATGGCCCTTCTCGGTTTTGGAGCTGCGGGGGCCAACGTTGTTTGGTCCCGGATACGGTCGCGCAGAAATTCGAAGTAAATATGGCTGCGCCGGCAACTCTCCCAGGTCGGCAGGCAGATTGGATTGAGGCGCCACGAAACGATGCCTCTCCAGACTGGCGATTCCTGTCAGCGATTGTGCTGGTGGCTGGCGTCGGTCTTTGGTGGATGCTCGGCCCGGAGGCACACGGCCTCTGGACGTTGTGGACAACAAATGGGCTGGCATCAATCGGCATACTGATTCCAGCGGTCTCAATTGTTCTTACTGTACGCGCCTGGCGGGGCCAGCGATGGGATCATAGAGGTACATGGTGGGGACTCGCCATTTGTACTGCTGTTCTTCTAATTACCTGGCTGATGAAGCGGCAGGGCGCACCGCTTCTGTTATATCGCGATGTAGGTCTGGTTTTGTTTCCGGATGGGATACGGGTGTTTCTCTATGTCAGTGGCGTGGTGTTGCTCTTTGCAGGATCCAAAGCCTACCGTGCAGCATTTTTCCCGATCTTCCTGCTGTTATTTCTTAATCCTGCTCCTGTTTTTTTAGTCAACCTGGTTGATCTCCCCCTGCAGTATGTGGGCGCTCATACGGCGCGCGCGTTTGCACAGTGGATCGGCGTTCCTCTGGCGGTCGACGATTTGCGCCTTATGTTCTCGCCCGCACTCGGAATGTTCATTGCGCCCGGATGTAATGGTCTCCGCGGCGCGTTGGCTATGGGTTTCCTCACCCTGATTGTCGGCTATCTATACCGTATGCCGTTGTGGCTTCGCGGAGCTTATTTCTTGTCGGGCGTGATGCTCGCTTATCTGCTGAATCTGGTTAGACTTTGCTTGCTGGTGCTTTGCTATCGTGTCGCGCTCAACTTCGAACCGCTTGCCCGTCACATGGAAACTGCTGACTACATACTCGGTAGCCTTATCTTTTTCTCCGCCGCAATCTTTCTATTTGCTCTTCCGAGAAAATGGAACAGTCTCAGCAAGCAACACGCAAACTCGTAGCTTTCGCCGCAGTCGTCGTGCTTTGCGCAGGCGCTCCTCATTTTCTGTTGGATCGGCGATCTCTTCCGCACCAGGAGTCTCGTTCGCAACAGGATTCGCCGGAAACATTTCTACCCGCGATAATCGGCGACTTTCACGTCGTCAGTCGTAACCGGAACATTCTGCCTAGGCATGAGATCGAGCACGTCGCGATCTATCAGGATCGCACGGGAACGCAAACAGCTCAGTTCGATGTTCGGGTCAATTCCAGTGCGCACAATGGCCTAGCTTGTTATCTGATGCGCGGCATGACAGTGCAATGGAAGCGCACAGAGGAAGTGCAAAGTGCCGATTCGATTGGAAGTTTCGAGATCTCGTCTATTGCCGATCAGTCGATAACTGGTTCCGGCCGCTCCGCTTTATTCATGGCTTCCACCGAATGCACGCCGGAACACTGTAGCGAATCGCCGCTGAAAGTTGAAAATCGGCCTGAGCTAGTCTGGTCGGGATCTGATAGTGAGGCGCACGGTACCCCAAGAAGCCCGGAAGTCGTACCGCTTTCGATCACTTTCCAGTCAGTAGGTGAGGGCGGGAACGTTCAGGATCAGAAACAGGCTCTATCGCAGTTTCGCAAGTTGATATCTAGCTTCAAACTCGCTCCGCTCCGCGAGCTCTCCTCCAAGAATTAGGGGGCGCAGGCACGTTATTCATCGATGGAAAGCAAGTGTGTAAGGCGATATTCCTACCGCAGGATTCTCGGGCCGATGAAACTTTCGATGTTACAGAGGACACCGGGACGCCTGCTGCGGGAGGGCTATTCCGCGAAGATGCCGTTTCAATTTACGGGCTGCGCAGTAGGGTGGTAGTCGCCAACACCTCACGCTGGAACAACGTTCCGCATTTTTCTTGTCGTTGAATTTCGTGATTTCTTCGTCGGTTGCTGAAAGGTTAATCCAGAGTCCGCGGAATGCGCTCTCAACAACTGGTCTGACTCAGAACGCGGATCGACCTATATTTGTCGGCTGGCCGGGATTCAAGTAAAGTCCGAACCTGACTTTTGTCTCTAATTTTCATACACGAGCAATCTTAAATTCTGGAGACGATTGGACATTGCCGCGGTGCTCACCTGGAACCGCTTCGCCAGCGAAGTGCCGACTTCAGAAGATCGTCAAGCGTGATCCTGGTCTTGAAGGTATAGGTCTGGCATTCGACAGCGAGAACGTTCGGCTTTTGGATACGAAGCTCCGACGTATCTTCGATGATGATAATGCGCTCATTGTCGGGAATTGCCTGGGCCAGGATGTTGAGCAAAGTCGTCTTGCCGCTCCCGGTTCCACCGCTGATCAGGACAGTCTTTCCAGAGCAGATCTGTTCCTCAAGAAACTGCGCCAGAGCCTCTGTCATCGTGCCGCGAGCAATCAGGTCATCGACCGTAAATCGCCGGCTCGTGAACTTGCGGATGGTCAGCGCAGGAGCGGGGCGAACTACCGGCGGAATCAAAAACCCGACTTTACAGGAGGTACAAATTCAACTTCGCGAGAAGCCCGTTTACGTCCAAGCGGAGCGGTTCCAACTTAACCTTCTCTTGGGAATTGCAGATTTCTTCCTCGAAGTTCGCTTATCATTCAATGAAATGCAATGCAGACGGGAGTTGAGATGGGTCCAATGCATCGATGCGGTCGGCTGGCTAAGCGCAGTAGCTCGGCGTTCACCCTGGCAGCAATCCTCTTCGCCCTCACGATGGGAGCCCTCCTGTCGTCACGGGCTGCTTACGCAGATGAGAAAAAGCCGAACATCCTGGTTATCTTCGGTGACGACATCGGCCAGGCAAATATCAGCCGTTACACGCACGGTTTAGTGGGCTACACGACGCCGAATATCGACAGCATCGGCGAACAGGGCTTCACATTCACTGACTACTATGCCGAGAACAGCTGCACGGCGGGCCGCTCGTCGTTTATCACCGGGCAGTCGCCCATCCGCACTGGACTTTCAAAGGTCGGGGTTCCAGGCGCTCCTGTGGGGCTTCAGAAGCGCGACATCACGATCGCGGAAGCGCTAAAACCACTCGGCTACGCTACGGCACAGTTTGGCAAGAATCACCTAGGCGACAGGGATGAATATCTGCCGACGAATCACGGTTTCGACGAATTTTTCGGCAACCTGTACCACCTGAACGCGGAGCAGGAGCCGGAGATGCCCTACTGGCCGAAAGACGATCCGGTCTTCCTGAAGGTATACAACCCGCGTGGCGTCATACACTCGTACGCAGACGGAAAGATCGAAGATACCGGTCCGCTGAACATGAAGCGCATGGAGACGATCGACGACGAAACCTCCAGCGCCGCAATGGACTATATGGACAAGCAGGTGAAGGCCGGCAAGCCATTCTTCGTCTGGATGAACTTCACCAGGATGCACATTTATACCCATGTTCGCGCATCTATGCGTGGGCAGAGCGGCATGCCCGGCAACGAATACGCAGACGGCATGGTGGAGCACGACCAGGATGTCGGCAAGCTGCTGAAGAAGGTGGATGATCTCGGCATCAAGGACAACACGATCGTCCTCTACACCACGGACAATGGCCCGAATCAGTTCTCATGGCCGGACGCGGCGACAACACCATTCCGCAACGAGAAGGATTCGAACTGGGAGGGAGCGTTCCGTGTACCGGCGATGATCCGCTGGCCGGTCCACATCCAGGCGAACGTGTGGTCGAAGGAGATCGTGTCTGGCCTGGACTGGTTCCCGACACTGCTGGCAGCGGCCGGGGACATGACCATTAAAGAGCGCCTTCTTAAGGGAGAAGGGCCGGGAGGTGAGTGTACCGGGACATGCATTACGCTGTGGACCTGAGACATCCGTTACAAGCCCCTTGCGGTGGAGATGGGTTCAAGCTGAGGGAACACGAGAAAACATATATCTAGTCGTCGAGGCCGTGGGAATGTGGGAATCCCGAAGGGATTTCCAAAGAGTGTGGGAAGAATGGAAAGCGGTTCTTGGCTTTCCATTCTTTCCATACTCTGTCATTTCCATGGCCTGCTTTTCGCTCGGCTGGATAAAGCGATTGCTGCACTCGGCACGAGATGGTCATCGACACCCGCCGCTTGGCATCGAGTGCATTTGTGATTCGCCACTCATCGAGACTACGAGCCAAGCTATCCATCTGTCCAAGCATCGGGTTTTACGCCTACTCGAAGAGAACGAATTGGATTAAAAAAGCGCTAAGCTGACCAGCCGGGTATCCGTCAACTCACTACGCCGACCGCTCGAATTGATCATGGATTGCTCACACCTGGTGTCGCATCTGCGGTAGAGGCGCTTATAATTTGCACCTGTTGGGGATCAAAGGAACGAACGGAAACGAACTCACACCGAATTCCAACTGAGGAGAATATGCAGTGAAGACAGATGCGACCAATTTCTCAAAGAGCAAGTCAAATCTGAATCCATTAGGGCGGTTGAATCTTGGCCACCTAATGCTATTAATCTTTGCGCTCCTAGGTTTGGGATCGAGCGGAATTGCGCAGGTTCAAAAACCGAACATACTCGTTATTTTTGGAGACGACATCGGCCAAGCCAATATAAGCCGTTACACACATGGTGTGGTTGGCTATATGACGCCAAATATTGACAGCATTGGCGAACAGGGAATGACCTTCACCGACTATTACGCGGAGAACAGCTGCACTGCGGGCCGTTCTTCATTTATTACAGGGCAGTCGCCCATACGTACCGGGCTGACGAAGGTGGGTGCGCCTGGTGCGCCGGTCGGTCTGCAGAAGCGCGACATTACAATTGCTGAGGCGCTCAAGCCTTTGGGTTATGCGACGGGCCAGTTCGGGAAGAATCATCTTGGTGACCGGGACGAATATCTTCCAACCAACCACGGCTTCGACGAATTTTATGGAAATCTGTACCACCTCAACGCCGAGCAAGAGCCGGAGATGCCGTACTGGCCGAAGGATGATCCGCAGTTTCTCAAGGTCTATAACGTTCGCGGCGTGATCCACTCCTATGCTGGTGGCAAGATCGAGGATACCGGGCCGCTCAACATCAAGCGCATGGAGACGATTGACGACGAAACAACCGATCGCGCAGTCGGCTTTATGGGCGAGCAGGTGAAGGTGGGTAAGCCGTTCTTCGTCTGGATGAACACGACTCGAATGCATGTGTTTACGCACATCCGCCCGGAGTATCACGGGATTAGCGGAATGCCCGGCAATGATTATGCCGATGGCATGGTCGAGCACGATCGCGATGTCGGCAAGCTGCTAAAGGCACTCGACGATCTCGGCGTCACTAAAGACACTCTGGTCATTTATACGACCGACAATGGACCAAACATGTTCAGTTGGCCCGATGCTGCGATGACGCCTTTCCGCAGTGAAAAGGATTCGAATTGGGAGGGCGCGTTCCGCGTCCCGGCAATGGTCCGCTGGCCGGGCCACATCAAGCCTGGGGTCTGGTCGAACGAGATCGTCTCCGGTCTCGACTGGTTCCCAACGCTCCTCGCTGCTGCTGGAGACACAACCATCAAGGAGCAGCTCTTAAAAGGTCAGGGTCCGGGGGGCATGGTGCATAAAGTGCACTTGGACGGCTACAACATCCTGCCCTACCTGGAGGGTCAGGAGCCCCACTCCCCGCGCAAAGATTTCTTCTACTTCGACGACGATGGGCAGCTGGTCGCGATGCGGCATGAGAACTTCAAGTATGTCTTCTGCGAACAGCGCGCCCCAGGCAACCTGAATATCTGGGCCGAGCCATTCACCTGTCTCCGCCTACCAAAGATCTTCAACCTGCGGATGGATCCATATGAGCGAGCAGACATTACCTCCGACCAGTACAACGACTGGCTCGTCCACAATGTGTACCTCAATGTGCAGGGAACGATTCTTGGTCAGGAATTTATTGAGACGTTTAAGGAATATCCTCCCAGCCAGGCGCCGGCAAGCTTCACCGTCGATCCTGACGCGATTTTGAAAATGCTCAAGAGTCAGGCGCAGGCATCGGCCACCAAAGACTGAGTGCGTTCGCGTGCGTAGAGTACGAAAGTTGAAACTCTATCACCCAACCCAGCCGGGTTCATTGTAAGGATGACCCGGTTTGCTTTCTCCGGGATTATTCGTTGGTTAAAACCAAGACAACCACTGCCCGGCGCGTCAGTCGCTCCGGCTCTCCCGCTGGAACCTCTGGTCCTGATGGGTTAGCGGGGCCCCCCGAAAAACTTGTCCGAACTTCGGCGTTTCGCGAGCGCGAAAGACTGCCCCGGTCCACTCAGTTTTCCTTCGCGGTTTTGCTTTTCCTCTCGGGCGCGGCTGCGCTTATCTATCAAGTTCTCTGGATCAAGCAACTCTCGCTGGTCGTGGGAGCCGAGGTTTTTTCCATAACGATTGCGGTGAGCGCCTTCTTCGGGGGCCTGGCGCTTGGAGGAGCATTTTTTGGTCGCATGGCTGACCGGCTAGCGCATCCACTCTTGCTCTATTCGGCACTCGAAGCAGGGATTGCGGCGCTCGGCACGCTGGCGACGTTGCTGCTATCGCATAGTGCAGCGCCTTTCGCCGCGATCGAGTCGCGCGCCGGTCTACTGGCCTGGGTGCTCCCGTTTGGAGTGGTTGGAGCGCCTGCCTTCCTGATGGGCGGCACGCTGCCTCTCGCGATCCGCACATGGGCGCGGGAACGGGGATCGATAGCCGCAGCCGGTGGCAGCGTGTATGCGACCAACACTGCAGGAGGAATCGCCGGAGCCCTGTTGAGCAGCTTTGTGTTGCTGCCAGGCTTCGGTGTACGTGGCACATGTTATGCGGCTGCACTCTTGAACGTGGCAGCAGCCACGGTGGCCTTCGACTTGAATCGTCGCAGCCAAAGGGAGCGCTTCGGCACCGTATCTGTTCCCCGCCCGGCGCACAGCCCAGATGCTCGCTTCGCGCTCATTCTGTATACTCTCGCCGGTGGAATCGCGCTTGGCTATGAGGTGGTGTGGTCGCAGGCCATCGTCCAGTTCCTCAGCACAAGAACCTTTGCCTTTTCCATCGTTCTCGCCACTTACCTTGCGGGGCTCGCGACCGGCGGGGCGCTCTATTCGCACTTCGCTGGTCGGTTTTCCAAGACGCCGGGAAGATCTGAGTGGGGAGTATTTGGCCTGCTAATTTGCGGCGCTGGTTTGATTGGGTTGCTGGAATTAGCCACATTAAGCGTGGGGCAATTGCAGATACAAGCCGAAATTGGCCGCTTCATTTTTGCGGCAACGGGCAGCGAGTTCGCGCGAATGTGCACGCATTTCCTGATCGCTGCGCTCGGCATCGTCTTCGTGCCGACCGTGCTGCTCGGCGCTGCGTTTCCAGCTGCGCTCCGCATCGCAACACGCCATGGATCGGTCGGCAGAGATGTAGGCACGGTGCTCGCTCTTAATACCACCGGGGGCATCGCAGGATCACTCTTGACCGGATTTCTTCTCGTCCCCAGCTTCGGCCTTGTGCGCACGTCGGCAACCCTCGCAATCGGCGCTGCCGTTATAGGAATCGCTGCCGTGTTGCGCAGTCCGGGCTCGAGCGTACGCCTCCGCTGGAGTGTGATCGGCATAGGCATCGCGACCTTGATCGTGGGCTTTATCACTCCTCCTGATCGCCTCGGCAGGCTGCTCACGTCCACGCGCGGAGGAGGAACCTTGACCTTTTACGAAGAAGGCCTCGGAGTGACCGTCGCCGTCGTCGGCCAGGGTAGCGGCGATCGGAGCTTTCGTCGCCTGTATATTCAGGGCACGTCCAATTCAGGAGATGCTCTGCCCTCCCTGCGTTATATGCGTTTACAGGCGTTGCTGCCGCTCATTCTTCATAAGGGAGAACCCCGTTCCGCGCTTGTGATCGGATATGGCACCGGCATCACGGCCGGCGCGCTACTGCAATACCCGTCACTCCAAAAAACAGTCTGCACAGAATTACTGCCGGAGGTCGTCAATGCGAGCCCGCTTTTTACTGGTAACTTCCACGCCGCCCGCGATCCAAACTTGGAGATAAGGGTGCGCGACGGACGCCGGGAATTGATGCAAAGTTCCGAACAATATGACTTGATTACTCTGGAGCCGCCTCCACCGTCGGCGTCCGGTGTGGTCAATCTTTATTCGACCAATTTCTATCAGCTTGCCGCACGACGTCTGCAACCAGACGGGCTCGTCGCGCAATGGCTCCCCTTAACCACTCAGAACGATCAGGACACGCGGTCGTTGGTGCAGAGCTTTCTCAATGTGTTTCCTTATGCCACTCTGTGGACTACGGAGTTGCATGAGACCTTGCTGATTGGTTCATTTTCTCCAATCGAGCTGGATGCGCAAAAGATCACGTCGCACTTCAATCAGCCAAAGGTCGCCGCAGCGCTTGGAGAGGCGGGAGTGAATTCGCCGGCGACCCTGCTGGCGACTTGGATGATGGATCGCGCCGGGCTGGTGCGTTACGCAGATGATGCGCAACCTGTGACCGATGATCGCCCGCGTATTGAATATGCGGCCTGGGTGCGTCCCGATGAGATTACGCGAGTCTTGCCCGAGCTGCTGACGTATCGGAGCACGGTCCCTTTACATGGCGGCGTCGATGGCGCTCTCCGGGCGGAGATAGAAGAGCAGCAGAACAGCTTGCTTCAATTCTATGCGGCTGGAGTCTCGGCATACAACGGCGACCGGGATTCATGGCAAAAAGAGATCTCGGCTGCACTTCAGAACCATCAGGACAATCCTTATTATCGGTGGATTCTAGGAGAGGTACGGTAATCCCCGAACGTCCGCCCGGATCGAACGGCATTGCGTTCGACTATGTAGTTTCGGAGGTGACTCTTGAAGTTTCATCGGTCTCGATTTCTCAATCCGTTTTCTAGTAAAGTCTCACGCCTTACATTGTTGTTAATTGCGATAGGGGGGCATGCTCTCGCGCAGCAGAGCGGCCATTACCTGCAAGGCGTTACCGGCCTAGAGAATGGCTCGACCGCCCCTCCCGGCTTCTACGCTGGCTTCCTGCCATATGTGTATGACATCAATGCCCTAAAAGGCCCTAGTGGGAACACGATCGTAAAGCCGGATCTTACCGTGGTGGCCTACAACAATATCTTCTCGATGACTACCGAGAAGAAGCTGTTCGGCGCGAGCTATGGTTTCAGCGTAATCATTCCAGCGGTCAACACACGCCTGACTGCAGATGCCTTCAATACGACGTTCGAGCAGGGCGGGCTGTCGGATATCTACTTCGCTCCTATCGTTCTGGGTTGGACGAAGGGGCCAGCGAATTTTCTGCTGAATTATGGCTTTTATGCTCCTACGGGGGCGTTCAATCCGTCTTCCCCGGTCAATCCGGGTCTGGGTTATTGGGAGCACCAGATTCAGGCGGGCACTACGTACGCCATCGACAAGAAAAAGCTTTGGAACACCTCGTTGCTCTCCACTTGGGAGATAAACATGAGCAAGGAGGGTTTGGACCTGAAGCCGGGGCCAATGGCGACTTTCGAATACAGTTTCGGCAGGCGTTTCTTCACCTACCGCATGAACGCCGGAGTGGCGGGCTACGCCTACACGAAACTAGCGCCGGATTCCGGAAGTGACGTGAGTGATCTCTCGCAGGGAGTACTTGATCGCTCGTTTGGCGCAGGGCCGGAGTGGAAGTACACCGAGCCGAAGTGGCATATGGCTTTCGACGTTCGATACGAACCACAGTTTGGGGTTCAAGGGAAGACGAGCGGAAATGTGTTTGTCTTCAGCGTGACTTACCTGGATTTTCTTGTTCCCACGAAAAAGTAAGAGGCACCCCGAATGGCGATTCGTGGAACATCGCTGCCGTCACTTGGCCGAATGGCCGGTTTCACGGGAATTTGCCGGTACACAGCAATTCGGCCCGAGGTGAACTGCAGGCCTGCACGGTCTTCCGCACAGTTTGAGTCTCAGTCGGCTTTTGAAAACTAGCAATTCAAATCATTTCTGAAACGCAAAGATACGCTTCCAGTCGTCCTTCATGCTTACGACCGTCCAACCCTTCGCGTTCGCTTCATCAAGCGCCTTATCAAGTTTGCCAAAGGACGATTTGCGGTCATAGGCATACTCGCGAACGCCGTCTGTATGGTGCACCAGTAACATGAAGCGGGGCCCCTCTCCCGCTGCAGTCCACTCTAGCATCTGCTGATCACCATCCGAATTGCCGAAAGCGGCGACGGGGCGACGGCCGATGTACTGATTGATGCCCACTGGTTTCCCTGGGCCGTCGTCGATGAAATTGATCTCCGGTAGACGAACCAAGTCAGGCTTTCCATCGACTAATTCAAATTTTGTTTTGATGGAGCTGCCAATCACCTGCTCAGGCGGAATTCCGTACGCCTTTTCAACCCACGGCCGCATGAACTCGACCCCGCCACCCGAGACGATGTAGGTCTTAAAACCATTTGCGCGCAGGTAAGTCAGCAACTCAACCATTGGCTGATAGACGCACTCGGTATACGGTTTATGGAACTTGGGATCCGTCGCCGTGCCGAGCCAGTCGCTCACGATTTTCTGGAACCGCTCAACGGTCATCCCCGAATGAGTGGCCATCATCATCTCGACAAGCCCATGCTCGCCGGAAGCGGCGACCGCCTTCATATCTCCTTCTAATACCCCTTGGAATGGCTGTTGGTTCCTCCATTCAGGGTGTTGAGGAGCGAGCTGCCTCACCCGAGCCAGCGCGAAGGCGAGTTGCACGTACATGGGCTGTTCTGACCACAGCGTTCCGTCGTTGTCGAAAGTTGCGATCCTGTTGTCGATCGGTACAAAGTCAGGACCTCCCGTCTTCGTGGCCCACTCAACAAACGCAAGGATTGCCTGTTTCGGAGCCGTATCGTTCCACGACGGAAGCGGGTCCGCCTGACCGAGTGCCATCGTTGCGTGGGCAACGAAGAAGGCAAAGATCAGGGTAAAGGAAAGAGAGAACTTGAATCGATTCGTCATGATGGGTTCGTCTCCAAAAGTCAGTGCCAAACGAAAGTTAGCTTAGGTAACACTGCTCCGTTGGATTGTAATTTCTCTCTGGTTGATCCTCCAGTTGACAAGAGAACCTGCGCAAAGTGCTCCTGTATATGGGGGACGAACGCTAATCCATTTAGCGGCACATTTTTTTCTCTAAAAAGGTGCGGACACGTGGCTTCATGTCGAGCAGTGTTACCAGGGCGATGCATTCATCGGCAAACTCAGACCACTCGGCGTGCAGCTCTAAAACGAAGCTCTTCCACATTGAGTTCCCCGATCTCCATGTCTCGAAAGAAGACTCTGTAAAATCCTGGGGTGATCAATTCGAATGCCAACTCTTCGAATCGGAACACCTCGCTGATGAAGATTCTGTTTTTGTGCCAGCTGATGTCGCCACTATTGTTCACCCGTCGCAGAAGGAGACCAATCGGGTACGTGAACTCCGGCAACTTGCGTGGCAATCGGACAGAGCTGGGGTGGTAGAGGCTCGCGGGGACTTGGTTGTTCAGACCTTCATGCGGGCGTTCGTTGTTGAACACGTGGCGAAAGTTATCGAAACGGCTCTGCTGTGCGCGAAGTGATGCCGCTGGCGGCTTTGTCGTGTCCTCCTTCAGCGTGCGATGCATCCGCTCATGGCGACCATTTTGTTGCGGTCGGCCTGCTTGAATGCGCTCGTGCACGATCCCGAGCTTCATCCAACCAAGCGAGAGCTTCGACAGCCCCAGGAGCCCTGTGCCCGCAAATGGTGCGCCGTTGTCCGTCCGGATCCGCGCTGGCACCCCGTATTCCCGCATGGCTGCTTCGCAGATCGCTCGGACCTGGCTGAGATCCATACGCGAGACGATCTGGCAACGAATCAAATAACGGCTGTGCGCGTCAGTAATGGTGAACGGATCGCAGCGCTTGCCGTCGCCGCAGGCGAAGTTGCCTTTGAAATCCATACACCACAGCTGATTTGGACCGGTGACTAGAGAGAACGGCTCTGAGCATGGCGTGGTGCGTTTCCTCTTTTTCTGAGGGCTGGTCAAGCCGGCGCGGCTCAAGATGTTGCCGAATGTACTAGCTGCGGGCCATACCACGTCTGGCTGTAACATCTCCAGCCTAGCCTTGAGCTTCCGTGCGCCCCAGGACGGATGCTTTGCCCGAAGCACGAGGATGGCGTTCTCGATAGGCTCGAGGGTCGCATGGGAACAGGTGTGCGGGCGGCGACTGCGATCGACGAGTCCTTCCGGTCCTGTTTCCTCGTAGCGATTGATCCAACGGTAGCCCGTTGGGCGGGAAATTCCATATTCACGGCACAGGTCCGCCACAGACATCTCTTCTTTCTGATAACTCGACAAAAACTGCAAACGTTGATCCATGATCCGAATCTCTTTCCAGGGCATACAACATCGTCGTGTGTGCCCTAATACCGAGCATCCGTAGCCGTCGCGCTTCGCTGTAAACCATGTCTCCGGTCTGTTTTGTAACGGAAGTGCTAAGTACGCTCAGAGGGATGGCCCACAAGGTACATCTCGACGGCTATAACATTCTTCCCTATCTGGAGGGCAAAGAGCCACACTCACCGCGCAAGGAATTTTATTACTTCGATGACGACGGGCAGTTAGTCGCCATTCGGTTTGGCAACTGGAAAGTCGACTTCTGCGAACAGCGTGCGCCCGGAGGCTTCGCGGTCTGGATGGAACCTTTCGTGTGTACGCGTGCAACCAAAATCTTCAACCTGCGAATGGACCCCTATGAGCGCGCCGATACCGTGTCCGATCAGTACTATGACTGGATGGTTCACAACGTTTACCTGGGCGTACAGGCACAGTTTTTGGCGCAGCAGTTCATAGCGACCTTTAAGGACTATCCGCCCAGCCAACCCCCCGCTAGCTTTACCATCGATCCTGAAGCGATCGTAAATTCTGCAAAGAAGGCAGCGGCCCAAAAGCAGTGAGCATAAGAATGAAAGGCTGAAACGATCGCCGGCAGAAAATCGGTGATGCGAATTTCCCCGCATCACCGGTTTTCGTTGTTCATTCTCGGCTGCAAGTCAAACGTTCTAAAGTGTCCATCAGGAAGGATGCCGGATGGGAACCTGCTATCCCAGTTACCGATAACCCTGACTTCCCAGGTACAACGGAATAGCTTCCGGATTGTCGTCACCCAGAAGGAATGAATCGGCGATCCAGACACCCAACCGTAACGGAGACAAGGCCGACTCTCCCTTGAGGCTTGAGGTCGAGTTGTGCGGCCAGCGATGGATCGATTACCGTAACCTGGCTGCCGGTATCCACCATAAAATCAAATGGTCCTCTCTGGTTGATCCCACTGTAGACCACAGCGGCGTAAGGGCAAACGCCAAGGCAAACGAAACCCGAAGGCTCTCAAATCAAGAATCCACTTCAATGCGCAGATTCCTAACCTAGAGCAAATCATACATAAGATCTTCCGGATCACCGGGACATTGTGATCATATTGAGAAACAAGTTACTGACGAGGGCTCACAGAGATCGCTCAAGATCATCAATCCTCACATTACCTCCCAGGCGAGCAGCGCGGCGACCCGTCTGCTTCAATTCTCTCTGCGCGTGAATTTCTAGCGCAGATCACGCTGTAAAAATGAGGGGAGTTAAAATTCCCGTCATTTTTTTCGGCTGCCGATATCCGACAAACTCTTTGCTTCGAGTAGCGAGAATCTTTGAAAACCATCCATTTGCATATTCCAGGGCTAACGCAGCGAGTCTTCAGGCTGGTAATCGCCTGCTGTCTGATGACCACGTGGGGAAGCGCGCAGCCGAATCCTGCGGCGCTGCCGGCAGACTGGCAAATCGGTCCTTTCACCAGACCGGCGGAGGGGAATCCAGTCATTCAGCCGCGGCCGGAATCCAGGTTTAATTGTCCGCTGCTGGGAAAACCGGTTCGCTGGGAAGCCTTGCATACCTTTAATCCCGCAGCCATTGTGCGCAAAGGAAGGATCTTCGTGCTGTATCGGGCAGAGGATGATACGGGCACGGCGGAGATAGGCGGCCACACCTCCCGCTTAGGCCTGGCAGAGAGCAGCGACGGCATTCACTTCAAGCGGAGGCCGACCCCTGTCCTCTTCCCTGCTGACGATGATCAAAAGGAAAGGGAGTGGCCGGGCGGCGTTGAGGATCCGCGCATCGTGGCGAGCGAAGACGGGACTTATGTGCTCACTTACACCCAATGGAACCGGGTTACGTACTCGGTAGGAATTGCGACCTCGAGAGACCTGATCCATTGGAGGAAGATTGGACCTGCATTCAAGGATGCGCTGGGCGGAAAATATGCGACGCTGAAATATAAGTCGGCGGCCATCGTGACGCACTTGCAGGATGGCCGACTCGCTGCGATGCTGATCGGCAGCAAATATTGGATGTATTGGGGCGAGGGCTCTATTCATCTGGCGACGTCGACGGACCTGCTTCACTGGACGCCGGTCGAAGATGCATCGGGCGAACCGCTCGTCGTTTTGGGCAAGAGGAGCCAGCATTTTGACAGTGGCTTTCCCGAGGTGGGGCCTCCTCCACTGCTTACGGCAAATGGCATTGTGATGATGAACAACGGAAAGAATGATCCTGAGGACGGCGACCCGGAACTGGGCCCGAATGCCTATGCTGCCGGACAGGCGCTGTTCCAGGCTGGTGATCCATCTAAACTATTAGCGCGTGCCGCCACGCCATTTCTAAAGCCGGAGATGCCTTTTGAGAAGACTGGGCAATACGCTGCGGGGACGACATTCGCGGAAGGCCTGGTCGCCTTCAAGGGAAAATGGTTTCTATACTACGGTTGTGCGGATTCGATGGTTGGAGTTGCCGTTGCAAGCATTCAATAGCACTAAGTGTTCGAAGCTCACAGTAGTGCCGATCCGGCAGCGACGGTGAGCACCCCAATCAATTCACGGCGTTGCACCTTCATGACGTTCTCCAAGTTTGCCCAAATTATACGGTTATCCCGACCGAGAGCGCGGTAAGGGCTTCGCTGTGTCATGGGCAGCTCTCCACTTAGGCCAGATCTCACGAAAAGGACGCCAGTTGGTAGTGGTCAGCGACTGTGTAACTTCGATTTGATCGCGAAGACCAGCTATGCAAGATTCAAGTGTCAATGAGCGCTTTAGCCTAGAAATGTAGTTACTGAAAACCCGGACTTTCCAGGCGCAATTCCGAGAGGCGCCTGGCACGATACGGGCTCGGACTGCCACCTAGCCTCTTTTGGGGTAATCGGCGCAAACATGGGATGTAAACTCTTTGTCGCGTTGCAACTCAAAGTTGTGCGTTATTTCATCAAAAGATGCGCCGGTGGGGGCAGTAGAAGATTTGAACCGCCAGCCACATTCGGAGCACCCAAACCCCCCAAAACCCGGTTGCTCAATCCATACCAGCCTCCGGCTCATGGCTGCCTGTGTCGCTGCACCTCAACGAGTACCCGATTGCTGTCAAGGTACCAAACGTGCAGGTTTGCCATTAGCGGCTCCTTTCGCAGCGGTGTACTGTCGGATGGCAGCAAAAGACGGTAACCCCAGTCTGGGCGTGGCTGACGATTCATAAAGGATGGGCGAAGTTTACCTGTGCCAATTTGGATGGTCTGTCGGGCATCCTACCGACATGGGGTCATGTTTCGTGCATCGCGATGCCTGCGCTTGAGCATCGGTGAGGCAAATGTAGGATTCTCTACAGAAGCCTCACGTTTGGATCGCATATAATCTTCCGATTATCGCGAATAAGCAGAGTTTCTGTTTCGCACGGCACGATGGGGTGAGCTCATCCCGCGTCCGGGAGTTTTCGGTTCTGACTTGTGGCACGCAAAGAGATCCAAATCGTGAGGTCTGGCGAGCGCAGGAATGTCGCGGGGAGGTCCGTCAACAACAGGCTTCTTCTATCGACTTCCGATAGCGACTACAACTCACTTCGTCCTCATCTGCAATACGTCAACCTGCCAAACCATCTAGTCCTTCACGAGGCGGGAAAGGTGAAATTTGCATATTTCCTGAACCGAGGTTTGATTTCTCTTGTAGTCGTAATGAAAGATGGAAAAACTGCCGAAGCTGGCATTGTTGGCAATGACGGCTTTATAGGAACACCGGCGGCTGTTGGCCTGAGCAAGAGCATGCTTCAAGCGGTGGTACAAATCACGGGGGACGGGTTTCGGATAGCCGTTGGTGCTTTACAAGACACTTTGGAATCCGCTCCACACCTCCGATTGATGTTGAACCGCTATGCGGTAGTTCAGGGAATGCAGGTTGCACAAACAGCCGCGTGTAATCGGCTGCACAATGTTGAGCAGCGCCTTGCGAGGTGGTTGCTAATGACTCAAGACAGAGTGGACTCAGGGCCGCTGCCCATCACTCACGATTTTCTCGCAACAATGCTAGGGACAGATAGACCTACTGTGAGCTCCGCAGCTGGTGTTCTGCAGAGAAAGGAGATCATTGAGTACCCCCGTGGCGCAGTGAAGATCGTGAACCGCAAGAAACTTGAAGACTCCGCCTGTGAGTGCTATGGGGTTATCCGCCAGTACAATGCCGAACTGGGCATGAAATAAGTCCGGAAGTGAAGACTCGCCCTGTGCTTAATAGCGACTCGAAAACGTATTGTTGATAAATCCCCTATACATTGACCGCCGTTCAATCCAGGTTGCCAACTCGCACGACATCAGGACGGCTCTGAGCGGATGGTCGCCAATCGGGTAGTAATCCAGCGTTCACACGGCGACCTATCCGACGAAGTGCTGTAAAACGGGGTTTTGAGTAACTTCAAACTCGTCTGACCATGGGCCTAGTCCGGAAGTTAATCAGTACAGAATTGATGGCACCTCCCTCTACATCACCGACCCCAAGCCTTGTTTCTGAAGACGGCTTCTTTGAATAGAAGCGTTAAGGCAAACGCAGAGCCGCCTGATATTGTGTTGGGCAGGGAAACACACCATGAATATTCTGCTCACGCTGCTGCGCATGCTTCAACCCAATCTGGAAGCAAACGATGCTTCAATTCGGAGGTGGCTCCTATCGCTGCCAACATCGCCGTAAAGTACCGTTAGCCGTCGATCAGAATTTTGTGGCAACATAGATCGCGTGTAGCGAGCATTCTCCCGTGCAGGTGAAATCGGTTCGATTGGTTATGGATACCGTTGCGCGCGATCAGACTCCGCTGATGGGCAGGCACTCCATTCCTGAGGTGTATTGAGGTGGCGCGCAAATCTGAGAAATCGGGGGCGTCCAGGTTCGCGAAATATCGAGACTGGATATTGCCGATCATCGTGCTGGGCATTCTGCTGGCCTTTACACCACACGCGCTTTACCGGGTATTCAAAACAGGCGATCCATACCTGTTCACCAGCCAGTTCTTTGGAGATATGCTTGTCCGCCTTCACGGGCTGGGGCGATTGCGATTTGTTCTGCAGCCGACTGTGGCGATTCTGCTGGGGATTCGAGACGGCAGGAAGGATGCGCTCGCGGGGGCGACGCCGTTTCTATGGGGAGTGATCTTCCACAAAGAACTAAGACCGCGGTTGATGAAGCACATGCTTACGTCTGTTCGTAATATTGTGGCAATCGCGATACTGCTCGATCTCATTTCGCAGTACCTGATCTTTCATCTTGTGCGCCCCGGGGCCTCGCTTGTTCTCGGCCCTGTGCTGATCGCGTTGCCGTACAGTTG
>Ga0206966_1099_pt1 | contig 24495 bp, 18 predicted proteins | sample Alteio_BWOrgHeat_23_FD_152970 | JGI IMG/M metagenome (GOLD analysis project Ga0206966, IMG submission 152970) | Enriched cells from forest soil in Barre Woods Harvard Forest LTER site, Petersham, Massachusetts, United States -... | ecosystem: Environmental > Terrestrial > Soil > Temperate forest >...
CCGGCCGGTTCGCCTGCTGCAAATACGTGAGCAGCACTTCGGTGTGCAGCCGGCTGTTCGCGAATACGATGGTTTGCAGTTTTCGCGCGAGCAGTTCGTTTGCGAGACGCGTTGTCTCGTTCAAGTAGCTTCGCCGGATGCCCAGGTTGCGATTGATCATCGGCGGGTTGTAAAAGACGAAAAGTTTTTCCGCCGCTGGCGCGCCGTTTTCCTCGATCACTTTTACATCCGGTTTTTCGATCAGCTGTGAAGCAAGCTCGCCCGGATTCGCAATCGTCGCCGAGCAGCAGATAAATTGCGGCTTCGAGCCATAAAACTCCGCGATGCGCGCGAGGCGGCGAAGCACGTTTGTCAGGTGGCTGCCAAAGACGCCGCGGTAGGTGTGCAGCTCATCGAGCACGATGTAACGCAAATTCTCAAACACCCGCGTCCACTTGGTGTGGTGCGGCAGAATTCCGGTGTGCAGCATGTCGGGATTGGTGACGATCACGTGCCCGCGCTCGCGAATCGCTTTGCGAGCATCGCTCGGCGTGTCGCCGTCGTAGGTGAAGACGCCGAAGCAGTCGTCGAGCCTCGTCGCCAGATCGTGCAGCTCGGTGAGCTGGTCTTGCGCGAGAGCTTTAGTGGGGAAAAGGTAGAGCGCGCGCGTGTCTGGATTTTCGAGGACGGCGTTGAGCACCGGCAGGTTGTAGCAGAGCGTCTTGCCCGAAGCCGTCGGCGTCACCACTACGAAATTTTTCCCGGCGCGCGCGAGCTCCGCGGACGCTGCCTGGTGCGAGTAGAGCTTGTCGATTCCTTTCGCGCGATACGCCGCAGCAAGCTCCGGCCGCACCCAGTCCGGCATCGGACGGTACTCTGCCTCGCGCGCCGGAATATGCTTCACGGCGGTGAGGACTTCGTCCGCGCGATACCGCGACGCCAGCCCTTCGAGGATCTCCTGCACTGTGTCGAGCGTCGATTGTGGTCGAACAGAAAGCCCCTGTTGCGGTGCCGCCATGAACCCTCCCCATCGTTCCGTTACCGTCCCGAACCCACGCGAGCCGCCCTCTCGACAGGCTCCCGCCGACCCGCAGCTCTTCGCCTTTTATTCGCTAACCCTACCACGCGCGCAACGCCCTCGCAAAGCGCATTTCGCCCTCCGGCTTCGATTTTCGGGTGCCGCACCCTTTTCGTTCCAAAGGGTGCGTGGCACAGCGTTCACCGGCATTCGCATCCTCGACGCCACATCCCGCGTCCAATGGAGCGAGCATTGAAAAACCCATGAACACTGCCGCCCCAATCGCGACTGCTATACTGAATGTACCGATGAAATCCCGTCCGCGCAAAAAGACGCTCCGTACCCGAGGCGCACGCATCGTAGCCTCGGCCGCGTTGCCCACCAGCTACGGCCGTTTCACGATCCATGGCATCGAAGGCGCGCACAAAGGCGAAGAAGCCGTCGCCGTCCGCCACGGCGATCTCACGCGCGCTGAGGCTCCTCTCGTCCGCATCCACTCGCAGTGCCTCACGGGCGACGTCTTCACGTCCGAACGCTGCGACTGCCGCGCCCAACTCGAACTCTCTTTGAAAGAGATCGCGAAAGCCAAAGCCGGAGTGGTCCTTTATCTTCCGCAGGAAGGCCGCGGCATCGGCCTGATCAACAAGCTGAAAGCCTACCAATTGCAGGACGCGGGCCTGGACACCGTCGAAGCCAACCGCAAGCTCGGCTTTGCCGACGACTCGCGCGACTATGAATTCGCCGCCGACGCGCTGAAGGCTCTCGGCATGAAGTCCGTCCGCCTGCTATCCAACAATCCCGACAAAGTGCAGCAGCTCGAAGCCGCCGGCGTGAAAGTGGCCGAGCGCGTGCCGTGCCGTCCGAAGACGACGAAGCACTCCGCCGCCTACCTCAAGACGAAGAAAACCAAGATGGGCCACTTGTTGTCGGATTTGTAGAATCGAAGAAAGGAAGAGAAGCCGCCGCACGCGCAAACTCTGTGCAGCGGCCCGTGAAAAACTACGGCTGCGTCGCGCCGCGGTTTTTCTTGTCGTGCATTTTCTTGCGCACGTCCGGCCAGAATTCCTTGAACATCATTTCCGCCGCGTCAAACGCGACCTGCTCGCCCCACACCGACGCCACATTCGAAAAATTGTGCTCGTCCTGCGGGTGATACGAATAGATCGAAACCACCGCCGCCGTGCCCGACCCAAACACTTCCGAAACGTTGAACTGGTCGCGGCCGTTGTCGCCCTTCGTCACCACCAGGCGCTTCAGCACACGCCCCGTCCGGTAGCCGAAACTTCCTTCGCCGACGCGGAAATAGCGCGGATCCTGCTTAAACACGACCGGGAACCCGAACTCCACCAAGTAACTCTCGATCGTCCCGTCTCCAAACTGGCTCGCGTAGCGTTTCGCGTATCCCTCAGCGCCTTGCCCGTAGGCTTTTTCGCTGTTTTCCGCCTGGCTGATCCCCGCCAGTAGCCCGTACCAGAGAAATTCTCCGGGATCGAACGACGACCGCGTAACGAGCAGGAACTTCTGCTTCGCCGTGATCGGGCCGTTGTACTTGTCTTCGTCCACGCTGAAAAAGTTCGGATAAATCCAGAGAATGCGCTCGTTCGAGCCACCGTTCTTCTCCTGAATGGTCTGCTGCTTCGCGGTCTGCCCGGGCTGCACGTGCGTCGTCGTATTCTGCGGCGTCTGAGTTTGCGATGCGCCGCTTGCGGTCGAACCTGACTGCTGCGCCGCAGTGGTGCCGCCGCTCTGGCTTGGCCTATCCAGCGTAATCGCGATCAGATCATTCTGCTGCGCATGCGTCACGCGCGGCGCGCCCGCCGCCAATCCCAAAATCACTCCGCAACCCGCCAGAACACTTCTCCGCCTCAAGTTCATCTTCAAATCGTATCACCTCGTAAATTTTTGCAGCGCGACAGAAACCGCCAGGTTGGCAAAAACACGTTCGCCAGGTTGGCACAAGCACAGCCGGGGCAACTTCTTGGATTCGCATCACACCAGAGCAGTTGCACAAAAAATTGCGTTCGAGTGACGCTTGAATCAGCAGCGCGCCTTCAAGCGCAACATGCGATTCGCGTCGCTTCGCACACGCGCCCGGGAAAAAATCCGTGCAGCTCACTTCTAATCGTCCAGCCGACATTTCAACTTGCACCGCAACGCGCGCACTCGCGCAGCAAACAAACTGCAGGGTACTAGGACGCGCACGTCACATTACTTCGCGCGACGCTTCAAGTTTCATTTCGGGATTTCATTCAAGAACGATCTGAAGTTTTTCCGCCCTAAAAAGCAGAAGGCCCGCCTTTGGAGCGGGCCTCCGAGGGGAGAAAGTTCAAAAGGCCACTGCGCGGTGGGCCAAAGAACTCTTTCCTCGAGCGCAGTCTAGTTGAGGGGTCAAAACGAGTCAAGAAAGAAAGCACTTACACTCAAAGGCTGTAAGCATAAGTAAATACACAAGATACGGACGCCAAAAGCGAAAATCTGAAATTCGGCCCCGCAGTTTTCCACAGCCTGCTACTCGCGCGGTTTCCCTTCGACGCCGTAGAAGTCCTCTGCATTGATGGGCTTACTGCCCAATCCCAGTTGCAACACCTGCATCGTCGAGCTGCGATCAAACACGCGGTCCGGCAAAAACCGCTTCGTCAGCAGCCGGAAACCACCAAATCCGATTCCTGCGATCAGCGCGAACAAACAAATTACCGCTGTGCCTTCAATCGCGCCCACGATCATGCCGCCGATTGTCGGCTCTTTGAATTGAAACGTCGGCTCGCTCCAGGTCACTTCCGCGCTCGATTGAATCTGATCGAGCAGCGCGTTCGCCTCGGCCTGATTCTTCGCTCCGCCAACAATTGCCAGCATGGTGATCGCGCGCCGCGCGTAAATCGGCGAATCCCCACCGCTTCCGTCCGGCGCGTTCACGTGCAAGTCGCGCTGAATGTCCGCCAATCTCTTTTGCGCCGATTGCGGAGTAGGGAAGTCCGCGAGCACCAGCGTCAGTTCCCGACCGTTCACGCGATACTTCGCCACTTCAGCTTCCGCGCCTGCGTAAAATCCCAGCCAGTCGTCTTTCACCGGCACCGGAAAGAATTCGTTGAGCGCCATAGGGCCCAGCACGTACTTGTCGGAACGATCTTCGAATCCCTTCACCGGCAAATGTTCGGTCAGGTCCGGCAACGGCCCTTCCACCGACTTCGGCTTCACCGCCGCCGCGAGCGAATTCAATTCGGCGCCGTGCTTTTGCAAATCCTTCCCGCGCGTCTCGATCACGTAATTTCCCACCAGCGCGAGCGCCCGGTCATTCGAGAGCGACGCATGCGCCGCAGTCTCCGCCTTCGGCATGTCGTCCGATCGCAAATACGAATACAGCCCGTACGCGCCCGTCGGATCCTTCATCCTGTACAGCAGCACTTTGTACGTGCCCGTCGCGTCAGTATAGTTCTGCGCCTCAGCCGAAACGAACTCGTACTCCTTCAACACTCCTGCGCTCGGCACGGTAAAGCCATCCATCGACTGCAACTGCGCGCCGCTGCGCTCGCCTGCGCGCCCCGCAAACGAGCCGGGCAGCACAGACTGCGCCCGCACCGCGCCGCCGAAGATCGCCGCAATCAGAGCCAGAAGCAAAAGGGTAGTAAACCGCAAGAAGGGCTTGCGCATATGCATGCCTATTAGACGCCGTTTTTTTACTTTGGGTTCCCCTCGGAGGCCACCGTGCCTGCGCCGCCGCCCGAGGTCAAGTGATTGTCAGAAACCAACTTAGACTTGTCGTAGGAAAGGCTGTTCATGCTGTCTAAATAAGCCGCGATGCCGCGGTAGAGGCCGTCGGCCACGTGCTGGCGCTGGTCGGTCTTGCGCAGCAGCTTTTCGTCGCCCGGGTTGCTGATGAAGGAGATCTCCGAAAGCACAGACGGCATGTTTGCGCCGATCAGCACCACGAACGGCGCCTTCTTCACGCCGCGATTCTTCTCGCCCGAGCTCACCGTCTGCATCCTGTGCGACAAGGAATCCTGCACGTCGTTCGCGAGTTCCTTCGATTCTTCGATCTTCTCGTTGCGCGCGATCTTCTTGATGATGTCCTGCAGGTCGTGCATCGATTCCTGCGCTTCCGCGTTTTCGCGCGACGCCACTTCCATGCTCTCCGCCGATGTGGCGAAGTTCAGGTAGTACGTCTCGATGCCGCGCGCCGTCGAGTCGTGGCTCGAGTTCGCGTGAATCGAAATGAAAAGGTCGGCCTTCGCGTCGTTCGCGATCGCCGTTCGCTGCTCCAGCGGAATAAAAGTGTCGTCTTTGCGCGTGTAGATCACTTCCGCACCCGGCAACTTTTCTTCGATCTCAGCGCCCAGCCGCAGCGCAACGTCGAGGCACAAATCTTTTTCCATTAGGCCGTGCGGACCGATTGTGCCGGTGTCGTGGCCCCCGTGGCCCGGATCGATCACGATCTTGCCGACTTTCAGGCCGAGCGTCCGAGAGAGCGAGCGCTGGCCGTCACGCGTCGGCTTCGATTCGGTCGGCTCGCTTGTGGTGCCGGATTTCGGTTTGTAGTTGGCGCTCAGACTGTTGTTCTTCGTGGTCGCCGCAGTCGTCGCGTTAGCCGAAGTTTTCTCTGGCGCAGACGATTTCGTCGCCGGCTTCGCGTCGGATTTCACCGGTTCCGGCTTTGGGGAATCCGTCGCAGGCAAGTTCGCCGCGTGTACCACGTTCGTCTCGGCCGGCTGCGTAGCCGCAGGAGTTGCAGGTGCCGAAGACGCATTCGACGAGCTGCCGTTCGTGTGGATGTCGATCACCAGGCGATACGGATTGCCGAGCAGCATCGCGTTGTAGTCTTTCGCGCCGCTCACGTCCAGAACCAGGCGCACCACGCCGTCTTTGTTCTGACCGATGCGCACAGACTTCAGCAGGCCGTCCTTCACGTCAAACGGCTTCTTGCCAAATCCCGCGCTGATCTTCGCTTTATGTAGATCGAAATAGATTCTGTCCGGCGAGGTGATGCGCGCCGCGTCGAATGCCACCGATCCGTCGAGCGTCAGTACGATCCGAGCCGACTTATCCGTGTTCCACGTTTTCAGGCCGGTGACCATCGGCACGCCGTGCGACGATTCTTTCTGTTCGAGCACCGGTCCCTTGATCTCCGGCAAATCCGACGGCGCAGGCAGGGAAGCGGAGCCAGCCGAGCCGGACGATGCCACGGCCGGAGTCGTCGTCGCAGGCGCATTCGGTTTCGCAGGCGCCGCGGCCGGAGCGCTCACCGGAGTTTCTTTCGCCTTCTCGCGCTCGTCCGCGATTTCTTTCAGCGCTTCCTTCGCGCCGTTCACCTTGTCTGACTTCGGATACTGCTTCAGGAATTGCTTAAACGAAATTTCCGCCGCGTCCGTTTCGTGCAGGTCGTAGTCTTCGATCATCGCGATCGAGTAAAGCGACTGGCTCCGGTAGCGGCTCTCGGGATATTGCTTTAGCAGGAATTGGTGCGTCTGAATTGCGTTTTGGAAATACTTGGGGTCAAACGCGCGGCCCATCTGCTCGTACAACTCGGCCTCGGCAATTAGCGAAGGCGTCACTTCGTCGGCGGAAGTCGAAATCAGGTAAACCTTGTGGAAGGCCGTGATTGTTGCGCGGTAATCGCCGATCGAGCGCTGCTGCAGCGGATTGCTTTCGAGCGTGGTGCGCATCTGCACGGCGCGCGCAAACTGCTGGCGGGCTTCGGTGCGCTTGTCCGCGCGTGCAGGACCCGCCGCAGTCACCCACGCTATTAGCGCGAGCGCCAGCGCGAGACACCTCGCCGTACCCGTGAATCTCCCCAGTGCCACTTGCGTCCGCTATTCGTTCGTGAAAGTTGTGCGCCCGCTCGAATCCGCGGTCTTTCGCACGGGCTTTTTCGGCGGTGCCCAGTGCGAAGGATCGCTGCTCGAGTTCGACTCAAAAAACCGGTCGCTTACTTTCTGAACGTACTTTTGCGTTTCCGCATACGCGGGAACGCCCCCAAACTTGTCCACTGCATTTTCGCCGGCGTTGTACGCAGCCAGCGTCTTGTACAAATCGTTGTCGTACCGGACCAGCAGCGACTTCAGGTACGACGTGCCGGCATCGATATTCTGCGCCGGATCGAGCAAATTCCGGGCGCCGTATCTTCGCCCTGTTTCCGGAATCAACTGCATCAAGCCCACCGCGCCTTTGCGCGAAATCGCCCGCGTATTCCAGCCCGACTCGGCCTGAATCACCGCGCGCACGAGGCCCGCGTCCACGTTGTAGCGCTGTGCCGACTCGTTCACCATCCGGTCCAGCCGCGACTCGTGTGCCGCAGGTTCTTGCGGCAGCGGTGTGAGCGTCACATCGTTGAACGGCTTCGGCTCTGCGTAGGCTGCCGTGCTTGCCGGGATCGCGCTTACCAGCTTCGCTCGCGAGACACTTGTGCCCACAGGCGAAGACGACGTAGCAGAACTGATAGTACTCCCATGGCGGGGCTTCGGGGAATCGGCATTCACATAGACCGTTTTCCCGTGCTCATCCACCATCTTCGTAATCTGGGCTGACGCAGGTTTTGAACACGTCAGCGCGCACGCGGTTGCGATGATCGCTGCCGCCTGCCACGTCCGTACTTTTGTCGAACTGGGCGTCGAGGTGGGCGTTGAGTTGAGCGTTGAGATTGGCACAGCACGTCTCCCGCGTAAGCGCACCAGGACAAAGGAGCGCTTTCGCACCCGCAGATATCCCAAGGCACAGCCAGAAAAACGGCGGGGGTCTTCGAAGTACCCACCCGCCGTAAACGTCTGTCTTGATTGAAATTATAGCGTTCGGTCTAACAGGGGGTAAACCTGGTCAATGGCGTTTTGTAGGCCGGATGTGTCCTTTCCGCCAGCCTCGGCAAGGTCGGGCCTGCCGCCGCCCGAACCGCCGATCAATTTCGCGAGTTCTTGGACGATCTTGCCTGCGTGGACCTTGGGGTTCAGATCCTTCGTAACCCCAACAATCAGAGCCACTTTGTCGTCCGCAACGGTGCCCAAAGCGACTACGCCAGAGCCCAATTTCTGGCGCAGGGTATCGACCATTTGCCGCAAGCCCTCGCGATCGACGCCATCGACTTTGGCGGCAATCAGGCGAACACCCTTCACATCCTTCGCCTGTCCTACCAGGTCCGTCGCAGCCGAACCTGCGGCTTTGCGTTTGGAGGCTTCGAGCTGCTTCTCGATGGCTTTGATCTCGTCGAGTTTCTTTTCGAGCGCGCCGAGCACTTCGTCTTCGGTGGTGTTCAGCATGCCGGCCGCCGAGCGCAGCGTCGAGAGAGCCTTCTGATACTCGGTGAGCGCGCGGTCGCCCGTAATCGCCTCGATGCGCCGTACACCGGACGCGACCGATCCTTCACTCAAAATTTTGAACACGCCGATTTCGCCGGTGCGGCCCACGTGCGTTCCGCCGCACAGCTCCTTGCTGTAAAACCCGCGGGGGAAATCCGAATCCGGCACAGTCACCACACGCACGTTGTGCTCGGGATATTTGTCGCCGAAGAACGCGATCGCTCCGGACGCGAGCGCTGCTTCGATATCCATTACGTCGGTCTGCATCGCGAGATCCTTCAGGATCTCTTCGTTCACCTGCTGCTCGATGTCCGCCAGCTCGCTCGGATCCACTTGCGCGAAATGCGAGAAGTCGAAGCGCAGATGTTCCGGCGCCACGAGGGAGCCCGCCTGCTTCACGTGCGTGCCCAGAGTATTGCGCAGCGCTGCGTGCATCAGGTGCGTCGCGGTGTGATTGCGCATGTCGCGCGCGCGCCGCGCAGGGTCGGCCACCGTCGCCACGCGATCGCCCACGTGCAGATCTTCGAGGGCTTTCACGCGATGCGCCACTAGGCGGCTTACGGGATAGTAGGCGCCGCGGACTTCGGCGACTTCCAGCGCGCCGGAATTATCGAAAAACGCGCCGGTGTCTGCCACTTGTCCGCCGGATTCGGAGTAGATCGAAGTGCGGTCGAGCACGATCTCGGCTTCCTCGCCGGCTTTCAGTTGTTTCACCTCGCCTTGCTTGGTGACGATCGCTTCGATTCGCGCGTCTTTCGTTCGCGTCCCAAAGTAAAAATCCGGCTCGGTCTTGAACGTCTGCGCCAGCTTCGCGTAAACCGGATTCGCCGACTCTTTGTGCGCGCCCTTCCACGAAGCCTTCGCACGCGTCCGCTGTTCGTCGAGCGCGCGTTCAAAGTCGGCTTCTCTAAGTTGAATTCCTTGATCTCGAAGGACGTCTTGAATGAAGTCCAGCGGCAATCCAAACGTGTCATACAACTTGAATGCCTTCTCGCCGGAATACCACACGACGTCCTGCTTTTTCTTCAAATCAAGCAGGCCCGGCAGGTCTTCGTCGAGCTTCTTCAGTCCAACCTCGACGGTTCGCCCGAAGCTCTTTTCTTCTTCATCGAGCACGCGATTCACGCGAGCCGCGCTCTCGGCCAATTCCGGATACGCGTTCTTCATTTGCACGCGCACTTCGTCCGACATCTTCGCCAGGATCGGCCCCGGCGCGTTGAGCGCTTTCGCATGGCGGACTGCGCGACGTATGATTTTGCGCAGCACGTAACCGCGTCCTTCGTTCGAAGGCAGCACGCCGTCATTGATCAAAAAAGTGGTTGCGCGCGCATGGTCCGCAATCACGCGCAGGGAAGCAGCGCCGCCGCGTCCCGCTTCGAGCTTTTCTTCTTTCTTCAGATCGACACGGCAAAATTCCGCCGCGCGCTCGATCAGCGGCACAAACAAATCCGTGTCGTAATTGGACACCACGCTCTCGAGCACCGCCGTCGTCCGCTCGAGGCCCATCCCCGTATCGACAGACGGCTTCGGCAGCGGCTTCAGCTCGCCGCTCGAATCGCGATTGAACTGCATGAACACGAGATTCCAAATTTCAACGTAGCGCCCGCACTCGCACGGAAACTCGCACGTGGTGTGCCCTTCATTCGACGATGCCGGCCCCATATCAAAGAAAATCTCACTACAAGGACCGCAGGGACCCGTATCTCCCATCGCCCAGAAATTGTCTTTGAGTCCCGGAATCGCCACCACGCGATCCGCCGGCGCGCCTGTCGCCTTCCACAAATCAGCAGCTTCGGCGTCCACTCCCAGCGTTTTTCCCGGCGCCAGCTCTGCCCCGCCAAACACGGTGAAATACAACTTGTCCACCGGCAGCGCGAACCACTCCGGCGACGTCACCAGCTCCCACGCGTACGCAATCGCATCCTTTTTGAAATAATCGCCAAACGAAAAATTGCCGAGCATCTCGAAGAACGTCTGATGCCGGTTTGTGAATCCCACATTTTCGAGGTCGTTGTGCTTACCGCCAGCGCGCACCACTTTCTGCGCGGTCGTCGCGCGCGTGTACGAGCGCGTCTCAAGTCCCAGGAACACGTCCTTGAACTGGTTCATTCCCGCGTTCGTGAAAAGCAGCGTCGGGTCGTTCGCCGGCACCAGCGACGAGCTGCGCACCACCGTGTGCCCCTTCTGCTTGAAGAAATCCAGAAATGTGCTGCGGACCAGATCGCCCGTCCACTTTTTCCCGCTCAAATTGCCCTCAATTGTCGCCGGATGGTCTAACGCAAGTATCTCATTGCCAAGGAACCACTAATTATTGCAGAAGGCACGCGCCGCTGCCAATTTAGGCTTTCCGGGCGCTGCAGGGGTGATATCGAAAATCGTGCGATGATCCGCGCCTACATTGGCAGCGCTAAGGTACGGTGCCGCGCCAGAACTATGGCCATATCCATGAGCCAGTGTGCCACTACGGTAGGCAGAGCTTTCCTCGCCCAAGCGAAATAGAGCGCAAATACCAAGAATGTGAAGCCAACCATCGTGGCACCGAGCCACCCGTAGTAAAGGTGGTACGACGCTTGGAGCAACACGCTCACGCACACCGCAATCTTCGCCGATCCCGTAAGGTCGATTATCTCCGTCATCAAATACGCCCGGACCAGCACTTCCTCGTGCACCGCATTCACCACCTGATAAATCAAACCGATCGGGCTCAAATACGGCGTCGCCGCCCAGTACCCATGCGTCAGAGCCTCGCTCGCTTTCAACGTATCATGCAGTCCAAGCGCCCACATCACTCGATAGACCAGCATCTGTACTTGATGTTGCACGACGAAAGCTGCGATGAGCAGCGGCACAGCGATACCCACCTGTTTCCACGACCATTCAAGTCCGATATCTTTCAGCGTGCGCCCGCGGCGCCAGAGCACGTAAACGAGCAGCAGCAGCGACGGCAGGCGCCCAATCATTGTGACGAAGAGCGAAAACTGGGTGGATACGGCGGAAGCGGTTCGCCCGGTGAAGTGCACGTAGATCGCGGTCATAATCGACGAGGTGAACGCCACGCTCATGACCACCACCACCTCGAACCAGCGCATGCGCCGTTCGTGCTGCGCGTCCGGCGGGACGGTGTCCGCGGCGATGGCCGCGGAATTCAGAAGGGAAGCGTCGCTCACGTTCAACGTATAACCCGGCCCGCCCATCCGCTTGACGCCGATTTGAGAGTGCGATACTTAACCGATACGTTCCGTATGAACACCCGGCGCGCAAATCCGGAAACCGCCCTCGAAAAAATCACCGCGCTCCTGCTCGCCGGAAAATCCCGCGCCGCCCTCGCCGCCGCCCGCGCCGCTCACGGAAAATTCCCCCACGATCCGCAACTCCTCACTCGCCTCGCCGACGCCTTCTATGCCACCGCCGACATTCGCAACGCCGAAAGGCACTACCGCCGCGCTATCGAACTCGACGGTGAAATCTTCCAGGCCCACTACGGCCTCGGCATGGCTCTCGTTAGCTCGAAACAAGTCGCCGCCGCCGTGCCCATCCTCGAACGCGCGCTCGCCCTCGAACCCGATGATCCCGACGCGCTCCTCGCCCTCGGCGCCTGCTTCTTCGCCGCCGGCCAAATCGACCACGCCCTCGACCACTACGCTCGCGCCGCCGCTCACTCGCGCGAAGCACCCGAAACACACACGCGAGCTCTCCTCGAAATTGCGAAAATCGTTCCGTTCAGCGCCGCTCGCTCAGGCGCCGCGGTCAAACAAGCTCGCGAAGCCTGGGCCGCTCAAGCTGACAAATCAATCCACGCTACAGGATCCAAATCCTGCCGCCCCGCAAAGTCCACCGCCAAGCCTTCCGCGAAAATCCGACTCGCCTACCTCTCCGCTTTCTTCGCCTCCCGCAATTGGATGAAGCCCGTCTGGGGCGTCGTCAACGAGCACGACCGCGACGCCTTCGAAATTCATTTCCTCGCCGACAACGAACTTCCAGCGCCTTCGAGCGGCTACCGTCGTCACAAATCCGACAAGATTCACAACATCACCAAGCTCGACGACGCCTCCGCCGCCGCCCTGATCCAAAAGCTCCAGATCGATGTCCTCGTGGATCTCAACGGCTACAGCTACACGCCGCGCCTCGAACTTCTGCTCCGCAAACCCGCCCCCACACAGCTCGGATGGTTCAACATGTTCGCTACTACCGGCATGCGCCAGTTTGACGCCATCGTCGGCGACGCCAGTGTCATCTACAACGAAGAACGCTCCGACTACACCGAAAAAGTCCTGCGCGTCTCAGGCACCTACCTCGCCTTCAACGTTCAGTACGACACGCCCGACGTCGTCCATCCGGCTTGCCTCGCCTCGCCGCGCAACGCGCTTACCTTCGGCTGCCTCGCGCCCCAATACAAAATCTCGCCCGAAGTGCTCGCCGCATGGTCCCAAATTCTCGCCGCCGCGCCGCAGACGCGCCTCGTCCTTCGCAACACCTACCTCCAAAATCCCGAAAACTGTGCCGATGTCCTCGCGCGTTTCGCCAAGGCCGGCATACCGGCCGAACGCGTCACGCTTCACCCGCCCGCCGAGCATTTTGCCTTCCTGAAAACCTACGACGAGATCGACGTCGTGCTCGACACATTCCCCTACAGCGGCGGCACCACCACGATGGAATCTCTTTGGCAGGGCGTTCCGGTTCTCACCTACGACGGCGACCGTTGGGTTTCGCGCACCACGAAGTCGCTGCTGCTCGCCGCGCGCCTCGATGATTGGGTCATGCGCACGCGCGATGCGTATGTGAGACGCGCCATCGATCTCGCGCGCTCCGAACGCACTCCAGCCATGCTCGCTGCTTTGAGAAGGGAAATGCGGTGGGGATTGATGGAGTCCGCCGCATGCGACACATCTCGCTTATGCGGCGAACTCGAAGGAATCTACAAGAAACTCACACAACACCGGTGACGGGTTCGAGCTACAGGTAGGTCGGGTCCACGGTCGAGCCACCCGCGGCCTTCCTCATCCCCAGTCCGGTCAGGTTCTTCACTTTCTTCAGCGAAACCTTCTAGATCCAACCTTCCGCGCCGTGTACATTTTTCACGGTGAGACTTTTCACCGGCTTCAAAGGGACCTTCTTCAACTTCTTCTCGCTCGTCGCTTTCGCCTTCTTTTTCGCGGCCATCGCAGCCTCCTTCGCTAACCACGTCTTCCAACTACCCCTGCATATTGCAAACGCCCCGCCCAATGGAAAGAAATTTCCTGAGTCGGGCTAAATGCTTTGCAATCCGCCGCAGTGGCCCCATAGCCAGGGTCGTCGCTGTTGAATTCCTCAGCCGATGCTGAAATTTTCACTACGCAAAGAACGACGGCTGGGCGAGTATGGCATCGGAGGGAGTCGCCTCGCCCAGCCGCTTACTGCAACTCAATCCTGCGGCGCCTTCGCGGCGTCCTTCTTCAGCTGTTCGGCCGTCCACGGCGGCACCACGCCATTCACGCGCGCGTATGCGATCGATTGCCCGAGATGTTCGTGCGCGTGCGTCACCAGAAGGTAGATTACGTCGCCGTAGTTCGCGTCCGGGCCCAATTTGGGCAGCGCCTTGGCGAAGTCCGCGTTGCTCATCGCCGCGATCTGCGCGTGCGCGTTGTCGAATGACTTGTTCAGCGCCGCCACGATCTGCGCCTTATCCGTCGTCGATTTCTCAAACGTCTTCGGATCGATTCCCGCCGGCATCGCGTCGCCCTTCATTCCCAGAATTCCATAATTCGCGAGCGAGATGTGTAGGAACACTTCGGAAATCGACCGCACGCCGTCCGCTGGCCTCCACGTGTACTTCTCTTGCGGGATCGCCTCGGCCAGCGCCACGAATTTCTTGTGCATGTCGTCCATGTCCTGCAGCGATTGCGCCTTCATGTCGTAGCTCGGTGCCGTCTTGTCCGCGTACTGTGACGGCGCCGCGCTCTGCGCCCCAGCGCGTGTTACCAGACCGGTACAAAGCACTGCCAACGCCAATACAGAAAACAGGGCTTTCTTCATCGTGAGTCTCCTCTCAGACGAGCGAATTTCCATCGGTTCACGTTGCATCTCAGGTTTTGAGGCCGTTACGGCAGGATTCGGGGACTTAGACGCTGTGAAACCGGGAAATGTTGGGACGGGAACTGGCGTTTTACAAATATTTAAGGTCTTCCATTGCGTCAGACCGCCTACCAGGAGGTCCTCCGACGCGCTCGAAGTAAACTCCGGGCAAGCACCACAGACTCACCGCAATCACATTTGGGGCGAAAATCAGTGGCACAGGCTGGAGTTCGCCTGTGTGCCTTTGACTTTGCTAGCCATCGTCACGCCCATTCCGCCCCTCATCCGTCTGCTCCACATCCGGCAATTCCGCCACATCTCCGTGCGTCACGCCTTTGAGCTCCGCGCGAATCAATTCCGACGAAAACCCCGCCCCCAATAAATTCCGGTAGAGCGACGCCATTTTCTTCTGATCCACAGGGCCGCGAATGTGCGCCAGCTTCCGCCGGATCCGCTCCCGCACCAGCGCGCGCTCATCCTGATCCGCAAACACCGCTTCGAGCGCCGCGTCGATGTGCACGTCGGGCACGCCCTTCGTTCTCAATTCGCGCGCAATTCGAAACTTGCCCTGCCTCCGGATGCGCGCATGCTGCGCCGCATAGTTCTGCGCATATTTCGCATCATCCAGGTACGCCAGCTCGCGCAGCCGCGCAATCACCGGCGGCACCAGTTCCTTATTCTCGGCGCGCCCCTCCAGGTGCTTCTTCATCTCGTGTACCGAGTACGCGTGCCGCATCAGCGCCCGCTGCGCCGACATATACAGCTGCTCCGGCGTCACCAATTTCCGCGCAGGCCTCTTCATCGTCATCGTCCGAGCATAGTGCAACCGGCCGAATAAACAAAAGGCGCGCCAAAAATCAGCGCGCCTCTCAATCCTATCTTCCGTAGGTGCAGCGTTACTTTCTGTCGAACTCCGTCATCGCTCGCTCCATATCCTCGCGCGCCGTATCCGCAGAAGAACGAATACCCTGTACGCGCAGACGGAAGTCGTCCGGATTCGAAGCACGCGTCAAAGCCTCTTCCAGCGTGATCAGGTTGCGGCTGTAGAGTTCAAAGAGCGACTGGTCGAACGTCTGCATGCCGTACTGGCTGGTGCCGGCCGCAATTGCGTCGCGAATCATGCGCGTCTTGTCCGGGTTGATGATGCAATCGCGAATGTAGCCCGTGTTCACCATCACTTCCACGGCAGGCACGCGGCCTCCGCCATCGGTCTTGCGCACCAGGCGCTGGCTGATGACGGCTTTCAGAGTTCCCGCCAGCTGCAAGCGAATCTGTTTCTGTTCGGGCGGTGGGAACACAGCGATGATGCGCTGAATCGTTTCCGTCGCGTCCAAAGTGTGCAAGGTCGAAAGCACCAAGTGGCCCGTTTCCGCGGCGAGCAGCGCCGTTGAAATCGTCTCCAGGTCGCGCATTTCGCCGACCAGAATCACGTCCGGGTCCTGACGCAGGGCAGCGCGCAACGCCGTCGAAAACGACGCCGTATCCACTTCAATTTCCCGCTGGTTGATGAATCCCTTCTTGTCGCGATGCAGATATTCGATCGGGTCCTCAATCGTCATGATGTGTTCGGCGCGCAGCGAGTTCACGCGGTCGATCATGGCGGCGAGCGTTGTCGATTTACCGGAACCGGTGGTACCCGTGGTGAGAATCAGGCCGCGCTGCTCTTCGCAAATCGTGTTGATGATGCGCGGCAGCTCGAGTTCTTCGATCGTTCGGATCTTGGTGGGAATCACGCGCAGAACCATGCCGACGTTTCCGCGCTGTTGGAATACGTTCACACGGAAACGGCCCAGGCCCGCGACGCCGTAAGCCATGTCGAGTTCGGCGGTTTCTTTGAATTTCTGCTTCTGGCGGTTCGTCATCATGCTGAACGCCATCGACAGCATTTCTTCCGGCGTGATGCGGGGCACGTCGGTCTGGGCGCCCAGGTTGCCGTCCACGCGCAGATACGGGTGGTTGCCGACTTTCAGGTGCAAGTCGGACGCGCGGCTTTCGACGGCGCGGCGCAGGAGATCGTCAATATTGATTGCCATGGATTCCTCAGGTGCGGACTGCTTTCAAGCCAAGGTAGCACCCGGCGTAGAGGCTCAACAATCGCGATGGAAGGGGAGGGTGCTAAATGAGCCACCCTGTCCGAACGGGCAGGTAATGTAACTCACGTTCCAAATCGGGAAGGGTGCGCGCGCACTAAGGCGAGCGCACCGAGCTGTAACATAGACTGTCAGTCTGTGCGGCCCCGCCTCACTGCGGCCCCCGCTCAGCCAAATAAATCTTGTCGTACACCACCGCAGCCAGCACCGCGCCCAGAAGCGGCCCCACCCAATAAACTCCGTGATTCGTCCAGTGGTGCGTCGCCAGCGCCGGCCCAAACGTCCGCGCCGGATTAAACGACGCCCCCGTAAACGGCAGCGCAAATATCGAAGCCACCAGCAGCGCCAACCCAGCCGCGTAACCGTGCGTCCGGTGATGCTCCGCGCGCTCACCCACAGTCGTCGCGAAAAACACAAACACCACAATGAACGTCAGCGCACCCTCAAGCAACATCGCGTGCAGTCGCGTCAAATCTTGCGCGATATTCGGCGTCACCGCACCGAGAACCTCCGCGCGCCAATTCGCCTCCGGCAAAATCGCGAGCAACAGGTACGAAGCCGCGAGCGCACCCGCCAGTTGCGCCACCCAGTACAGCAGCGACTGCACCGTGCCGAGCCGCCTCGTCACCCAGAACCCCAGCGTCACCGCCGGATTCAGATGCGCCCCGGAAATGTGCCCCACGGCAACAATCATCACCGCATACATCAGCCCGTAAGCGAACGCGGTCCCTAGCAGCGTGAGCCCCGGCTGGTTAGCCACTCTCAAATACTGATCCGCCGCGATCGCACCAATCGCGGTGAACACCACCGCAAACGTCCCAATAAATTCCGCAAAAAGCTTCTGAGGCAAACTGTGCAAGATTTTCTCCGCCGCGATTCTACTGAATCACCTATACCCAGTCAAAGCAGGGCCTCCTACGATCTCCTCCGTACCCGCAGGCACCACCGAACCCGGCCCACAACCACATCCGCAGAGAAAGTAAGTGGCGCAGGCTGGAGTTCGCCTGTGTGCCGTGAATTTACCTTCGCCTCAGACGAGCGCAGCGAGCTGTAACATAGACTGTCAGTCTGTACCGGCCTCCGCCCCGCAAATCACTCCACCGTCCGCCGCCACCTCGCCATCGTGTCAGTACTCCTTCTCCAATTTCGTAACAATTAATCCACCTTACGTAACCCAGCCATCGTGAAACCGCGTTCGTTCACGAACGCCGCCCGCGCGCAGTGCTACTATTCCCCTGAACGGCGGAGCGCTCGAAGAATTGTTCGATCGTGCCTGTAGCTCGATTGAACTTCTCCGGGGTTACCCCAGGGGAACAAGGCAACTGGCAATTCGGCGCGTGAGCCTCACTGCGATGCCTCGCAGGAGTGCTCACGCCAGGTCAGACTCGTTCGAGCGCTTCGCCGCCACCGCCCCATGAATCCCTCGTCCATCAACGCGCTCGCCGCTGTTTTGCTCGCCGGTGAGCCATCCGTGGAAAAAATTTTGGAGCGCGCGAACCATTTCTTCGGCCGCGACTGGCGCTGGCTTCGGCCTCTCGCAAAACGGTACGTGAGAAAATTCACCACCGGCCCTCGTCCGCGCCAGAGAGATGTGATCAGTTTTCTAGCCGCTGACCGCGATTTCGCTGCCGCGCGGTTGCAGCACGCTGATCGCTTGACCGTCGCGCACTGGGTCGGCGAACAGCCCATCATGTGGCCCGCGATTTTGGCGTCGGTGTGGGGCTTGCCGCGGATCACGACCACGGGCGACCTGGCGTCGTGGGGCGGCCTTGCCGTCGCGGACCTAGAATGGCTCGCCGATCTGAAAGGATTTAGCCGGCGTACGGCGAACCAGCGCCTGCGCCACTATCACTACCGCATTACGGCAAAACGCTCCGGGGAATTCCGCCTCATTGAAGCACCCAAGCTGCGACTGAAATTGGTGCAGCGTAAAATTCTGGCGGAACTGCTCGATAAAATTCCACCGCACAACGCGGCGCACGGCTTCGTGAGAGGACGATCGATTCGGTCGTTCGCGGCGCCTCACTCGGGCCGTCGAGTGGTGCTGCGCATGGATGTACGCGATTTTTTCCCCTCGATCGGCAGCGCGCGCGTTCAGGCGCTGTTTCGCATGCTTGGTTATCCAGAACCGGTAGCGGACCTGCTCGGCGGCTTGTGCACCACGATCACGCCGCGAAGCATTTGGCCACACGGCGCAAACGCGGCCGAGCGCGAACGCATGATCCAGCTTCAACGCTTCTACGACCGGCCGCATTTGCCCCAGGGCGCGCCGACATCGCCCGCATTGGGAAATATCTGCTTCTTTCGCGCCGACTCCCGCCTAGCCGGTCTTGCGAAATCCGCAGGCGCCACCTACACGCGCTACGCCGACGATCTAGCTTTCTCCGGCAGCGTCTTGTTCGAACGCAGCGTCGATCGCTTCGCCACACGCGCGGCAGCAATTTTGCTCGAAGAAGGCTTCGCGCCGAATTTCCGCAAGACGCGCGTAATGCGCAAGGGCGTTCGCCAACGCCTAGCCGGACTCTCCATCAACACCAAGCCCAACGTAATCCGCGCCGACTACGACCGCCTCAAAGCCACGCTAACAAACTGCGCTCGCCACGGCTCCGCTTCACAGAATCGCGACCGCCGCTCCGATTTCCAGTCGCACCTGCGCGGCCGCATCGCCTTCGTCGCATCAGTCAACGCCGAGAAGGGAAGCAAGCTCCTCGCAATTTTCACTCGCATCGTTTGGTAAGCGGAAGCGGCAATGGGTGCGCGCCCAGTCGAAAGTTAGCGAGCTTGTGGCGGAGTGTTAAGTGCGGGCGACATGGCTCAATCCGGGACCAACTGAGAGTTGGTCCCGCTGAGACTCGAAAGTCTAAGCTACATCGCGCTACGCGCGACCAGGACCGGCACAGACTGAGAGGCATGTTACAGCTTGCTGCGCTCGCCTGAGGCACACCCCGCTGAGAGCGGGGTGCAGACAGTCCCGCAGCAGAATTGTTAGCGGGTGCCGGCGGCGACCGGCGTGTTTACGTTGGAAAGCCAGTTGTGCCGGTCGGCTTTGCGTCCCTCGACCAGCGCGAAAAATTCGTCCTGGATTTTCTCGGTGATGGGGCCACGCTCGCCCGCGCCGATCTTGATGCGATCGACGGACCGGATCGGCGTAATCTCCACCGCCGTGCCGCAGAAGAAAACCTCATCCGCGATGTAAATCATTTCGCGCGGAATCACCTGCTCGGCCACAGGAATCCCGAGGTCGCGTGCAATCGTCATCACGGTGTGGCGCGTGATCCCCGGCAACGCCGAGTTCGACAGCGGCGGCGTGATCAACGTGCCGTCCACCACCAGAAAAATATTTTCGCCCGAGCCTTCGCTCACTTGCCCATTCGAATCGAGCGCAATGCCTTCCACGTACCCATTCGCGCGCGCTTCCATTCGAATCAGCTGCGAGTTCATGTAGTTCGCCGCGGCCTTGGCCATCTGCGGCAGCGTGTTCGGCGCCGGCCGGTTCCACGAACTCACGCACACATCCACGCCAATCTTGTGGCCGTCCTCACCGAGGTATTTGCCCCACGGGTGGCACGCCATGTACACCTCGATCGGACATCCGTGCGGGTCCACGCCCGCCTCGCCGTAGCCGCGCAAAATCACCGGCCGCGTGTAGCCCGACGGCAGCTTGTTCACGCGAATCAATTCGAGGTTCGCCTCGCACAGCTGATCCACAGTGAACGGGCTCTCGATGCGATAGATGTAAGCGGAGTTGCGCAGACGCTGCATGTGATCGCGCAGGCGGAAAATCGCGGGGCCTTGCGGCGTCTCGTAACAGCGAATGCCCTCGAACACAGCGGAGCCGTAGCTCACTACGTGCGACAGCACGTGAATCTTCGCATCGTCCCAGTTGATGAACTTGCCGTTGTGCCAGATCTTCTCGGTCTTCGGAAAAGGCATGCTGGACTCCGTGTGCCGCGCGATTTTTGCGTGCGGCGGTTAATGCGTGCGACTGCTAGTAAAAGTTGCGCCGCATTTGCAGGTTAAAGAAGGCGCCGTAGGCTGTCAATCGTACCAATGCGGCTGTGCGTCGTGCGCGCCGATACCATATTGTCTTCGATTCGTTAAACGAATGCGCGCCATCAACGAGACGGTCGCGCGCCGAGGCCGCGCTAACGTTCAGCGCCCCTTAGCCTGCTCACCGCGCAGCACCATACACGTTGAACTCGCGCGCGCCACTGACTCGCCCTTCGAATTCGTCACGTCGCATTCCACCATCCCAACCGTCCGACCACGCTTCACCACTTTGCCCACCGCGCGCAGCTTGTCTTTCCACACCGGCCGCAGAAAATTAATCTTCAGCTCGAGCGTGGTAAACGATTCGTCTTCTTCGAGCGTCGATGCGAACGCGACGCCCATCGCCGCATCCGCCACATCGCACAGGACTCCTCCGTGCAGCGTGCCCATCGGATTGGTGTGCCTCTCGTCCGCTTGAAACGCGAACTCCGCCTGGCCTTCCTCGGCGGCAGTAATCTCGAACCCAATCAAAGTCCCGACCGGAGCGAAGGGCACGTAGTCCGAGATTGAGGCCTGAATCCATTTCAACTGTTTCGCCACAACGCCCTCCACGCGGCTGCGCTTTAATGATCGTCGCTCGCTGCATCCGCCGCCCGCGGCACCGAAAATCCACTGATCCGGCTCCAGGCGCTGGTCTTCCAGTTATCCATCACCACCTGATCTACGATCCACGGCGGCACCGGCGTGAAAAGATGCCGCGAGAGCGCTTCTAGAAACGGCTCGTACAGGTCGCGCAGCTGCTTCAATTTTTTGTTCGTCTCGTCGTCGTGCCGCAGTTCGTATCCCGCTTCTTTCATCGCGGCCCGCAGTCGCGCGTACTCCGCTTCCGGCAGCCGGTCTTTTTCGGGGCTTACCGGCCTCGCGTAAAACACCTGCGACAAATCCACCAGCGTGTGCCGGCACATTGCAAACGTCAGCCGCGCTTGCCGCGAGCAGGCATTGTCGCCGGTCGCGATCAGCAGCGCCGTCGCATCCAGAATTGTTGTGAGCGCGGCGATCCACGATTCGTTGCTGTGCTGCGAACGGAAATAACTCACCACCGGATACGAGATGTGGCTCTCGAGCAGCTCCGCTGACCAGCGTTCCCAATCCACAAAAAGCTGGCGCAGCGCTTCCATCCCGTGCGGGCCGTTGTGTCGCCGCAGCAATTCCGCCGCGGTGGGCGGCGATCCCGCGCGCGCATCGAGCAGCACGATGCTCACTTCGCGCCGCGAAAACGCCGAATAGATCACCGGGAGATAGCTGATCACCAACGCCAAAAATCCGAGTCCGAGGCCGCTCTCAAAAACCGTCAGCACGCGTTCGATGGGAGTGTGCGGCGTCACGTCGCCGATCCCCAGCGTGAAGAGCGTCGTACCGCTCAGGTAAAAACACATCGCCAGGCTTGGCCGCGTCGGATCGTGCGCTTCGTTGCCGTAGTAGAGGAGTGCAAATCCCACCAGCAGGCTTGCGCCCCACAGCGCAAAGAGCACCAGCAGCGAGAGCGGCCCGTAAAAACTGAGAAACGTCTCGCGCTGCCGGGTGCCCTTGATCTGCCGCGCGATCCACTTCCACGGCTGCCATGTGCAAACGTAATATAGGCGCGTCAGCCGGAACCACCGCGTCACTCGACGCGGCAGCACCACCGTCTCAAACGCTTCGAGCAGCACCAGCAGAATGATCGCGAGGCCGAGGTAGGCGATCGGCTGCATTAAGACTCCAAGGTCGTCGAAAGCGAAATTTCCGCCTTCAGCAAACGCGACACCGGACAATTCGCCTTCGCGCTCGCCGCCGCCGCGTCGAACGCTTCCTTCGAAAGTCCGGGGATTTTCGCGGTCACGTCGAGGTGGATTTTCGAAATCGTCCACGAGCCGGTCAGGTTTTCCAGCGTCACCGTCGCCTTCGTCGCCAGCTTTTCCGGCACCTGTTGAATCGTGCCCAGCTGCGCCGCCAGCGCCATTGTGAAACACCCTGCGTGCGCCGCGCCGATCAGTTCCTCGGGGTTCGTGCCCTTCGCGTTCTCAAATCGCGTCAAAAACGAGTACGGCGCGTCGTGCAGAACTTCGCTCTGCGTCGAAATCGTACCCTTGCCTTCTTTCAGCGATCCGTTCCAGACCGCCGAGGATGTGCGTTCCATGGGTTCTCCCAATGAAATGAGATTGCGAGATGGTAAGACGCGGAGAATTGGATGTAAACAGCGGCCGCCGCGACTTAGCGAATTTCAAATGGCGTACGGCTAGCGGTGCATGCCGCCGGTGTCTTGTGCTTTGTCCAGCGAGTCCATCGCGTCGTGCACGCGCTGCAGCATCGCGCCGTTCTTGTATTCGTACACGCCGAAAACGAAGAAGGGAATCATGGCCGCCAGCACCCACACCTTCGCGCGCGGCGGGAATTTTTCTTCCGGCTCCCACCGGAAGATGCGGCGCGAGATTTCGAACGACACGATTAGGCCGATCGCCAGAGCGGTAACCACGGTCGCCAACTCCGGCGGCGTCACTCGGTTCGTCGTCGCGCTCTGGAATCCCGTCGCTAGATACGTCGCTGGTGAAAACATCGTCAGGCGTTGGATCCATTCCGGAAACACAGTCAGTGGAATCGTCGCTCCGGAAAGGAAAAGAAAAACCATCCAGACCAACTGGTTGATGATCTGGGTTTCCTGCATCGTGTTCGTCACGCTCGCCACGATCAATCCGATCGCCGAAAAAGTGGACGAGCCAATGAATACCAGCAACAGAATCACGGGGATGTTGCCCCATTGCGTCATGTGGAACAGATATTTCGCCACAGCCATTTCGATAAACACGAACGGCACAACGAGCAAAAAATTCGCCAAGATGCTCGACGCCAGAATCGGCCCCGCGCCCACCGGCGCCAGGCGGAATCGCCGCAGAATTCCTTGTTCGCGAAACGTCACCAGCTGCACGCTCAGTCCCCAGAATCCGCCCATCACCGTCAGGGTCAAAATTCCGCCCAGAATGTAGCTGATTTTTTCCGGCGAGCCTTTGCCCCACAGCATCACAAACAGAAAAAGAAAAATCATCGGCATCAGCAAGCTGAAGAACAAAAACATCTTGTTGCGCATCGCGAGCCGGATGCGGATCTTCGTCATCGACAGTGTATTGGTGATCGCGTTCGCGGCCATCGCTATTCCCTCAGCCTTCGCCCGGTCAGCTCGATAAAAACGTCTTCGAGCGACGGCGAGTACATTTCCATTCCTTGCAGTTCGTTGTTTTCCGCTTCTAGGTATTTCACCAGCGCCACAATCGCCTGCGGCGCCCGCGAAGCGTAGATCGCGTAATTTTCTCCCACCACCCGCACATCGGACACGCCTTCGAGCCCTTTCAGCACGCCCTCAGCCACCGGCTTTGCGAGCCGCACTTCCAGCCGTGTCGTGCCGGCGGACGCCTGCTTCAGTTCCCGCGGCGTACCCATCTTAATGATCTTGCCGTGATCGACGATCGCCACCCGGTCGCACAGCTTTTCCGCTTCTTCGATGTAATGCGTCGTCAGCAGCACGGTCTTTTTGTCGCGCCGCAGCTCTTCAATGATTCCGTAGATCTCGCGCCGCACCTGCGGGTCCAGCCCCGCCGTCGGCTCATCCAGGAAAACCACCTTCGGGTTATTCACCAGCGCCATGGCCAGCGCGAGCCGCTGCTTCTGTCCTCCCGAAAGTTCCTTGTAGAAAGCGTTTTTCTTTTCGGTGAGTTGGAAGCGCTCCAACAGGGCAGTCGTGTCCGTGTGTTCGCTGTAAAAATCCGCGAAAAGGTCCAGAGCTTCCTTCACCTGGATTTTTTCCGGCAGCGCCGTCGATTGCAGCACCGCCCCGATCTGCTTCTTGAACGCGTTCCCCGCGCTCTGCGGATTCAGCCCGCAAACGCTCACGCGCCCGCTGTCCGCCGTACGCATCCCCTCCAAAATCTCCACCGTGCTGGTCTTGCCGGCACCGTTCGGCCCCAATAGGCCAAACACCTCGCCCTCATCCATGCGGAACGTCAGCCCCCGGACGGCTTCCACCGCCCCGTAGCTCTTCACCAGATCCTGCACCTCA
>Ga0206966_1100_pt1 | contig 24237 bp, 16 predicted proteins | sample Alteio_BWOrgHeat_23_FD_152970 | JGI IMG/M metagenome (GOLD analysis project Ga0206966, IMG submission 152970) | Enriched cells from forest soil in Barre Woods Harvard Forest LTER site, Petersham, Massachusetts, United States -... | ecosystem: Environmental > Terrestrial > Soil > Temperate forest >...
TGTCAATGATGGTCAACAGCTCATTTTTTGGAATGGTTTCGCGGATTGTGTTGTCGATCTGATCACAGAGCTGAGCGACGTCCTCGATGCGCGTCCCGGTGCGGGCGCGGACGTGAAGCTTGAACTGTCCGCTATCGACAGAGGGGAAAAAGTCCTGGCCGAGGAAAGGGTAGAGAAGGGCTGCGGAGATCATGGAAAAGGCGAAGAAGAAGATGAGGAAAAACACGGAGTGCTGGATGCAGAGATCTAAAATGCGGCGATATCCGCCGCGAAATTTCTCGAAGTAATGCTCGAAGCCGAGCTGAAAGCGGATGAGGGGGTTGCGGCTGGCCTGCTTTCTGTCGTGAAATTCATCGTCGATCTCCTGCAGCAGGTACATGGCCATGGTGGGCACGACCGTACGCGACAGGATGTAGGACGCGAGCATGGCGAAGACGACGGCCTCCGCGAGCGGAACGAAGAGAAATCTAGCGACTCCGCCGAGGAAGAACATGGGCACAAAGACGATGCAGATGGAGATGGTCGAGACCAGGGCGGGAACGGCGATTTGAGCGGCACCGTCGAGAATAGCCTGCTCGATGGCCTTGCCTTCTTCGAGATTGCGGTTGATGTTCTCGATCTCAACGGTGGCGTCATCGACCAGGATGCCGACGGCCAGCGCCAGGCCGCCGAGGGTCATGATGTTAATGGTTTCGCCGAGCGCGCTTAAAATCAGCAACGAGGAAAGAATGGAGAGCGGTATGGAGACCGCGATGATGAGCGTGCTGCGCCAGCTGCCCAGGAAGACGAGGATCATGATGGCGGTGAGGCAGGCGGCGATGATACCCTCGCGCACGACGCCGCCGATTGAGGCGCGGACAAAGAGGGATTGATCGGCGAGCGGCGTGATCTTGAGGGTCGGCGGCAACTGCGACTTGAGGGTTTCAATTCTGGCCCGAACGCCAGCGACAATGTCGAGCGTCGAAGCGTCGCCAGTCTTGATGACGGAGAGCAGTGCAGCACGCTGGCCATCCACGCGGACGATATTGGTTTGGGGCGGGAAGCCGTCGCGGACATGGCTCACGTCATGAATGTAGACCATGGCTCCATTCACGGAGCGAATGGGCAGGTTGTTCAGGCCTTCAATGGTGACCGGCGCGCTGTTGGTTTCCAGCTGATATTCAAATTGTCCGATTTTGGCCGTGCCCGACGGCAGGATGAGGTTCTGTGTACCGATGGTGTTGACGACATCCGCCGGCGACAGACCTCTGGACTGAAGCGCCGGGAGGTTGAGATCCACCTGCACCTGGCGCTGTTTTCCACCGTAGGGATAAGGGATTCCGGCTCCGTTGACGGTAACCAGCTGGGTACGAATGAAGTTCAATCCGTAGTCGTTCAGTTGCTGCTCGGAGAGGCCCTGCCCGGAGAGGCCGAGCTGGATGATAGGCACACTGGAAGCGTTGTATTGAAGGATCAGCGGCGGCGTGGTACCGGGGGGCAGTTGTCTGAGCTGGGTTTGCGCGACGGCCGTCACCTGCGCCGTAGCGTTCGCTATGTTTACTTTCGGCTGGAAGAAGATTTTGATGACGGCGATGCCGTTCAACGATTGCGATTCCATGTGCGCGATATCGTTGACCGTCGTCGTCAGTGTGCGCTCGCTCAGATAGACGATGCGGTTGGCCATCTGTTCAGGGGACAGCCCGGTGTAATTCCAGACCATGGCGACGACAGGGATATTGATATTCGGGAAGATATCGGTCGGCATGTTGAAGACGGCGAGCGGACCGAGAATCATCAACAAGAGCGCAAGCACAGCAAACGTGTAGGGCCGTCGTAGCGCGAGGCGGACTATCCACATATCTTTTCAGCTTCTCCTGACAACATCCGGCAGCGATGCAGCGAATGAAGGACGGCTAAGAATGTCTGGCTGCGGAGATCGCGATACGGGCAGATGCGCGCGGCTGGAGTCAGCGAGCGCGAGATACAAAGGCACATGCTTACCGGATGCGAGATCTCCTAAACTTAAAGTTTACAGTGGTTGCGAGCTGTATGAATGCGTAAGTAATAGACGATTCAGAGCAGGTTTAGGACCCGCCCCGCATATAAAGATGCGGGGCGCGCGGTTAACGACTCATCGAGAGGATTGGAAGCCTGGAAATTCCTGGGCAGCCAGAGACGACTTAGAGTTGCCGGGATGGCCTTATCGTCCTTACCTTTCGTGTCGCGTATTCAGGTCAGACGTTGAGCTTTTTGAAGATGCGACGGGGGATCATGCGGAGGATGAGCATGATGACAGCCCAGAAAGCCGGAACGTAGACAACGTCTTTTCGCTTTTTGACAGCATTGAAGATTCCACTGGCGACTTTAGAAGGCGTGGCGAAGAGTGCGTTCTGCGGCAGATGCGCGGTCATGGGCGTGGCGACGAATCCTGGCTTGATGGTGAGCACCTGGACGCCACTGCGGTCGATGCGATTGCGCACGCCATCGACGAAGACGTTGAGCGCCCCTTTCGAGGCTCCGTAGACATAGTTGCTCTTGCGGCCACGGTCGCCGGCCACCGAGGAGATCACGGCCAGCGTTCCCTCATGAGAGGCTTCGAAGTAGTTCGCGAGCCAGGTAATCAGCGAGACAGGCGCTATGAAATTGGTTCCTAGGATGGCCTCGGCGATTGGAAAACTGGCCTCGGCCTGCTGTTGATCGCCGAGGACTCCGTGCGCGAGCAGGGCCAACTCGATGGTGCCCAGATTCTCGGCCGCCGCTGCCAGCATGGCGGGGTGCGCGGTGGTGTCGTCCAGATCCATGATATGCGTGGCGACGTGGGAAGCGCCGCGCGTGAGCAGATCGCCCGCAACAGCAGCCAGCTTGTCAGGGTTACGCGCTACCAGAAAGAATCGTGCTCCACGCTCAGCGAAGAGGCGAAGCGTGGCTTCGGCGATTGCCGAGGTCGCGCCCAGCGCGAGGATGTTTGAAGGAAATGCCTTGTCTTTACTCATCGAGAGGCCTCCGCCCGGTGACGCGCTGCCAAAATGCGGAATCGAACGATGGATCGATGTAGCGAGCGAAGTCCTGCCACTGCGGATAAAAGGTCTGATACTGCTCCGCGGTCATGCGCGCATCCTTGGCCGAATACATGCGTCCTCCATGTTCGAGAGTGATGCGCGCCAGCCGGTCGAGCAGGTCAAAGCTGACCTCGGGACGAATCGGGAAATCGAGCGCGAGCATGATGCCGGGCTGCGGAAAGGACATCATTCCCAGCGAGGGCTTATCGCCGAAGAACTTGATCACCGCGAGGAATGATGCCAGGCCGGAACGTGTGATCGCCTTCAGAATTTCCACCATACCCTCGCGTCCGCTGGCATGCGGCAACACATTCTGGAATTGCAGAAGTCCATTCTTCCCATACATCCGGTTCCAGTGCAGGACGCTGTCTAGCGGATAGAAGAACGGCTCGTAATCCACTTTTGCCGTCTTCTGCTTCGGGAACTGCTTGTGGTAGTAGGCGGTGTTAAACGCAGCCATGGTGAACCGGTTGAGCGCGATGGCCGGCAGGTCGAAGGGGAAAGTGAGCCACGGCTCCTTGCTCTTTTTCAGCTCACCGGGCTCCTTCGCATGCTCGCCCTGCATGAAGATGCCACGCGCGAAGTTGCGTCCGGTGGCGACGCAGTCGATCCACGCCACTGTGTACTCTGCCCTGGCATTCTGCGCCAGAGTCAGAAACTCGTCGATGCCGACAAACTTTTCGCCGTGATAATCGATGCGGCGCGAGACGATGGGCCGGAGCCTGACTTCGGCCCAGGTGATGAGGCCGGTGAGTCCCATGCCGCCGACGGTAGCGGCGAACCATTCGGCATTTTCGGTCGGGCTGCAAAGGAGGCTGGATCCGTCGGAGCGCACCAGCTCGAAGCGCAGCACGTGGTGGCCGAAGGTCCCGGCTGCATGATGGTTTTTGCCATGGATGTCGTTGGCGATGGCTCCGCCGACGGTGACATACTTCGTTCCCGGCGTCACGGGGAGAAAGAAGCCACGCGGGACGCCGAAGTCGAGAATCTCCGCAAGCGTCGCTCCCGCTTCGCAGCGCAGAACGCCAGTTTCGGGGTCGAAGGCAAGGAGGCGGTCCATGCCGCGTGTCTGAAGCAGAGTACCGTTTTCGAGCAGGCAGACGTCGCCATAGCTACGACCCGCGCCTACGGGAAGCAGGCGGGTCGCCGGGGTCTTGGCAAGAGGAAAGTCCGTGGACCAGTTGAGCGGGACGAGGTTGGCGTCCAGCGTTGGATATCTGCCCCAGCTTTCAAAACGGGGACGGGGAGATGGTCGCGCCATGCGGGTGGTCGTGCTCCTCTTCTGTGCTTATTTTGAGGTGATTTTGAGCTTATAGGGTAGCGAGAACAGCGATGAGTGCGATGGCCGCTCCGATGAGCAGGCTCATGCGGTCGGTGACAGCAAAGATGACGGGATCCTCGTCGAGCTCTCCGCGGGAGGCGAGCAGCCACACCCGGCTGAGCCAGAGGATCATGAGAGGTGTCATGAGCCACATGCGGGCGGGATGATGATAAAGTCCGGCTGCACCACTACCGTAAATGTAAAACGCGAAGACCACGACCGATGCATAGGCGCTGGCGGTGCCGAAGCTGCGAATCTGTTCGATGTCGGCGAGCAGATAGCCGCGGCCGTTGGAGGGCACATCGCCCTTAGCACGAATATTCTGCAACTCGCTGAAGCGCTTGACCATGGCCAGGGACAGGAAGAAGAAGATGGAGAAGGCAGCCAGCCAGGGTGAGAATGCGACGTCGGCGGCGGCTACGCCAGCGAGCAAGCGGAGGGTGTAGAGGCCGGAAAGCAGGATGACGTCGATGAGAACAATACGCTTCAGGTAGAGGGAGTAGGAAAGCGTGGTGACCAGGTAAACCAGCAGCCAGGCGAGGAAAATGCGAGGCAGGAACGCCGCACCTGAAAAGGCCAGCGCCAAGAAGAGCACAATGATGCCAACACCGGTGGCCGGCGAGAGATCGCCCGCGGCGAAGGGACGGCGACGCTTCGTAGGATGACGGCGGTCAGCCTCGATATCGAGAAGATCATTCACGATATAAGTAGCTGAAGCGCAAAGGCTGAAGCAAAGGAACGCCACCAGCGCATTGAACAGGAGCGGGAGTTTTAAAGCATGCGCCAGCAGCACCGGGATGAAGATGAGAATGTTCTTCGCCCATTGGTGCAGACGGATCGTCTTAAGGAAGATTTTGAGAGGCGCAGCGCGGTCATCGAACTGGCGGCTGACCGGGATCTTCCGTGATTTGAGCATGGCCCGGAGTGAAGGGCTGGGATTGGCCACCATGGCCTCGCCGGCCTGTTCGAGCAAGGGGACATCGGGCGGCGCGTTGCCGATGTAGTCGAATCCTTCTTGGGGGAAGCGCTTTTTGAGGCTATTAAGTTTGTTGTCTCCCGTCAGATTTGTAGTTCCGTCGCTGGCCAGGACTTCCTCGAAGATGCCGAGCTGCTCCGCGATGTGACGGGCAAGGATTGTGTCGGCGCCGGTGGTGAGATACAGCTTACGGCCTTCGGCGTGCTGTTCTTCCAGATACTCCAGCAATTTGCGGTTGTAGGGCAGGTGTGCCGCGTCCAGCTGGACCTGCGATGCCACGCGTGCCTTGAACGCGGCCTTGCCGCTCTTCAGCCACAGAGGGGCCTGCAAAGAGCGCAGTGGATGTGTACGGACCAGCAGGAGCAGGGAATCGACCAGGGTATCGCTCTTGACCAGGGTACCGTCGAGGTCGACACAAAGGGGTCGCCGGGAGGTAACAGGGACCAATTCCTCAAGAATTACCTGGCTCACCGTTTGTTTCTCCTGTGGCTTTCATCAAGGGCCGCGAGACACGGCTGCTGGCAGTTTGGAGTCCCTGAGTCCTGGAACGCCGGGAGTGTTTCAGGGGAACTGCAGACAAACTTTCACTTAAGTATATCAGCGACCCTCTTACTCCGGAAGACTGACGAGCCGCCCATGTCACCCGGAGCCCAGTGCGAATTGGTTACTTGGCCAGAATAGGCTCGAGCGTTGCTGCCGGAGACTGCACCCGCGTTTCGGGGAAGTAAGAATTCTGGACATATTGCTCGAGCATGCGCTGGGTATTGAAGTAAGACCCGTTGAGCGCAATGGTCGAGCGCATAATGCGCCGCCATTGGTCCGGCTGCCGGTAATAGAGCGGAAGCACGATATGCTCCAGGTGTTCATAGAGCGAGTTGGCCTCGCTGGCATCCTCGTCGTGGTCGGCGATGGCCCAGCCGGTTACGCCTTCAATCCAGCCCTCGATCCACCAGCCGTCGAGAATACTGAGACTGGGGACGCCATTGAGGGCAGCCTTCATGCCGCTGGTGCCCGAGGCTTCGTAGGGTCGTTTGGGCGTATTCAGCCAGAGATCGACCCCACCGGTGAGCAGCGCCCCCAGAATCCACTCATAGTTTTCGAGATAGACGATCTTCAGCACGTCGGATTCGAGCTGTTTGGCCAGTTCGATGACGTGGCGAATCATGGCCTTGCCCGGTTCGTCCGCGGGGTGCGCCTTGCCGCTATAGATCACCTGTAGGCCGCCCGATTCGCGGGCACAGCGCACGAGGCGTTCGGGGTCGTTGAAAAGCAGGTCGCTTCGTTTATAGGTAGCGGCGCGACGGGCAAAACCGATAGTGAAAATCTCGGGCCGTAGCTCGACGCCGGTGCGTTCCTTTACCGCCGTAATCAGGGAGAGCTTCGAACTGAGGTGCGCTTCTTCGATCTCGGCTTCGGGGATGTCGATGGCATAGCGCAAGGCCAGATTATCCTGACGCCAGCGGGGCAGGTGTTGATCGAAAGCGGACTGGAATGCCGGGGATGTCCAGGTGGCGGCGTGCACGCCATTCGTGATGGCCTCGATCGAGTATTCGGGGAACATTTCGCGCGAGACGATGCCGTGCTGCATGGCAACTCCGTTTACGAAGCGGGAGAAGCGCAGCGCAAGATAGGTCATGTTCAGCAGGTCGTCGTGGAAGGCTCCGACGCGCTTGAGCAGTTGGGTTCGCTCCGTACCCAGGATACGAAGGGCCTGCTCAGGCGAGAAGCGGTCGTGACCGGCGGGAACCGGCGTATGCGTAGTAAACACGCAAAGCTGGCGGACGGCTTCGAGATCCTCTTCGGTGGCGTTTTCGAAGGGTTCGCCCTGCAACTGCTGCCCAAGCAAGGCTACGCTGAGCAGTGCAGCGTGGCCCTCGTTCATATGGTAGACGGCCGGATGATAGTTGAGGGCATCGAGAATACGCACACCGCCCATGCCGAGAACGGCCTCCTGCCGCAGACGATAATCACCATCGCCACCGTAAAGGTGGTCGGTGAGCGTCTGGTCGCCGGGGTCGTTCTGCTCCAGTTTGGTGTCGAGAAAATAAATGGGAATGGTATGACCGGTGACACCCTCAAGGTCATAGCGCCACGCCCTGATGGCCACCGGCCGGCCTTCGATGGTCACGGTCACGATGGGGGCTTCCGGAGTCAGCATGCTCTCCGGGCTCCAGGGCTGCGATTCTCCAGTTTGCAGGCCGTCTGCGTCCAGGTGCTGCCGAAAATATCCGAGGCGGTGTGCGAGGGTGACGGCGGCCAGGGGCAGGCCCATATCCGCTGCGGCGCGAAGTGTATCGCCCGCAAGTACGCCGAGACCGCCGCTATAAGTGGGTATGGAAGGGGTGACGGCGATTTCCATGGAGAAGTAAGCCACCAGGCCGCTGTCGTCTGCGCGCTCCAACGAAGCAAGTCGCGGTAAATTATTGAATCTCATTGCATCACTCCGTGTATCTTAAGCCGCAGTTTTCGGCGGCCCTCTATTTGTAGATCCAGGGGACTGAACCCTGGATCGTGCCACTCGTTGCTCTGTGGAGCGGCACTCCGCTGGAACGGAAAATGAATCAAGAAAACAGTGCGGCTAGTTTAACAAGCGGGCCGCCAATGAAGAGCGAAAAAAACCGCCTGCTGTTCTGCAAAACCTGGTCAAAAGTAAGGGCGGAAAGGGGTTAGCTCGTTTGATTCCCCTGCCGCTTAAATCTTGTGGGCTCCCGCCGAAGCATGGCAAAGATAGATATCGGCCGCTATGCCGGCGGCCTGACGGTAACCCTCGCGTAAATTCGCTGAAAACGCCTCGGCGCGGGCGTTCTCGACGAGGTTGACGGTGCACCCGCCAAATCCGCCTCCGGTTAGACGCGCGCCGATGCAGCCGGTCTCTTTCGCAGCCAGATCGACCAGGATGTCAGCTTCCGGGCAGCTGGCTTCGAAATCGTCGCGATAGCTGGCGTGGGCTTCATACATCAGGCGGCCGAGGGTCTTGAGATCGCTGGCCTCGAGGGCATCGGCAGCAGCGACGGTGCGGTTGTTCTCGGTGATGATGTGGCGGCAGCGCTTGAGGACGTCAGGGCGCATTTCGTGGCCCCATTTCTTCAGGTCATCCACGGTGGCGTCGCGCAGGAGTCTGATTTCCGGACGATGGCTATGCAGCAGCTGTGTGCCTTCCTCGACCTCGGCACGGCGGGTGTTATATTCACCCCCGGCGTGGGAGTGTTTGACCATGGTGTTGGCGATCACCAGGCTTAGATGCGAAGGTATCGGCGCCAGCCTATACTCCAGCGTCCGGCAATCGAGCAGCAGAGCATGATCCTCCGCTCCGCAGCAGGCGATGAACTGATCCATGATGCCGGTAGAGGCGCCGACAAAGTGGTTCTCGGCCCGCTGGCAAAGCCTAGCAACTTCGGGCAGTGGGATTTTCGCGCTGGTCAGGCTTAGGATGGCGACCATGCTGGCCACTTCGACGGACGCGGAGGAACTGAGTCCAGCGCCCAGAGGCACATCTCCGTTGAGCGTAAGACTGAAGGCTGGAATCTCCACTCCGATCTCACGCAGCGCAGAGACGACGCCCAGCGGGTAGTCGCTCCAATGTTGCGAAGCCCTTTCCGGCAGGCTATCGAGCGAGTGAACTACCTGCTCGTCAAAATTCGCGGAATAGATAGCGATGCTATGGTTGTCGCGAGGGCAAATAGCAGCCAGAGTTGCGAAGTCGATGGCCGCCGGCATCACGAAGCCATCTGCGTAATCCGTATGCTCGCCGATGAGGTTGACGCGCCCAGGCGCGACAAAAACGGTGGAGTCCTGTCCGAAGCGCTGCGAGTGGAGAGACTTGGTAACGGTTACACTCAGCATTCTAAGACCTCCACCAAGATATCGTTTCACTCCACAACAAAAGTTACGATACAACAGTGATGACAATTCGCATCCACCATAAGTCGCATTGACCCGGTGCAAGCGTCTTTGCCCATCCGCTGGCCATGGCCGTGGCCAACGAGTCGACGGGAGCCGTACAGGGCTCGAGGGCGACACAGTACTGCCTCTTCGGGTGGCCTTCTGGCCATCCTCCATAGCACAGCCATAATCCCAGGAACGGAGACAACGACGGGTCGAATTCGACCTGGATACGGAGGCCAGCGCTTGTACGCTTGATCGCGCACCAGCCCTCGGGCGAAGCCACGGTATAAATCTTGTCAGCAGTGTTATCGCTTACATTTCCGACCTGATCAAGCTCCGCCAAATCTCCAGAAGTCAACTCCACGAGCGGCCAAGGATGGATCCTGCCGTTGGCCCCAAGGCGATCTCGTGCCGAGCCCTCGACAGTCATTTCGATCACTGAAGCTGGCAAAAGGATCCGGTCGCCGGGATCGACGGCAAAGAGAGGATGCGCCGACCATGTGTAGTAAACGTCGGTTTGACCCAGGTTTTCGATCCTGTAGTCGATGTGGAGCGTTTCAGTTCCGGCGTCTGCCAAATTGGGCTCGAGGCGTAGTTTTCGCTCAAAGCGCAACGGAAGCACAGTGCCCTTCGCCGTAAGTTTGACCTCATGCTGGGTCTGCGATGCAATCTCACAGGGCAAACGCCAGAACTCTCCATGATCCGGAATCGTAATCCTGCCGGACGGAGAATCGATTTCGCAGGCCGAGACCGAAGGCAGACATTCGTCGAAGCCGCTGGCGTCGCTTTCTTCAAAAGCCGTAAGAAGGGTACGGGGTGCGTAGGACGCGAGCGGCTGCTGGAGAAGTTCGATTCCGTTCTTTCGCATGGACGCGATTTTCCCGCCCAGCGCGGGTAGCACTTCCAGTGCGAATGTATCCGTTTTCAAAACTAGACGCACGACTTTTGAGTCGTTCAATGTTTCCTCTTGGAAATCGCCCGCAGTATAGCAGTGCTCTACTTCCCGTTGCCACTTCTATCCGATACTTTGCATCAACGGCCTAGATTCTGACGGATCAAGTTGGTCAGGTGGCGGCTCGATCCAGACGCTTCCAGATTTCCTCCACCCAGGCCAGGTGCTCGGGCTTCATGAGCACGGATCGAAGGCATGTGACTTTGGTATCGGCTGAAGCAGCGGGCCATGTTTCCCGATCCGAACCGGTTGCGGTTGTCAGAAACCCGACCGGCAACTGCACGAGGGCCAGATGCAGATCCTGCTCCGCGGCGCGGTCGAAGACCTGTTGCGCCAGGCGGGAAGACTCCTCGATGCTTGGAGCCTTTACGGCCCAGACGAGAATATCCAGTTCGGGCTTTGGGCCCGCGATGAACCGAGGATCAGATTCGATCCGTGAATAAAGAATGCGGGCGGCCTGGATGGAGCGTTCGAGACCCCGGGCGAATTCGCCGCCGGCAGTGAGTGGGAGCAGCCGCTGCGTGGTCCAAAGCGCGACTGCCGAGGCTCCGGCACGCGAGCATTCCAAACTGATCTCACCGAGATGCAGCTCGGCGGAGGTGAAATAGGTGTAGGGCGAGTCGTGCTTATAAAAGCGGCCCATCTCCGGGTTGCGGAAGAGGATGCAGCCACAGCCATAGGGTTGAAGACCGTGCTTATGGGGATCGACCACGATCGAGTCCGCCTCCGCGATGCAGGCGAAGGCTCGCGCGGCATCGGCATCGAGATTCGACGCCAGCTTGAAATAGCCGCCGTAGGCCGCATCCACATGCACGCGAAAGCCGTATCGGCTGCGTAGGGCGAAGATTCTGTCCAGCGGGTCGACCGCGCCGAGGGCCGTGGTTCCTAGTGTCACCACGACTGTTCCTACGTCGCCACGGCTAAGCGCCTCTTCAAGCGCATCGACATCCATGCGGCCAAGGTTGTCGGTGGCGATGCTCCGAAAGGGCACTTTCAGCACTGAGCTGATGCGCGCGTGGGTATAGTGAGCCTGTTCGGCGGCGATGATCGTCTTACCGGGAGCGAGCTGCCCCGCTATCCACAACGCCTCGAGGTTGGCGAAGGTTCCGCCACTGGTCAGGTGGCCAAGGTGTTCGTCCCAGCCGCACATGGCGGCAAGTTCGCGCACCGCCTCGATCTCCATGCGGGAGCTGGCGCGGCCACCATCGAGAGCGTGGTTATTGGGGTTGAGCCACGAAGCCATGGCGTAGGCGGCGCGCGCGACAGGGTGGGGAGGCTTGAGCATCTGCCCCGCGTACAGTGGATGAAAATAGGGGTAGTTGTCCGCCATGCGGCGGGCGGCTTCTTCGAGCACCCGCGCCATGGCAGCTGTGTCTTCGGAGGGGGCCCCGTCTACGAAGCGAGCCGTGGGGAGAGCCTCGAATTCCGTTTTCAGACGGACCAGGGCCTGGGCCAGCAGATCTGTAGCTACGTCGGGGGCGATGTTGGGGTCCATGAGGCCAACAGGATACATGGCTTCGGGTCTATAGGGGCACTACCTCCACAAATGCGTTTCCGTTAAGTCTGTCCTAAATTTAAGGATATTTTTCGGCCACCTTGCAAAGTCTGCTAGACTGGAGGCGCGCTAGAAATCGAACCGGCTTATAGCAGTCCTGCCGTCCAGCAAGAATCTGTCAGTTCGCACTCCAGCGCAATTCACTCTAGGAAATAGCATCAAATGGAACAAGGTACTGTTAAGTGGTTTAACGACGCAAAGGGCTTCGGTTTCATCTCCCGCCAGAATGGGGAAGATGTCTTCGTGCACTATTCTGCCATCAGTTCAAATGGCTTCAAGAGTCTGCAAGAGGGTCAAGCCGTCCAGTTCAACGTCGTTAAGGGGCCGAAGGGCTGGCAGGCATCGGATGTCCAGCCTTTGTAATTGACGCAGACAGTTGAAAAACAGTAGCAAATAAAACGGCGAGGGCGGGCTCAGGCTCGTCCTTGTTGCATCTGCGTCGGGATCAAATCCCAGCGTTCACCGTCTGCTCGAGCGCGTCGCAGGCGGTTGCTACTCCGTCCTCCTGCGCGATGACGCGCGCGACTTCAACCGCGCGTTGGGCATAAGTGTTGTCATTGAGCAGGTCTTTGATTTTCGTCGCCGCTGTCTCGGCGTGATACTCCTTGCGCTGAATCACCTTCGCAACTCCGAGATGCCACACCCGCCGTGCATTGTCCGGCTGGTCGTGACTGTAAGGCATCACCAGCATAGGTCTGCCCGCTTTGAGCGCCTGAGCGGTCGTTCCCACTCCTCCCTGATGAATGATGGCCGCCGCGCGGGGAAAAATTTTCGAAAAGGGCGCGTAGGGTGCGACGTAGATCTTGTCAGAGAGGGCCTGGCTGGGGCGATTGTGCGGATCCTTCCCGACCAAGAGAACCGCGCGTTCACCGAGCAGCTCAACGGCCTGCGCGCTTTGTTCATAAAAATCGCCAGCGGCCATCACTGCAGCCGAGCCCAATGTAAAGACCAAGGGCAGCGGGCCGGCGGCCAGGAATTCCTGGAGTTCCGGTGTCAATTCGGTCTTTCCGGCGTCGCCGTCGTAGAAGGCGAATCCTGTGATGAGAGCACTGGCCGGCCAGTCGGGTTGCGGGCCGCCGAGTACCCTTGAAAACAGCGCCAGCACCAGACGTTCAGAGTGTTTGGCGTCGAAGATGGGATTTTTGCCGCGGCTCAAACCGAGTTCGTGCCGCAATGCATAGACTGGCGCCGGCCAGTTGCGCGTGATCATGCGAGCGAAGCGCGGCACCATTCGGCTGACTCCCGGCACCAGGGACTGCAGTTTCGACAAGTTGGGATAAGGAGCCAGCACGGGCGGGTCGTATCCTGAGAAGAACGAGAGGGGCGCCAATACATACGAGGCCCACGGGATGCCGGTCTTCTCCGCGACAATGGGTCCGGCATAGGCAAGTTCGCCGGTGACGAGCAAATCCGCACCCCCATTGGCGGTGACCGCATCAAGCAGATCGTGGTAGCTGTCACGAAGAGCGGGGAAGAGAAACTCGCGCAGCCCGCGCTCGGTGCCCTTCTTGATGTCCCAGATCAATTCAACCATGGTCTTGTCATCGGGGTCCTGATTCGGACGCACGGCGGCAAACTCGATGCCCAAGGGCTCAATCTTTTCGGCAAACATTGCGGGCACGGCAAGCACGGGCGTATGCCCCCGCCGCTTTAACTCAAGAGCCAGCGCGATGAGCGGATTGACGTCGCCGAAGGTTCCGAAGGTGGAGAAGACGATGCGCATGCTTCAAAAGTTTGACTCAAACGCATGAAATCTGCGTTCAAGTTCCCATTGCTGCTGCGCTTTTTCACTTCCTGAGACAAGATCGGCGCATTCACCGGCTGGAGTGTCCTGCCCAACTTGCGAGGCGCAGGCCGTTACAGGCCTATCCAGCGTCTCGGGAGTCGATTGCTGCCATAGGCTCGCGCCTGGCAAGAAGCTGTGCTCGAGACTGGTCCGCGCCATCTTTTTCAAATCGTGATAGCTTAGCGGATATGTAACCGCCGCGCGCACATATTCATGCGTGAGATCGATGCGCGATACTCCTTCGTCGTCGGTGGAGAGCGCGACCGGAACTCCGTATTTGCGATAAATCTCAAAGGGATGGTCATCGCCCTTGACGTTTAGGATCACGTCGTTGCTGGTCAGATTTACTTCGACCATCACGTGCTTCGCCGCCATCTCCTTCAGCAACTCGTAGGGCCGATCCTCGTACATTACGTCTACGCCATGGCCGATTCGCTCCGCTTCGCCCTGTTCTACAGCGAGTCGAATGTGGAAGGTCAAGCCCTCCGGAGGCACCATACCCGGCGCGAGCTCTCCGGCATGCAGGCTGATATGTACTTGTGGATAGAAGCCATGCACGGCATCGAGCATCTGCATCTGCAGGCGGTAATCGCGCATGGAGATGTAACCGTCCTCGGGTTGCACAAAGTTCATCCCGACGAAACGAGGGTCGGCGGTCGCGGCTTCGGAACCGAGCACCACCTGGGCGAAGACCGTCTCCGGCGGCAGGCCGCGCAGAATCTGATAGATATAGCGAATCTTAACGTCACAGGCCGGTTGCGCATCGGGTTGACCGCAGTGCTCGCGTTGTTTGCGATCTTCCTCGGCGCGGTCCAGGGCCGCGCTGATGGCCGGGATACTCTCCTTCAGGCCCGACGACAAGAGCTTTCCGCGGTATTCGACGAAGCTGGGGTTGTAGCCGATGCTAGCCGCGAGCGCCGCCGCGCTTTTGAAGTCGGGCGTGTCCATGAGTTCGAGATATTGCTCATTCTGCGCCGCAGCTCGTGTAGCTACCTCGTCGAGCCATTCACCCATGTGCTTTTTATCGGTGCCTCCGAACTTGTCGAAGGTGGCAAAGAAGTGATCGTGGCCAGAATCACTGGTCACGGGCACGAAGGTGCGCATGGAGAAGGCGTCAATCAGCTCGTCGTATAGGTGCTGATCCTGGGGCACAGAACTCGCCGGGACTTCGCCGGCTTTGCATATTGGGATATTGTTTCTCACATCGGTTGGCTTGGCGAAAGCCAGAATCTTCGTATCAACGCATAGGTGATCTTCACCCGCGGCACGAATCCAGGACTCGGCATAGACTGCGCCAGACAGGTGATTGTGAAGGTCGGCCCCTTTGGGCATGCGATAGAGAAATGCGTGCAGCGCCTCCGGCCCCTGTTTACGCGCCTCTTCAAAAGCCTTCGCGGTGCGTGCCTCGGCACCTGACGAGGATGGCGCGGAAGGCCGTTGCACGGATGCTTTCTGGGCGGACCGTGCCTGTGCGTCGACCGAGCGCGGGGCAGCCAGAGAAAGGGAAGCAACCAGGAATAGGACGAGCAGCCAGTGGCGTGGAGTGCGAGTCATCGAAAGCGTCCTCGAGGAATGCGTGGAGGAATGTGTGTCCCCCAGTGTATGGCATAGGACGATGGCCAAGATTCTTTCTGACGGCTACACGGGGCTGCCGGTCAATTGTAAAGCCGCATGGCGATTGGAGAATTCGTACGGTCAGGCCGCGGTTTGTTATACTGGCCGAGGTTGTTTGACGCTACGCAGTTGCTGGCAATCCTATTTTTCCGGCCCACAGCAGGTTCAGACAGACCTTTGCGCGGTCCTTCCGATCGCCCTTGGATCCACGCCAAGGCCAGATAGCTCAGTGGTAGAGCGCGGCCCTGAAAAGGCCGGCGTCGGCGGTTCGATCCCGTCTCTGGCCACCACTTAGAATCAACAACTTAGCCTAGAAAACTGCGGTAATCCGAGGCTATTCTTAGCCCTTCCTTATTCCAGGGCCGGCCCACGATCTTCGACAGCTATGACATGACGCCGTTACTCAAACTGCCCCCTCATCCACACGCCTTCCCTTATAGGGCGGAATGAAAAGATTTGTCCGTCAGCAACGTCTGGCCCGTAGTATCCAATTTTTTAGTCCTCAAAAAACATACCGGCCAGTGTCAAAAAACGCGATCTCATCCCAGCTTTGATAGTAGATGCAGGTCATCCCGGGCAATTGTGTCTGACTGTGGCTCAACATTTTGCTCGACTCTGCAGAGCAATCTAATGGATCAAACGAGGTCAGTAAGCGGGTTGATGGAATGCAGGTGGACCAGAGAGCCTTTTGAGCCTCGGGAACAATACGGGAACAACCTGGAGAGGAAACCATCCCAAATGATCCCAAACGATCCCCAAATAGGCACGGCTCTAACGTCTTTCGTATCAATCGCGCCCGCTGATTCTAAGCCACTTAAGTTCATGGGTAGGGCCCTGTCCATGTGAACGCACCGTCAACGAGACTTGGCGATTTGGCATGAGATTGAACATTTGCTTGACTCGCTTGACTCAAGAAAGCGCGCGTTTTTACGGTACTTATGTGTCCTCGAGCCGTTCGGGTAGTCTTGGGGTAGAAGTCACTTGAGCTATACAAGAGGACTCAATCATGACGAATATAGTTCGGCGCTTCCGCTGACTCAAACACCTTCGGTGCCCCGATCGCTGCCTACGCGGTCGACCGGGTCTTTGCGGATATCTGGACTCGTCCCGGTCTGGACAGGCGCTCCCGCAGCCTAGTTTCGATGTCCGTCATGATTGCCCTGCGTCAGCCCCATGAATTCGCCATCCACATGGGGGCCGGGCTCAATAACGGCCTCACATTGAAAGAAATTGAGGAAGTTCTCATCCAGGCGCTGCCATACGTTGGCTATCCTGCCATCGCAACAGCACTGGCTGCTGCTGCCGAGGTTATCAAGGAGCATGGTCTGGACGTCGACGAAAACTACGCTGGCCACCGCGGCCTGCTTTGACACGAAAACGGCATCCGCACTGCCGGTATTGAACGACGCTTGACTGTGCAACCCGAAGCTATCGTCTTGTGAACTACGATAGGTACGAGTCGGCCAGTGTTTACAAATTAAGTCCACCCGGATGTAAAACCGTTACTCAGACAAATGATTGAGGCTAGTTGAGTCGATGTGCTTTCTCAATGCAAATCGCCAACTCATTCACCGAAATTGAAGCCGACCTGCCAGCCATCGTCAGCGAAACTGTTTACGAACCAATGGAGGTCCACTCACCTGCTCTACCTTGAGGTTGAGGTCGACCTCGACGGTGTTATCGCTTCTGCTCTGGCTGGTCATTCCGAAGTCCCTACGGTCGAAGGACAGGGTTCCCTGGGCATATCCTGAGCCGCTGCCCTGGTCGGCGATCACGAGATTCAGGGTCGCCGCCTTCGAAACGCCGCGGATCGTGAAAGTACCGATGAGGTCATAGGTGTTTTTGCCAGTCTGAACAACCTTGTTGGTCTTGAACGAAATCAGGGGGTTCTGCTTAACGTTGAGTAAGTCTGTGCTCTTCAGTTTGTCGTCGTTCTTGCCGTTCGCTGAGTGCACGCTTGCTGCTTGAATCTCGACATTCAGTACACTCGACGTCGGGTCACGGGACGTGAAGGTCAACGCTGCATTCCATTTTTCAAAATTGCCCGTCATGGGCCTAGAAGACTTCACATCGAACCTGATCGAACTTTGAACTGGAGTGACCTTAAAGACGGGCACCTGCGCCCGGGACGGCAGGCACAACAAGACGTTCGCTGCAAGAAAAAGGACAGGAAGTCGCATGCCGAAAGTCTCGCGGGATCAGGACTTTGTGTCAACTCACTTTCTGAGGGTCCACTCGGCAAGAGAGTGATGAGCTGTTTCTCCTGGTTTGTCGGCGCCAAATTGAAACTTTCGCTTGGATGGATGAAGATGGGAATCGTCCACGAACTTATTCAGCTGGGTCGCCCGCAGCAGAACGGTCGCCACGCCTGGTCCGACGCCCGGGGAGCGCTGGCTGAAGTTCTTGGTCGGGAGATAGACATACGACTTGACGCTGTAGCATTGTCAGTCGATGCAACATCGCCGAATCACTCGGCGAACATCGTTGGAGGCTGCCGAAGGTGGATCCCGGGGCATCAACCCGCGGAGCTTTAGGGACTAAAATTTAGCGGTGAGTGGTTTTTCGCATGACATCGATTCGGAAGATCCTGTGGAGTTGTTCGATTCATGGCTGAAGGAAGCTCAGGAGAGCGAGCCCAACGATCCCAACGCGGCTGCTCTGGCGACCTCAACTACGGACGGCGTGCCAAGCGTGCGCATGGTACTGGCGAAGCGTATCGATGAGCACCGCTTCTGCTTCTTCACCAACGCGGAGAGCAGAAAGGGGGTAGAACTGGCAGAAAATCCCAGAGCAGCTCTGTGCTTTCACTGGAAGATTCTGCGGCGACAGATACGAGTGGAAGGAAAAGTGTCGGAGCTTGATGTAAGCGATGTGGACGAGTACTTTCATAGCCGGTCGCGAGCCAGCCAGATCGGCGCAGCGGTTTCTGATCAGAGTCGTATCCTCGGAAGCCGCGAGGAACTGGAAGAGCGAGTCCGGGAATTCGGCGAAGAGCATCCGGGAGAGATTCCCAGGCCAGGGTTCTGGCGCGGCTTCTATTTACGTGCAGAGCGGATCGAATTTTGGCTAGATCGCGTAAACAGGCTCCACGATCGCTTTGTCTTCACGAAGGACGGAGATCGATGGCAGAAGGCTCGGCTCTATCCGTAATAACCTGTTTCTCCTGTTCCATGCCGATTGCGTATGGAACGTTAGCCCCGGCGATGGTTCGGAATCGCGCCAGCACGTTCTATAGTGACCGATGGGATAGCCTTGTCGAGTCCCTCGCATCAATTCGGAGCGGTATTGGAGTCGTGTTGCTCCTAGTGGCGGCCCTTTACCTTGTTCATAAATCTCGCCTGCGGCCAATGAGCGCAGGGGGCGTCAATTTTGCTTCGCAAAGCCGCCCTTCAAACAAATGCCGTCGTAACATTCACGACGTTAGGATTCAAGCTTATCCCCGACCGGATGGCGTTGTAGCGAGCCGCTGGTCGTGTGCAATCGCCTTGGTGAAGGTCATGCGGATTCCGTGCTTTGGTTGTAGGATCACCCTCGGGCGTGCTTCGATCGTCTGACCCGGAGCCAGCTGAAAGTCGTATCTTCGGAGTAGATCGCTCAGAATCATGAGCATCTGCAGCATCGCATAGTTACCACCGATACAGCCTCGAGGTCCGCCTCCGAAAGGTAGATAAGTGAAGGGCTTGCGCAACTTTTCGTTCGCTTTGGTGAAACGTTCAGGCTCGAAACTTTCTGGACTCTCCCAGTAGCACGGCGCATGGTGTGTTCCATACACATAGATAATGACCATCGATCCCCGGGGTATGTCGATCTCCCCTGCGCGGTCGTCCGCGACGGCCATGCGGTCGATCATCCAAAACGGCGGGTATAGGCGGAGTCCCTCCTGAATGACCTGAGTTGTGAATTCGAGCTTGGGAACATCCGCGTGACTCAGAGGCGCTTCGCCCAGCACGGAATCGAACTCCTCCCGGATCCTTTCGAGAAAATCCGGACGCGAACTCAACAGATAGAAAAGCCACGACAGACCATTCGACGACGTTTCATGGCCGGCAACCAGAAGTTGCATGCTCTCGCTCAACACCAGCTCGTCGCACATGCCTTCGCCATCGCTGTAACGGGCATCCATCAAAGTCTGCAGCAGATCGTGGCCGGGCTCCTGGTTGCGGCGTTGTTTGATGTAAGCCATCAGAATACTGTCGGCGCGGACTCGCATGTCTTCGTGTTTGCGCAGTTCGCCCGAAACTGCAAAATAGGGATTCAGGTAGGGCTGAAGGGTTTGCCGAACGATAAATTCCTGGACGGCGCAGATGGTATGGCTGACGAGGTCGATGTCTTCGTCCTTCAACCGCGCGCCGAACAGCGATCGGGCGACCATCGCGAAGGTCATTTTCATCAGGTGGGGGTAGATATCGACAGGGCCGCTACCGATTTTTCTGTCGAAATCCCGCAGTGAGTCGGCGAGAGAGTCCTGCATGATCGAGGACAGAGCGTCGAGCTGTTTGCGGTCGAAACCCTTCTGAATAAGACGCCGCTGTGTGCGCCAGGCTTCCCCGTGGGTCGTGAGAAGACCTTTACCCAGGAAGTGGCCCATCCGTTTTACCTGGATTTCGGATTTCTGATAATTTTCCGCGTTGGTTTTCAATACATGCTGGATGACGGAGGGATCGGTAGTAACGAAGGCCTCTTTAAGACCACCGATGTAGAACCGGAATGTGTCGCCGAGGCCTGCGGTGTATTTCGACAAAACCCGCACGGGATCGCGGGCCAGCGCGCGCGAATCCGCAAAGGAGCGAAATCGGGAAACAACGGGAACAGAGAGGGGCAACGTCACACCTCGCTGCGCAGGTTTTCACGTAGAAATGCAAGGAGTCTCATGTGGTTTGCCTGAAGCGGTAAGGAAGCCATAGGAAAGGGATCAACCGCTCGAATCAGTTTTCGTTGCCCAGTTGCCTCAAAAGTATCAGATGATGCCAGATCGCGCGCGTCATGGTGGGATGTTGCCGATAGAGAACGCCAAACTCTTCGGCGGTCTCCTTTACAATCCGGGTCAGCGGCGCGTAGTGGGTGTGACACACGAACGGGCACAGATGATGCACGACGTGATGGTTGAGCCCGCCCGCGAGCCAGCCCACGATCGGATTCGCCGTCGCATAGTCGGCTGTCGTCGCAAATATGTGATACACGCCGTCGTCAAACTCACCGCGGTCTGAGGGAAAGTACGTGCTGTCGACAGTGTGTGTCGTTTGGAATACCAGCGCTACGGTCAAACCGATGATCAAATGGACCAGCAAGAACGCCGCAGTAACCAGCAGTGGAGATTTTCCCAGCACCACCACCGGCAAAATGAGCATGTAGGCGATGTAGAGCCCTTTTCCCGCAAAGAGGATGGCGTATTCTCGCGCCGGATGCCTGGTGCGCCTCAGGTAGTCGTGGGACGGGAAGAAAAAGCACTCAAAATCCCTTACGAAAATGTAATCGAGCGAGAACAGCGCGTACAGGAACAGCGCGTAGATGTGCTGGAACCGCTGCAGGCGCGCGAGGGGTTCATGGGGCGTAAACCGAAGGAGGCCGCGTCCGGTAAGCGCGTCGTCTTCAGGGTGGACATTGATGCAGGAATGGTGGCCCCGATGGTGGAGGATACGCCACATGTACGAGTTGATTCCGCAAAGATCGAACACATAGTTCAGAGTCTTGTTTACGGAGGGCAGAGAGGAGATGGCGTTGTGGTTGCTGTCATGCGCGATGTTCAGTAAAAGGAAAGTCTGGGCGAGGCCGCCCAAAACGTAGAGGGCGATAAACCTCCATGAATCCGGCTTAAACGCGTAGATGGCAATCCAGCTGCCCACCAGCACTGCCAGTCCTGTGGCAATCTTGACCCACATCGTGCGGTCGGCTTTGGGGGAAATGTTCTGATCGGCAAAGAACCTGTCGAGGCGGCGGCGCAAGACTTTCGGGAAGGAAGACGCGCCTGCCGGTGCACCCACGGGCCGCCGTGGCGGGCCTTCGGATGGTACAAGATCATCCATCTCTTGCTCTAGAGCGATCGTCGCTTGGGTCTCGGACGTCACGGCACCTCCAAAATCATTCTAGCCGGTCTGGCGCATCCCGTCCGGTAGCGTCGGTCGCCCAAGGCGGCTGCCAATCTGTTGCCCCGCCGCCGTCGAAAGCTGATGCTATCGACAGAATTTATGGAGAATCAAGGAAATTCGGGTCCGTCTGGTCAGACGGACCCGAGGGGGATTCTCTCTTCTCGAAGAGGAAAATGCTTGGCATTGCTTTGGCTCTGCTAACATAAAAGCTATTGATCACGTACACCGACGACACTTTGAATGGGGCGATTGACGCCCAGCAAACCCCTCCAAGAATTCCTCGCCTCATGTGCCTCGTCGTGGGACTGACCCGAACCGAGCAGGCATGCGCAGAGGGGTCATGCCTTCGTTCTCAAAATCGCGTTGCGCTGGCCTGCACGATAGTCCGCACTTCGAGACTCAGTCGTTTCTCACCTGGAAATGTCCCGTGGAGCAGCAAGACGTTTCGTATTTCTTAAGTACTGAGTTTTCCTATTTCACCTTCGAGGGCGTGGCCAAGCAATTATGGCGTCGATTTTAGACCAACTGGATAGGCTGGGAGATGAACACCCGCACAAACTCCTTTATTCGTACCTTGACCTGAACGGCAATCCAATCGAAAGCTACACCTACGCGTCGTTTCTCTGGCGAACGAAGGCGATCGCCGGACACTTGCGGAAAGAGCGTCGTTTCGCGTCGCAGGACCGGCTTCTGCTCGCCTACCCGCCGGGGCTCGAAATGATCTGCGCGTTTTTTGGTTGCGTACGCGCCGGATTGATCCCCGTGCCCGTCTATCCCCCGACTTCTCGTGGCTTCCAGAGTGCCCTGTACAAAATGGTCCACATCGCCAAGGATTGCCAGGCTGCCGGGATCTTAACGAGCAAGGACTACCACGCATCTCTGAAGACGAATCTCGCCAGAAGTGGAGTATCAGCTTCGGGCGTTGACATCGACTACATTTCCGGTCTTCCGTGGATCGTCACAGAAGACTTCGTGGATACGATTGCGGGCGAACCGTTTATCGACACTTCGAAGATTTTGTTTCTCCAGTACACATCGGGATCGACGATGGAGCCCAAGGGCGTGATGGTGACGCACGAAAACATCCTGCATACCTATCCGCTCGTGATCGACCACCCCGACCCGGTAGTCGTATCCTGGCTTCCGCAGTATCACGATATGGGACTGATCGGGTGCTACCTTTATCCCGCGCTGAAAGGCGGCACGACGTACGGCTTCGCACCCATGGACTTCATTCAGCGGCCGGGCTTGTGGTTCGACGCGATACAAACCTATCGGGCCACCGCCACGGCGGCCCCCAACTTTGCTTACGACTATTGCCTGCGCGCCGGGAGGCTTTCCAGGGAGACTTTGGAAGCTTGCGATCTCAGCTCGCTCCAGGTGTTGATGGTCGCGGCGGAACCCGTAAAACCGAATACTTACACACGGTTTTTTGAGGCATTTCAGCCCTACGGACTCAAGTCGGAGAGCTTTTATGCCGCCTACGGGTTGGCCGAGAATACTCTGGCGGTTTCACTCGGTGGCCGCAATATGGTTTCCGTCAACAAACGTGCCCTCGCGCTGGGGAAGGCCCGCATGACGACCGAGGTTTCCGAAATCGGCGCGGCCACGCAGATTGTCAGTTGTGGGACTCCGCTCCCGAATATAGACGTTAAGATCGTGGATCCGGAACGGCACGTTGCTCTCAAGACAGGCCTTATCGGCGAGATTTGGGTCGCCGGAAGCGGCAAGTGTCTGGGTTACTGGAACAATTCGGAGCTGACGCTGAAGCAGTTTCGCGCGCGGCTCGTGGATGATAGCCCCTATGACGACGGCTACCTTCGGACCGGCGACATGGGATTCTTCCACGACGGCGAACTCTTCGTTTGCGGCCGCATCAAGGACATGATTATCCTCCGCGGGCAAAACTATTACCCGCAGGATATCGAGAACATTGTGGAGAAAACGTCCGGCCTCATCCGGAGCAACTGCGTCGCCGCATTCCAGATTCACGAAGACAACGAGCCTGCGCTGGCGATCGTTGCCGAAGTGAAAAACCCAAATGCGCTTCCGGAGGGCCGAAAGATTGCCGCCGCGGTCCGCAATTTTCTCAACGTGGAAGTGGCCTTGATCTCCTTCATCGCGCCTCGTGCGATACCGAGAACGAGTTCTGGCAAGATCATGCGCCACAAGACCAAGCATATGTGGCTGGAAAGTCAGTTTACGGTTCTTTCCGAGTTTTCGCGGGAGAAGGACGCGGGCGCCTTCGCGCCCGGTTCTGACATCCAGTCGCCCTTCGACGAATTGAAAGCCAGATACAACCTGACAGGTATGGAATCCTACAACCTCGTCGAAGCCGGGCTGGATTCCCTGGACCTTGTCGTCTTTATGCATGAGCTCAAAGAGCTCTTAAAGGATAAAGGCGCCGAGATGCTGGCGAGGCAGGTAGATATCGGCGTCATTCAGCGGGTGAGCGTAGCCGAGCTGTTTCAACTCGCCGAACAGTTGGAGCGCGCTCCCGAAGAAGCCCTGGTTTTGCTGCGTCATTCCCTGGCAGCGTTCCGTGAAGAGCAGCGCGAAGCGGAAAAGCAGATGATGAGCGACGATAGCAAGCTCATCTTCGCACCTTCGATACCTGCGCCTTCGCCGGAGATACCACTGATGAATCACGTTCTGCTGACGGGTGGCACCGGCTTCATTGGACCGTTCCTCATGAAGAGTCTGCTGGAACAGACGCGGGCGAAGATCTATGTGCTCGTCAGGGCCTCTGACGAAGATCAGGGCATGCAAAGACTGCGGGCGGCGATGGAATCGATGGGGCCTTGCCCGGCACGGCTGATGCAGATGTTTGAGACTCGCGTGATTCCCATCTGCGGCGATCTCGGGCAGCCAATGCTGGGCCTGTCGCAGGACGTTTGGGATTTCCTCGCCAATGAAATGGACGCGGTGTTCCACAACGGCGCGACCGTGAACTACCTGCTCAACTACGACCGCATGCGTGACGCGAACGTGCTGGGGACGAACGATGTCTTACGACTTGCGCTC